>Ga0268254_10000116_pt1 | contig 77818 bp, 61 predicted proteins | sample AgamicOrSfrz_FD_200251 | JGI IMG/M metagenome (GOLD analysis project Ga0268254, IMG submission 200251) | Agave microbial communities from Guanajuato, Mexico - Or.Sf.rz (v2) (version 3) | ecosystem: Host-associated > Plants > Phyllosphere > Phylloplane/Leaf | place: Guanajuato, Mexico...
GCAACGAACGCATACTTGTGATTGATGGCGATGGCATTGCCGCCGCCATTGCCCCAGCCATGCGTGCCGCCCGCGAAACCGAGCATCTTGCCGTTCTGGTAGACGCTCGCCTCCGCTCCGCTCTCATCCCACGGCGCATTCGTATAGACCTTGCCGTCGGGCGCAACGGCAATCGCTGTGATGTTGATCTGCGTCCACGTGCCGTCGCCGAAACCGAACGTATTGCCGATCCAGGACGTTTTGGCGTTCAGCGCCGTTTCGGCGCGCACGGCAAAACCGGCCGATAAAGCGGCCAGTCCAACAACGCACGCGCACACCGCGAGACGGCTCCTGAACGTGGTACGGGGCAAGGCAGGTCCTCCAGTCGAAACGGATCGATGCTCTACAAAACGGCGGTGTTGCGGCGCGGGCGCGCATGAATGCAAGCCCACTCAGGCGTGACCACAAGCACGACGACATGCGCCGCGAACCGTCGTGCAAGGCGATGCACCGAAGCGCGGCCGGCGGCTGCACGGGTCATGCGCACTCGAAGGGCGTGTGCACGACGGAGCGGATCGCGGTGCTCTGCGCACGCGCCGTCCTTCGCCACCCACTGCGCACGGCTCACATTACGCGTAAAAAACCTCGCGACGAAAATCGAAAATAATTCAAAAATATTCGATGATTTTGATTGCAATAAAGAAATCAATTTGAAAATCGATTAAAGGGAAACTTTGCCTGTGGGATGCTGCGCGCGGTGCATTTCTGCGGCTGCCTTTGCCGCGTTTTTACCGGTGTGGTGTCGTTTCACCGCCAGCCTCGCCGCTTTGTTCACGTGAGCGCCCCGTTTGCGAGACAGGCAACGAACAACCACGAAACGCGTCGCCAAATGCATAACGAAACACCCTGTTGCAATCTGATTCATTTATCCATTTCATTCGCGTTTTTTCGCGATTTTCTTTTGCCTAGAATCGATTGCAATCTTGTCGCGGCCGTGACCGGCGCGGCTCTCTTTCGTGCAACGCCCTGCGGCTTTCCGCGGCCTCCCCGCTTTACACCATGGACGGTTCATGACTGCTAGCGCCCTGCCCATCGCGCCTTCCCATTCACGCCGCATCGTGCAGCTCGACGGCTTGCGCGCGATTGCCGTGCTAGCGGTATTCGCGCAGCACGCGCTGAAGGCACCGCTGTGGATGGGTGTCGATCTGTTCTTCGTGCTGAGCGGCTTTCTGATCACCGGCATTCTGCTCGAGCGCAAGGCGCGCGGGCAGTCGTATTTCGGCTACTTCTACGCACGCCGGGCGCGGCGCATCCTGCCGCCGTATCTGCTGCTCATGGTGGTGTCGTCGATCCTGTTCGGGTTCGGTTGGGCGCAGCATTGGCAGTGGTACGCGTTCTTTGCGACCAATATCGGCGATGCGCTCAATCAGAGCGGCCACGACAGTCTGAACGTGCTGTGGTCGCTCGCCGTGGAGGAACAGTTTTATATTGTCTGGCCGTTCGTGATCCTGCTCGTGCCCGAGCGCGTGCTCGCGTGGGTGGCCGCTGCGCTGATCCTGCTCGTGCCGGTGCTGCGCGCGGTGGCTACGCCGTGGTTCGATTCGTTCTGGCCGATCTATTACCTCACGCCGTTTCGCATGGACCTGCTCGCGGCGGGCGCACTGCTCGCCGTCGCGGTGCGGCGCGATCGCGACGCGCTGGAGCCGTTCAAGGGCCTCGCGGTGCTCGGCGTACTCGCCGCGCTTGCAGCGCTCGCATGGCTGCATCTGCACTTTCCGCGCTTTCGCGCAGCCAATACGCCGCTCTCGAACGCGGGGCTCTACAGCATTTCGCTGGTGCTTTGCACGTCCGTCGTGGTCATCGCGCTGCAAAGCCGGGGCATCGTCAAACGGCTGCTGTGCAATCCGGTGCTCGTGTATATCGGCACCATCAGCTACACCATTTATCTGATCCACCTGAGCGTGCTGTACGCGCTGTGGCCGCTGAACATGAGCCGCTATGTCACGGCCGCGCTCGCGCTCGCGATCACCCTCGCCTATGCGAGCCTCACGTGGTTTGCGTTCGAAAAACGCCTGATCTTCGGTTCGCGCGGCAGCACGCACGCAACGGCCGGCGCCGCTGCGAGCGTGCCGGGTGCGGCGCCCCAAGCGCCGCAAAGCCGCGCATGAGAAGCACGGCATGGTCCGCCGCCGCGACGCTGCTGGCATTGCTCGCTGCGCCCTATGCGGCGCGCGCGGCCACCGAAGCAGCGCAGACAGCGCACACAGCACAGGCAGAGCCAGCCGCCAGTGCATCGCCGCGCGAGATCGCAATCGAAGCCTACGGCGACTCGACGACGCTCGGCATCTCCTGCAGCGAAGGCCATTGCGGACCGCAGCCGCAGAACGCCGTGGCCTATCTGCAGGACGAATTGCAGTTGCATCACGGCAAGCACGTTCGTGTCGCCAACTATGGCGTGGGCGGCACGACGGCGTCGCAACTGCGCGACGGCAGCGGCAATCGCCGCGCCGGCCCGACGGCCGGTTTGCCGTGGCGCGAACGGCTCGCGGCATCGTCCGCGCAGATCGTGCTGATCAACTACGGCATCAACGAAGTGATGCAGAACCAGACGCCCGAGCAGTTCTACGCCGCGCAAACCGCGCTCGTCGAAACCGCGCGGGCGCTCGGCAAGGAGCCGGTGCTGGAAACGTCGAATCCGATGCCCGACAACCGGCTCAATGCACGACTGGCCACGATGGTCGCGATGACGCGGCGCGTGGCCGCCGAGCAGCGGGTGCCGCTTGTCGACCAGTTCGCGTACATCAGCAGTCTGCCGGACTGGAAGACGCTGATGTCCGATGGCGCGCATCCCAAGCCGGGCTTGTACAGGCTCAAGGCCGAGCAGGATTTTCAGGTCGTCGAACCGCTGGTGCGGCGGCTCCTGGATGGCACGCTCTGAGGTGCTCTTTTTTCTTTTACCAATATTGAAGGCAAGCTATGAGCCAACCACGCAAAGCGATCATCACCGGTGTGTCCGGACAGGACGGCGCCTACCTGACCAAGCTGCTGCTCGACAAGGGCTATCAGGTGACCGGCACCTACCGGCGCACGAGCTCTGTGAATTTCTGGCGCATCCGCGAACTGGGCGTGATGGACCATCCGAATTTGCGCCTGGTCGAGCACGACCTCACCGATCTCGGCTCCACGCTGCGCCTGCTCGAAGGCGCACAGGCCGACGAACTGTATAACCTGGCTGCGCAAAGCTTCGTGGGCGTGTCGTTCGACCAGCCGGCGACCACTGCCGAGGTAACCGGCATCGGCGCACTGAACCTGCTGGAAGGCATTCGCATTCTCAGCCCGAAAACGCGTTACTACCAGGCGTCGACCTCGGAAATGTTCGGGCTCGTGCAGGCGGTGCCGCAACGCGAGGACACTCCCTTCTATCCGCGCAGCCCGTATGGGGTTGCCAAGCTCTTCGCGCATTGGTCGACCATCAATTACCGCGAGTCGTATGGACTTTTTGCCAGCAGCGGCATCCTGTTCAATCACGAATCGCCGCTGCGCGGGCGCGAATTCGTCACGCGCAAGATTACCGACAGCGTCGCCAAGATCAAGCTCGGCAAGCAGGACGTGCTGGAGTTGGGCAACCTCAGCGCGAAGCGCGACTGGGGCTTTGCGCTCGAATACGTGGAAGGCATGTGGCGCATGCTGCAAGCGAACGAGCCGGACACGTTCGTGCTGGCGACGGGCCGCACCGAAACGGTCCGCGACTTCGTGCGCATGGCGTTCGCCGCGGCCGGTTATCAGCTCGAATGGTCGGGCAAGGAAGAGCGCGAGACCGGCATCGACGTGGCCACGGGCAAGACGCTCGTGCGCGTGAATCCGAAGTTCTACCGGCCCGCCGAAGTGGATCTGCTGATCGGCTGCGCGGACAAGGCGCGCGAGAAGCTCGGCTGGGAGCCGAAAACCAGCCTTGAACAGTTGTGCCACATGATGGTTCACGCGGATCTCGGGCGCAACGAGCATCACGAAACGTTCTGAACCGGCGCGGAGTTCGCCTAGATCGCGGTTGATGCGGGTGAACGCGGTTGCTCCCCGCGGTTAGATTTCACACACGACCAGCGCACTACCAACGCACAATCAGCGCACAATCAAGCGCACGCGAACACTCCGACGCAAAAATCAGCGGGCAAGAAAAAGGCGCCGGCTCCTGTAGAAAAGAGCCGGCGCCTTTGTTATTGCACTCTCACACCTCAGTGCACTCCGCCCGCCGCAATGGCTTCCGCATACACCGCCGCGACACGCTTTGCGATCACCGAGTTATCGAAGTTCTCGCGTGCATAGCGCCGGCATGCGTCGGCGTCCGGCAGTTTCAATGTGCCGCTTAGCGCACCCGCAAGACCCGCAGCAATGGCTTTGGCGCCCGTCTCCGGCAACACGAGATTGGGCGAGAGACCGGCCACCGCTTCCGGCAAGCCGCCCACCGGCGTGACCAGCACCGGCGTGCCCGAGGCGAGCGATTCGACGGTAATCAGACCGAAGCCTTCGAGCGCCACCGTGGGCACCACACTGATATTGGCCGCGCGATACAGCGCGGCGAGATGCTGATCGGGCACGAAGCCGAGCAGCTTCACATTGTCCTGCAAGCCCGCTTCGTCGATGCGCGCCTGCAGTTCGTCCGCGAGACGGCCCTTGCCTGCGATCAGCAGCAGCACGTCCGGGTGCTGGGGCTTGAGCAGCTTCACGGCATCGATCAGATCCTCCAACCCCATGCGCCGCACGAGGCGCCGCACCGCCAGCACGATGGGCCGGTCCTGCGGCAATTGCAGTTTCAGACGCGCCTCTGCTGGTGTGAGCGGCAGATTGAACTGCTCGACGTCGACGCATCCTGGCACCACGCGCACGCGGTCCGGCGAGATGCGGTAGCGCGAAGTCAGGATCTTGCCGAACGCCTCGGAGAGCACGATGAGACGTGACGAACGCGCATACACCGATTGCTCGAGATAACGCTTCGCGCGCTGGCCGAGCGAGTCCGCGCCTTCGACGTGGCTCTCGTCGGCCCACGGTCCCTGAAAATGCGAAACCTGCGGAATGCCGCGCGTCACGTCGAGCCCGGGAAACGTGTATAGCGCGAAGTGCGACGAGATCACGTCGGGGCGCGAGACGCCGATCTCATGGCGCAGCGCGCGGCGCGCGGCCATCAGGCGCAACGGCAGCGATTGCGCAGCGGAGCCGAAGCCGTTGATCGCGCCGCCGGTGTCCGCGGCAACCTTCGGCGAGCCGGCCACGACGCCGCGCACCGCGACGCCCGCGCCGGGCAACGCGCCGACCAGCGAGTAATACATGCGGTCAAGCCCGCCCGCGCGCTCGGGGAACCAGTGCATACCGATCTGCAGCGATTTGATTGAACTCGTCGTCATTGTCATTCCCCTTGTGTTCTGTGAGGTATTCGGTGAGTGGTAATGCCCGGCTGCGCGAAGCCGCCATGCGGCTCATATTCGCGCGCCGCTTGCGCCGGCCGGCGTGCGGCCGGCCATATCCCGTCATTCCACGCCCTTGTGCCCGGCTAGCGTGTTCAGCGTCAACGCGTCGGTCTTCGCGACCACCGCGGCCTCCGCCTCGCTGCGCCGGCGGTTCTTCTGCTGCCCTTCAAGTTGCCGATACAGCGCGATGTATTGCGCGGCCATGCGCGCCCAGCCGAATCCGGTCGCAAGCTCGCTTGCGGCCGCGCCCATCTTGCGGCGCGTGGCGTCGTCGGCGGCAAGCCGTGCAACTGCGGCGGCGAGCGCCTGCGGATCGTCCGGGTCGTCGAGCACGATCCCGCAATCCGGCGTGATGATCTCGGCGCCGCCCGCCGTGCGCGCGGTGACGACCGGCAGACCGGCAGCCATCGCTTCGAGCAGCGACAGGCTCATTGCCTCATAACGTGATGGAAACACGAACGCGTCGACGGAATGCATCAGCACCGGCATTTCTTTTACAAGGCCGAGAAAATGCACGCGCTCGGCAATACCAAGCGCCTTGGCTTCGTCGGGGTACGGGCTGCCAGGCAGAAAACCGGCCACCGCGATATGCACGTGTTCCGGCAGATGCCTGAGCGCGGCGAGCACGGTGCCGAGGTTCTTGCGCGGCGTGCGCAGATCGCCGACGAACAGCAGCAGAAACGCGTCCTGCGGCAGGCCGAACTTCGCGCGGTCGCCGGTGGCCGCCGCGAAGCCGCGCGTATCGACACCGTTGTAGATCACGTCCACGCGGTTTTCCGGTGTGAGCCCAATGGCGCGGATTTCGTCGGCGACCTTTTGCGAGACCGCGGTGATGACCTTCGAGCGCCGGTAAGCCCAGCGCTCAAAGAGCGCGTTGCAGCGCGTGTAGATCGACTGATACGCGGACCACAGCCCTTTGGTGAGGCCGAAGGGGTAATACTTGCTGCCCAGCCAGCCGCTGTGCACGAAGTGCGACGTGTTGACGTCGGCGGGCATCCACGTGATGAAGCCGTTCACGTGCAGCACGTCGTATTCGCGGCGATGCGCGCGCAGCCAGAGCGCGCTTTTCAACGCGAACACCTGCTGGCGCAGCAGATTGGTCGGCCACCAGCGGCCGATTTTCATCGGCACCCAGCGGACATTCGGATGAACCAGCAGGTCGGGCGCCACATGCGAGGCGATCAGCGTGACGCCGATGCCTTCGTCGAGCGCCGCGCGCGCGATCTCGTGGTTGACGCGCCCCTGGCCGTCGTTATGGCGCACAACGTGCGTGACAATGGCGACTCTCAATCAGTGCCTCCGTGAAAAATTGACATGCGCGATGACGCGCTCGCGCGGTTGAGCTTTTCGTAATGCACCGCGGACAGAATCGAAAAAACGCTCGTGAAAAGCAGCAGCCCGCCGGTGCCGACCAGCGAATTGGTGAACACCAGCATCGCGAAGGTCGCAAGGCACAGGCTCAGGCAGGCCGACACGTATTTGTCGCTGCGCAGCCGGAACGACGCGAGCACGGCGCGCGTAAGCAGCCAGACAATGCCCGACATATAGAGCAGCGTGCCGGGCCAGCCGAGCACGAACGGTATGTTCATCACCCCGCTGTCGAAGTTGCCGTACTGGCCAAGTTGCCCGCCGTCGTTGGACAGCTTGGTCGAGGTGCCGGTGGCGCCCATGCCTTCGCCTGCGACATCGGTGAAGGCGGTCTTCGCGAAGGTCGCGTAAAACTCGTTGCGCGCCGCGTAGCTCTGGTCGTCGTTCAGGTTGACGATGGTGGACAGACGCGCCTGCATCCGCTCGGCCACCGGACCGACGGCTAGCAGCGGCACGCACAGCCCCGCGAGCAGCACCGCGCTCGCGACGATACGCACGCGCACCTTGTTGTTCGACTTGACCAGCTGGATCAGCAACGCGATGACCCACCCGCCCCACGTCGAACGCACGAGGCTCAACGCGAACGAGAAGAAGCCGAGCGCCGCGGCGACCCAGCGCACGCGGTGGGTGGCGGCCATCACGTAGACCATCGCGCCCATCATCGCGAACGCGAACGGCCCGGAGGAATTCATCGTGCTGAAGACGCGCACGCCCATCGGCACCGCGTCGCCTTGCGAGTTCATCTGCGAGCCGAGCATCCACAGCGCGTCCCACTGCGGCATGATGAAAAACTGGATCAGCCCGTAGCCGCCCATCACCAGCATGCCCCAGATGAACGTGTTGACGATGGTGTCGCGATACTCCGGATACTGGCGCGTGTGCGCCATGATGTGAAAGCCGATCAGGATCGGATAGAGCCAGTTCGCGAGGTCGTAGGTCGCCGCGAGCGGGCCGCTCGACACCACGCCGACCAGATACGCATAGACCAGTCCCAGCAGGATCAGCAGCACCGGCAGGCCGCGCCGCTGGCCGAGCAGCCGGTAGTAGCGCAACAGCGAGAGCGCGCTGATCATCGTGACCGCGAGCGGCGCGACCTGGATCAGGCTGGTGGGCGTGAACGATCCTTTGGACCAGTCGGCGAGGCGGCGCACTTCCGGACTCAGAAACCACAGCCACCACATGAAGCCGATGTAGCGCGCCGGGCTCTTGAAGTAGAGCCACAGCCCCGTGAGAATCGCGAGCAACGGAAAAGCGAGCGTGAGCACCGTGCCCTGATGCGCAACGATCAGCATCGCCGTGATCAACCACAACAGGGCCGCCGGCAGCCACTCGCGCCGGCCGCGCGATGCGCGCGCGGGGTTCACGCCGGGCATGCCCGGTACGCCACCGGCGCCCGGCATGCCGGGCGCGGGCGGAACACCGGCTCGGGAAAGCGTGGGCATCGCTCAGCGACCTGCGCGCGATTGCGGCGCGGTGCTGGGTTGTGCCTGCCCACGCGCGGCCTCGTCCGCGTCCGCGCCGGACACGCCGCGACCGCGCGCGACGGCCCGCGCACGCAGCATGTCCTGCGTGATGCGCACGTGCTGCATCGCGTAGTGCTCGGTGGTCAGCTCACGCGCGACGAGACCCGCAGCGGCCGCCTGCGCCTGGCGCAGCGCTTCAATGGGCGCTGCGGCAAGGCGATCGACCGCGTCGCGCAACGCCTGCGGGTTGAACGGCGGAATGTAGCTCGCCTCGCTCGCCGGGAAATAATCATCGAGCGCGCCAACGTTGGTCACGACCATGGGCTTGCCCACCGCCGCCGCTTCCAGCATCACCGTAATACCGGAGGCGTGCGTGTTTGGCCGCAGCGGCACGACGATCACGTCGGCCCAGTCATACAGCTCGTGCTGTTTCCTGATTCCCGAAAAGAGCGCGATTTCCACGTTCGGTGCGCGCAGCGAAGCCGGAATCCGCCGGCGCGTGGCGAGCTTCACTGTGTAGCGTGCATCGTGGCCGAACGCCTTGATGAGCGTCTCCCAGTCGCGGTCGCGGTCGTTGCCGATTGCGGCGATACGGATCGGCGAATGCGGCTGCCACTCGGTTGGCGCCTTCACCGGAAAGTCGCGCGTATTCAGGCCGTACAGCAAAGGCTTTGCGTCGCGATTGAAATAGCGCTTGCACAGCGCGGCGTTCTCGCTCGCGAGCGTGGTGAGCTGGTCGGCGCGCGTCATCAGCTTGCGATACAGCCAGCTGCGCACGATGCCATACGAAGGCCACTTGTCGAGGAGCCACACGCTTTGCGCGAGCAGCAGCGGCGACGCGTTCGCGCCGGCCTTCCTGCCGCACAGCAGCAGCATCAGTGCAGCGGACAGCCATTCCTGTTCGGTGTGCGTCCAGATCACGTCCGAGCGCAGCATTTCCGCGTGATTGCGCCACGTGTGAATGAAGTCGAAGCCGAGCGCCGCCTTCAGCGCGCGCCGCACGAGCCGCACCGGTTTGCTTTCGCGCGCGTCCTTCGAATAGGTGAGCGCAAACGCGTCCGATTCGGCGTGGTGATAGCCATACAGGCAACCGATGTTGTCGCCCTGTCGATAGAATCGCGGATCGGCGCCGTAAAACAGATGAACGTGGACTTTTGTGGTCATGCACAGACTCCCTTGCCGATGCTGTAGCGTGTAGACGCTGCGTGCCGCTTGCGCCCGTTGCGGTGGCCGCCTCGTCAGGCGGTGCGCGAGAGCGCGCGGCGCGCTTCGTGCGCGCCGCTGCGCACCGCCCGCCAGCGCGACAGCTTCAGGCGCGCCTCTTTGGAGAGCAGGCCGAGCACCGCATGCGTGAGGCCCGGATACACGCGCGTGCCGACGAGCGTCCACCACCACCAAGCGGTTTCGCGGCGCAGCGGCGGCAACTGGTCGCGCAGAATCAGATGGAAGTTGTAGGCGGCATTGCGCAACGCCGCCATGGTCTGCGCGTCGCGGCGGTCGTCGTCGAAACGCTCCGCGGGGAAATGATCGACCGCGACGCGCGGGTCGTACATGAGCTTCCACCCGGCGTTCTTGACGGCGAGGCTGAACGCCATGTCGTTGTGAACCTGGGCGCCCGCGCCGCGCAGCCGTGCATCGAAACGGATGTTGCGCACCGCCTCGCGGCGGTAGCTCATGTTCGCGCCCTTCAGAATGTCGACTTCGCGGGCGCCGCCCACGCCGAGATGATGGTTGCCGATAATCTTGCCGTGCGCGGTGACCTTGCCGACGAGCGCTCTTTCGCCGTCGAGCACGCGGCCTTTTTCGTGCACCCAGTCGCGCCCGCCCAGTGCGCCGAGCCGCGCGTCGCCTTCGAACGCGGCGGCGATGCGCTGGACCCAGTCGCGATGCGGCGCGGCGTCGTCGTCGGTGATGGCGATCACGTCGCCGCTCGCCGCGTCGAGTCCGCGATTCAGCGCCGCGACCTGGCCGGGCACCTCGACGAGCGCGACCGACAGCGGCAGCTTGCCCGGCACCGCCGGGTCGCGCAGGCAGGTGTGGGTCGCCTCGTCGTCGGCGCGCGCCACCACCACGACTTCGTCCGGTGCGCGCGACTGTCGTTGCAGTGCCGCGAGGCAGCGCGCGAGATCGGCCGGGCGGCGGTATGTCGGAACCAGTACCGTCACTTTCATTGCGATGTCCTTGTTGCGATGTCCTTGATTGTTTTCAGCGGGCGCGATGCGCCCTGCTTCGCTCAGGTGCTCAGGTGCTTAGGTGCTCAGGTATTCCTGGACCGCTGCGTAGCTGCGGTCGTAGCCGCCGCGGGCCCGCACCGGCATGCCGTTAAAGATGCCGCCCTGCACCTGCACGCCGGCTGCGCGCAAACGCTTGAGCGCGTCGATGATTTCGCCTTCGCTGTGCATGCCCGAGCGCATCACGAAGAACGTCGAGCCGGCATACGCGCCGATGATCGACGCATCGGTCACGGCGAGTACCGGCGGCGTGTCGATCAGGATCACGTCGTAGCGCTTCCCGAGACCGTCGAGGTATTGCGGCAGCCGCGGCGACATCAGCAGCTCCGACGGATTCGGCGGACGGCGCCCGCATGAAATGAAGCTGAGGTTCTCCGTTTCGGAGGTGCGGATCGCTTCTTCGAGCGAGATCTGGCCGCTCAGCAATTCAGACAGGCCGTTCTCCTGCGCACCGCCCAGATAGCGCTCCAACACGCCGCGCCGCATGTCGCCGTCGATCATCAGGACGCGCTTGCCCGAATGCGCGAGCAGCACGGCGAGATTGACCGTGAGGAAGCTCTTGCCGACGCCCGCCATGGGACCTGTGAGCATGACGATGCGGTTTTTCGCGTCCATCAGCGTGAACTGCATGGAGGTGCGCAGGCTGCGCAGGCTTTCCACCGTGACGTCCTTCGGCCGCGCGTTCGCGAGCACCGAGCGCAGGCGCTGGCCGCCGCGCTGCAAGCTGTTTTCGAGCAGCGCCTGTTCCGAGCTCAACGGCACGAGCCCGAACACCGGCAGATGGAATGCACGCTCGATATGCTCCGGATCGTCGATGCCCTTGAACATGTTGCGGCGCAGGAACACAAAGCCCGTGCCCGCGATCAGCCCGAGAATCGTCGCAGCCGACAGAATCAGTGCCTTTTTCGGCTTGACCGGCGAGCCCGGACGCAGCGCGGCGTCGACGATATGCACGTTGCCGCCGGTGCCCGCCTTCTGCACCGACAGTTCCTGCACGCGATTAAGCAGCAGCACGTAGATGTCTTCCGCTACCTTCGCGTCGCGCTGCAACTGCACGGCTTTCACTTCGGTGGCCGGCAGATCGCGGAAACGGTCCGCGTATTTCGCGCGCTGCGCCTGCAACTCCGCCATCTGTTCGCGCGCGGCCTTGAGCATCGGATGGTCGTCGCCGTAACGCTCGGTGAGCTGCGCCATTTGCAGGCGCAAGCCGGCAATCTGCTGCTCATACTGCACGCTGCCTTCCAGGTAGACCTTGGCTTCCTCGCTCGCATTGATGGAGCCGGACTGGCGCTGGTACGCGGTGAGTGCCGCCTCGGCGCGCTCGAGGTCGGCCTTCAGGCGCGGCTCTTCGCTCTTCAGGAAGTCGAGCATCTTGCTCGCGTCGGCCTGCTTGTTCGAAATGTGCTGACGTACATACGACTGCGCGAGCGCATTGGCGACGAGCGCGGCGTGCTCGGGGTTCTTGTCCTCCAGCGAGATCTGGATCACACCCGTCTGCTTGCCCTGCTCCTGCACGCTGATGGCCGACTGAAACGCGCTGATCGCATCGAGATCGTTCGCGCGTATCACGGTGAACTCTTCGCCCGGGCGCGCCACCAGTTTGTTGACGAGCATCGTCACGCCGCCGCCTTGTGCCTGCTGGCCGACCTCGCCGCGCAGCAGCAGCGCGCCGTTTTCCGCAAACAGTTCGTAACGTCCGCCCTCGAGCGCCTTCATGGTCAGCTTCTGACCTTCGAGCGCGGGCAGCACGTCGATTGAAGCGACATCGGCCACTTCGCCGCCCCACGCATACGACGACAGCCCGAGCCACGGACGCGCCAGCTCGCCAGGCGTCGCGACGCGCGCCGCGATGCTGCCAAGCAGCGGCAGCGTCTTGGGCGTGACGCTGAAGTTCAGCTTCATCTGCTCGACCACAGGCGCGACCACGCCACGGCTCTTGATGATTTCGATTTCGGCGTCGGTCGGCAACGAACTGGAACCGGAGTTGATCGACGCTCCGGTCTGCGTCTGCGTGAGCGCCTGCGAGGTGTTGTCGGCCTGCTCGACGCGCACGTGGGCATCGGCCGAGTAGATCGGCTTGGCGAGCACGCAGTAGGCGCCCGCAATCGCGACGACCGCCGCCGCGATTGCGATGAGCCACCAGATGTCGTCGATGATCACCTGCACCAGTTGCCCGAGGACCACGTCCTCTTCTTCGGTCCTGAGCGGACCGGCCATGTGTGGAGAGATTTGATTGCTCACAATTCGATCCCGGGTCTGGTTAGCGCGTCAGTTGTTTCAGGTAGAAGAGCGTCTGCACGCTCGGCAACACCTGCTGCAACACACGGTTGAACGTGGTCGAGGCGGCGGTGCCCACATATACGACGTCCATCGGCTGCAACTGGAACTGCGCGGAGAGCATGATCGCGTCGGGCTGCGTCATGTCGAGGCGGTACACGTCGGGCGTGGTCGGATGCTCGCGCATGCCGCGCATCACGAAGATCTGGCGCGGGTTTGCGTCGGTGTCGAGAATGCCGCCGGCCTGGGTGAGCGCGTCGGCAATCGTCAGGCGGCCTTTGAGCATCGGCACCTGGATCGGCGTCTTCACCTCGCCCATCACGAAAATGCGGCTGTTGCTGCGGTCGGGCACGTTGATCACGTCGCCGTTTTGCAGCATCACGTTCTGCGTGGTGTCGCCGCTGTCGAGCATGCGGTTCGCGTCGAGCACGTAGAGCTTGTTGTTGCGCGTGAGGCGCACGCGCTGGATGTCGGCGTCGGCGGTGGTGCCGCCCGAGCGCGTAAGCGCGTCGACAAGCGTGAGCGGCACGTCGCTCACCGCGAGCGGGCCAGGCGTCTTGACTTCGCCGGTGACCTGCACTTTCTGGCCGCGGTACGAGAGCACGCGCACGTCGACCTGCGGATTGCGGATATAGCGCACGAGGCCGCTTGCGAGCTGATCGCGCAGCTCGCCGACGGTTTTGCCCGCGGCCTTGATGCGGCCGACGAACGGGAAATAGATGGTGCCGTCAGCGGCAATGGTCTGCCCGTACGGATCGGCCTGACCCGGCAGCGCGGCAGTGTACGGCTGCTGCAACGCGCCCGCAATGGTCTGCGTGCTGGTGCCGCCCGCCGACAGCGTGCTGCCTTGCGGCGTGGTCAGTTCAGGGTGATCCCATACGGTGATGCCGAGAATGTCCTGCGGCGAGAGCCGGTAGACGTATTGCGACGGATCGGCGAACGTCGACGTGGGCAGCGGACGCGGCGGCGTGTTCGCCTCGGCCTGCGCCTGAGCGGCGACCACGCTCGCGTCGATCACGTGGACCGGATAGGTTTCGGCGGCCTGGCTCTGGTGCTGGCCGTCGTCTTTCAGGCGCGACGTGTCGAGGTAGTTGCCCGGTGCCGTTGCGCAGGCCGACAGAAAGGACGTCAGCAAAAGCGTGGCGGCGAGCTGCGCGCGCACGCGTGCGAAGGAGTGTGTAGCGAGTGTTTTCGTCAGCATATTTTTTTTAGCCATCCCATGACCAGATGTTCGATGAGCACGAGACTCTCCCGATAAGCGGATTCCTCGCCGCCGTGCGGGTCGGCGACGTCGGAGACGTCTTCCCACTTACCCAGCGGAAAGACCTTGCCGCGCGAAGCCGGATCGAGCGCTTCCACCTCGCTCACCTGCGCGCGCTCGCTCACGAGCACGAGATCCGCGGACCGCACGAGCTGCCGGTCCAGACGCCGCGAGTGATGCGGGCCCGAGGCGACGCCGCGCTCGGCAAGCAGGCGCCGCATGAGCGGGTCCATGCGCTGGCCGTTCATCGCACGGATGCCTGCCGAATGAAACGCGATGGACGGCGCCGCCGCCTGGCGCGCCTTGAACAGCATTTCGGCAGCGGGCGAACGGCACACGTTGGCGTGGCAGACAATCAGAACGTTGGCGAACATGGCGGGCTCCTTGTTAGGCGCGGCGCTCTCGCATCTGCAAGCGGCGCGTGCAGCGGCCTGACGGCTTATTGGCCTGCCTGAGCGGCAGCAAGCGCATCGGCCTGCTTGACCGGCACGCTGTTGGCCCCGACTCTCGCCGGCGCATTGCGCAGCGCATGCTGCCGCCCAATCGCGTGATACTCGATGCCCAGTTCGAGCAGTGCATCCGGCTCGTACAGGTTGCGGCCGTCAAAAATAAGCGGCGTCTTCAGCATCGTTTTCAGCGCAGCAAAGTCCGGGCTCTTGAAGACTTTCCACTCGGTGAGGATGACGAGTGCGTCGGCGCCCTCGGCCGCTTCCATCTCTTCGTTCACGAACTGAAGCCGCGCGTGCTGCTGCGGCACCTCCTTGAGGTCGAGCGCGAACACGCGCTTCGATTCGTCTATCGCGACCGGGTCGTACGCCTTCACGCGCGCACCGCGGCGCAGGAGTTCGGCAATCAGCGGGCGGCTCGGCGCTTCGCGCATGTCGTCCGTATTCGGCTTGAATGCAAGACCCCATACGGCGAACGTGCGATCCGACAGATCTTCGCCAAGACGCGCGACGATCTTCTGCCCGAGCACCTTCTTCTGCGTGTCGTTGACCGCTTCCACGGCTTCCAGAATGCGCAGGTTCGCGTTGTGATCGGCGGCCGTGCGGATCAGCGCCTGCACGTCTTTCGGGAAGCACGAACCGCCGTAGCCGCAACCCGCGTACAGGAAGTCGTAGCCGATGCGCGGGTCCGAACCGATGCCGCGGCGCACCGCCTCAATGTCTGCGCCGACGCGATCGGCAAGGTTCGCGAGCTCGTTCATGTACGAGATGCGCGTGGCGAGCATGGCGTTCGCCGCGTATTTGGTGAACTCAGCCGAGCGCACGTCCATATACAGCGTGCGTTCGCGGTTGCGATTGAACGGCGCGTAGAGACGCTTCATCAACTCGCGCGCCTTTTCGCCGGGCACGTCTTCATCGCAACCGAGCACGATGCGGTCGGGTCGCGTGAAGTCTTCGACAGCGGCGCCTTCCTTCAGGAACTCGGGGTTCGACACGACCGAGAACATGTGATCCAGATCGCGCGCCCGAAGCTCCTGCGCGATCACTTCACGCACCCGCGAAGCCGTGCCGACCGGTACCGTCGACTTATCGACAATCACCTTGAAGCCGGTCATATGGCGGCCAATGTTGCGCGCCGCGGCGAGCACGTATTGCAGATCCGCAGAGCCGTCTTCGTCTGACGGCGTGCCCACCGCGATGAACTGGATGTCGCCGTGCGCGACCGCCGCTTCCACGTCGGTGGAAAATGTGAGGCGCCCCGCCTTGCGGTTGCGCGCAATGATCTCCTGCAGACCCGGTTCGTGAATCGGCACGCCGCCGCCGTTGAGCACCTCGATCTTGCGCTGATCGACGTCGAGACAGAACACGTCGTGGCCGATGTCGGCCAAACAGGCGCCCGTCACGAGGCCCACGTAGCCACTACCGATGATCGTCAGGTTCATGTATTACCTCGCAGGAAATATGAGTAGGTGTTCAATATGCATTGCTGCCGACAAAGCCCTTCCACAGCGTCAGCACGACGATCTTGATGTCGAGCCAGAAGGTCCAGTGCTGCATGTAGTACAGGTCGAGTTTCACGCGGCCCATCATTTTTTCGATGCGGTCGGTCTCGCCGCGATAGCCGTTGATCTGCGCCCAGCCGGTAATGCCCGGCTTGATCCGGTACCGATGCATGTAGCCTTTCACCAGATCCTTGTAAATGTCGTCGTGTTCGAGCGCATGCGGGCGCGGCCCCACCACCGACATCTCGCCGCGCAGCACGTTGATGAATTGCGGCAACTCGTCGAGGCTCGTGCGCCGCAGGAAAGCGCCCACCGCCGTAATGCGCGGATCGCGGCGCGTGGCCTGGGTCACCTTGCCGGCCTCTTCCTTGTGCACACGCATCGAGCGGAATTTGTAGATCTCGAACTCGTGCCCGTCGATACCCTTGCGCTTCTGGCGGAAGAACACCGGGCCTGGCGAACTCAGCTTGACGAGCACCGCGATCACCAGCATGACCGGCGCGAGCGCGGTCAGCGCGCCAAGCGCGAAGAGCCGGTCGAAAATGCGCTTGGGCAGCACGCGCAAATCGGTAATCGGCGAGGCGGCCAGGTTGATGGCCGGCACGCCGAGCAGTTCCACCATCGGCTGATTGAAGAGCGTGAGGCTGCGTACATCCGGAATGAAGCGGATGTTCACGAAGTCGTTGCGCAGATCCATCACAATGCGATGTATTTCCTTTTCCTTCGAGATCGGCAGCGCGAGCCACAACTCGCGAATCGCGCGCTGGCGCACGAGCTGGATCATGCGCTGATAGTCGCGCTCGACCGGTACGCCTTCTATCTCGCCGAGCGCGTCCGGGTCTTCGTAGTGGTTGATCGTGCCGTTCTCGTCGAACACCACGACGGGGCTGAAGCCCGCTTCCGGACGGCTGCGCATCTGCTGGATCAGAAAACGTCCATACGGCGCGCCGCCGACAATGGCCACCGCGCGCTGATTGAAGCCCTCGCGGCGCAGCCCGCGCAGAATCGAGTAGACAATCACCTTGGTCACGACCAGCAACACGATGGTGGCAAGCGCCCAATAGACGAGCCACAGCCGCGACAGACTGTCCGCGCGATGCAGACTGAAGCTGATCAGCACGCCGGTGACCTCGACCATCACCCAGCCGCCCGCGACGCGGCACAGCAGGTCGTAGAGCGGCTTGCCGCGCCACGACTGATAAATCCCGAGCGCGGGGAAGAACACGACCACGAGCAGCACGTCGAACGCCAGCGAAACGCTTTGCATATCGTCCAGCCACATCGCTTTGCCGCTGTGCACAGCCGCCGCAATGGCGGCGCCGAGCGCGACCATCGCGATGTCGATCAGTCTCGATAGAACGCTCAGCATGCGCTGTCCCTCAGTTCGTCAGTCAAGTGCCATCCCGTTGGTTAGTCGGCTGCCCAGTCGGTTGCTGTACAAAACAAGGCTCAGTCTCCGTCCGGCTGCGGCGCACGCAACGCCGCTAGCCGCGTCGGCAATTTAATTGCCCGACGCGCAACCGATCAAAGCCGTGTCAATTGCAATCCGCTTTCCGCCTTGCTGAACCGGTTGCTCGGCCGCCCGCGAAAAACGTGTCTCGGAATGAGTGAATGTCCTTCTACAGGCATCAATAAAGCGTTATTAAAATTCGCGCCGCAAGGACGCAAAAATCTCAAAATGTATCGGTCAAAAGTGCAGCATTTTTTAGCGATTTTATGCGGCAGTTCTTACCGCAGCGCCAGCCGGTCTGCTGCTTTTTTGAGCGCGTTTGCGGCGTTTTACGGCCTTGAGCAGCAGATTCGTGCGCTCGACGTCGCTCGCTGCCGGCGATCCTCGCTGCTCACGCGGCTCGGTAAAAAAATTCGGCCATTCTTTTTCGCCTTAATTTTTTCTTTTATAAATTCGCGGCGACATTTTTTGTTCATCCAGACACTGTCTTTATCCCGCGCTTTATATAGTTTCCATTTAACGCGCTTTTATTGAATTCAATGTTCGTGATAAAACTCGACGCATTCAACCAGTCCCGAGGAGTTCATCATGACAGCTCCGGTTACGGCTACGTCCGCCGACACCCGGCCCACACAAGCGCCTGGCGCGCACGTCAAACTGAAGGTACATCCCGTGATTCTGGCGGGCGGCTCCGGCACGAGGTTGTGGCCGATGTCGCGCGAACAGCATCCCAAGCAGCTGATCGGTCTGCTAGGTGAAGAGTCGCTGCTGCAATCCACCACACGCCGTCTCGACGGGCTCGAAGCCGGCTATCCGCTGACCGGCAAACTCGTCGTGGTGGCGAACGAAGAACAGCGCTTCACGACCGCCGAGCAGTTGCGCACGATCGGCAAGCCGACCTGCCTGATTCTCGAACCGATGGGCCGCGATACCGCGCCTGCGTTGACCGTGGCCGCGCTTTCAGTCGCCGCGCAGGACGAGGACGGCATCATGGTGGTCATGCCCGCAGACCACGCGGTGACCGACACCGAGGGATTCCATGCGGCAGTGGCCGCTGGTGTGCAGCATGCGGCGGCGGGCCAGATCGTCACGATGGGCATCGTGCCGACGCGCGCCGAAACCGGCTACGGTTACATCCGGATCGGCGCAGCCGTTGCAACGCCTGGCAATCCTGATGAAGCACAGGCTGCGGAGCATGCGGAAACTGGCGCTGCGCTCGCCGCGCACAAGCTGGACCGCTTTGTCGAAAAGCCGCATCTCGAACTGGCGCAACGCTATGTCGAATCGGGCGAATACTGGTGGAACAGCGGCATTTTCATCATGCGTGCGTCGACGTGGCTCAAGGCGATCCGTCATTTCCAGCCGGCCATTTACGAAGCGTGCGAGGCAGCTTACGCAGGCGGCAAGGCAGACGGCGACTTTTTCCGCCTGCAGCGCGATGCATTCGGCGCGTCGCCCTCCAATTCGATCGACTACGCGGTCATGGAGCAGCTCGGCCACGATCAGAACGTCGCCGCGGGCGTCGTCGTGCCCTTGCAGGCGGGCTGGTCGGACGTGGGCTCATGGGACGCGATCTGGGACATCTCGGAGAAAAACGCGGATGGCAACGTGGCGCGTGGGCGCGTGATGTTCGAAGGCGCCTCCTCCACCTTCGCGCATTCGGAAGGACGCCTGATTGCCTGCGTGGGCACGCAGGACCTGGTCGTGGTCGAAACGGCCGACGCGATTCTCGTCGCGGACAAATCGCGCGTGCAGGACGTCAAGAAGATCGTGGGCCGCATTCGCAGCGAAGGCGGCCTAGAAGCGGCCAACCATCGAAAGGTGCATCGCCCGTGGGGGAACTACGATTCCGTCGACACGGGCGAGCGTTTTCAGGTGAAACGCATTGTCGTCAAACCAGGCGCACGCCTCTCGCTGCAAATGCATCATCACCGCGCCGAACATTGGATCGTCGTGCGCGGCACCGCACTCGTCACGCGAGGTGAAGAGCGCTTTATCGTCTCCGAAAACGAATCCGCTTATATCCCGCTCGGCGTCACGCATCGTCTCGAGAACCCCGGCAAAATGCCGCTCGAAATGATCGAGGTGCAATCCGGTTCGTATCTCGGCGAAGACGATATCGTGCGCTTCGACGACACTTATGGGCGCCAGTAACGCACACCGCTCAGTACCGCCACTTACGCCCTGAATCCGGTACGTCAGGTCGCTTGCAGGAACAGCGTTGGGACAGCGTTGTAATACAGCGAATGAAGCGGGAACCTGCGGCGGTTGCTCCGACAGCCGCGGGGTACTGCGCGCTCATCCCGCGTGGGAGATGAGTTCTGTGTGCGACGGATAACGCTCTGCCTTGTCGCATTCGGTGGCTGCAAGTGCTGCTGCTGCGTTGGCCGCGTTGGCCGCATTGGCTATGGTTGCGGCAGCCGCCGGGTTGCTGGCCGCGTTCACGTTCACTGCGCCTGTCACAGTGCCGGTCAATGCGCCAACGGCGGGCTCGCCCGTGTAACGACGCAGCGGGCCACGAAACGCATTCAACGAACCATGCAACGGCGCGCCGTGATGCACGGCAACCTGCTCCGCAACATGACGCATGCCCGACATGTAGCCGGCCTGCGGCGTCGCGTAGGCCGCGTGAGCCATTGATGCAGTCGATGCGCTCAGCGCGCCCGGTGCATTCTGCGTAGACCGGTGCAGCGGTACGTGCATCGACATGGCGTGCGGTTGCGGTGTGCGCAGCGGCGGCACCGCCTCGGGGGCCTGGGTTGCCTGAATTGCTCGCGCAGCCGCCAGCGTTGCGCACTCGCGGTCGATCCACTGCGCCGCCCACTCGAACGCGTAGTGCTCGGCGGAGTCCGCGTCGGCAAAGCGTGGGCCGACGAGGCCGGAACGTTCGACGCGCTTGCCGTCCTTCATGATTTCCGCCCATGCGCGATACATCGCATTGGGCACGCGCTCGGCGGCCACGTAGATCAGATAGCCGTGGCGTTCGGCCACCTGCCGGCCGCGCGGTGCGAGGCTTGTCGACAGCGGGCTGCGCTGCAGCGCGTGTCCCGAGATTCCGCGCGCCGATGCAATGGCCGAGTCCAGGCCCTGCATGGCGGCACCCACTGCGCCGGCTTCGCTCATCGCGCGCAGGTCGGCGCGCAGCGGCGGACGCGGCGCGTAAGCCACGGATGGCGTCGGCAAAGCCGGCGCGCGCGGTACGTGTGCATGCGCCGCTTGGGTCACATGGACGGCTTGCGCGGCTCGTTCGGCCGGGGCATCTTGTGCGGCTTGCGCCGCGGCGGACGCGCCATGGTCGAAGCCCGCCAGTTGACGCGTGATGTCCGCGATAGGATCGGCCGAACGCCAGGCCCGCAGTTGCGACGCCTGAGCCGCGTGCAGCGCGTTGGACGCGTTGCCGCCCGTGCCGGGCGCCTGCCACGACTCGGGGCTCTTCCACGATACGCCGCGCGGACTCTCGTCGCGCGCGCTGGGTGCTTCCACAGCCGGCGTGGCGGGTTTGGCCGCGACGGGCTGCACCGGTTGAGGAACATAGGCGAACTTGCGCCCGGTCCGGGACAGAAGCCGGACCATTTCGAGCAGCGTGCCGTTCAGTTGCCATTCCTCGAAACGGCGCCGGCAGGTGGGACCCGACGGATAACGGCCCGGCAGCTTCGACCAGGGCTCTCCGGTAGTCAGGATCCACAACACCGCATTGGCCACGACACGTGGGTCGGCGCGGGGCCGCCCGCGTCGGTTCAGACGGACGGCCGGCTCATCGGAGACAAGCGCTGCCAGCAGCGCCCATTCGTCATTGCTTAGCTCATCGAAAAACATGGATTTTCTCCACGCAGCCTGGCCGGGCCGCGGCTTTGGGCGGACCACGGATTCAGCCCTCACGATCCGTGTGTCACCCTCGGTTGCACAAATATGTCTTGTACGTTCTGTTTGCTGGTCACCGCCGCCCTGAGTCAGTGCGGTTTATCCCTATTGCGAAGCACAAAACGTGGTCTCACTCGTGCATGGGAGAATTGTGCACGAAGCATACCATCCCCAGGGTTTGCGTGAATATCGTTGAGACAAGTGTTACGGATAGAAACAACTTGTGCATTTCACTGCGTTAATTCACGTCATGCCGTAACGGAAATGCTTGCTGCGATAGCGCCGACATTGTTATTGCATGCTGTAAGAGCCGGCAAATGCAGCGGCAAAAGCACGGTGAATATGCGCGTGGAATCGCGAAAAGGCGCACGGCAAAGGGTGCCGTGCCGCGCGAGTGAATCAGACAGCGGCACGGGGCAATGATTCCGCCCATTCGTCGTCGGCGCGCCTGCGCCGTTTCGTTGCGCACGCATCGAGTCGAGGGTGCCCACGCACGATGACACGACTGTGGCAATGCGCAGCCGCGCCCATGCGCAAGTCACGGGACGCGTCTGGTCGCTCGTCGGTTTTTGCCCGCTTTTGCAGCGGGCCTCGCCCGAATCTTTTATCGGATCGGAGTGGTCGCGCCTTCGCCCACCACGGTGGTCCATTCGCGCACGCGCCAGCGTGCCACAAGGCCCGCGCGCACATAAGGATCGGCCTCGGCAAAGGCTTGCGCGGCCCGAGGCGAATCACCCTTGAAGAGCAGCACAGCAGTATCCACCGGCTCGGTCAGCGCGCCGGCAAGCACCAGCTCGCCGCGCTCGGCAGCCGCCCAGGCGAGTTTCAGATGCGCCTCGCGATGCTCGCCGCGCCGTTCCAGATAGTCCGGCACGAGGTCATAGGTCAATAAATAATGCATGAGAAAGTCCTCCTGGTTGGTTTACGTCACCACACAGCACCGCCACGCCCGGCGGCACACGGATGCAACGCCCACGCGAATTGCCGATTCAGTTTTTTTGTTCAGAATTTCTTTACGAATTGCCATTCATGTGCATTCGCAGCAAATTAGCATGGCAATCGGACGGCGCAACAACCATTTCACCAGTAGCTCAGCAGCCCCGACACCGAATTTCAGTCGATTTGCATCGCTGAACTTAATCTGCAATGCATAACATGATTGCGTGTCCGCATTCACTCCCGTTGGCGGACGCTAATTGAGCCTACGCCGCCTCATCAGGGAAAACGAGCGGGCGCGGCTGTCAACGCGAACGCCATCTTCACCGTTGATGCAGACAGCATTTGCCATAATGGACTTGCCGAGGGCCGGTTGCCGTCGACGCCCACGTGCATGAAGACCAAAACATACCCACAACGATGGAGTGTCACATGAAAATGCAATCTGCAATCGCAGCCATGGTACTCGGCGCCGTGCTCGTTTCGCCGGCGTTCGCGCAGAACAGCCAGCAGACCAAAATGGCCGACTGTAACAAGCAGGCCGGCGACAAGAAGGGCGACGAGCGCAAGGCGTTCATGAAGACCTGCCTGTCGGCCAAACCGGCCGCTGCGCCGATGAGCCAACAGGACAAGATGAAGGCGTGCAACGCCCAGGCGACCGGCAAGAAAGGCGACGACCGTAAGGCGTTCATGAAGAGTTGCCTGTCGTCCGCACCGGCCAACTGATCGTCGTATTCCTCCCACGCGCCGCGCTTGCTGATTCTTGCTTCTTGCGCGGCGTCTCGCGCAGCGCGGCGCGGCGCGCCACTCCCGCAGCGCTCTGTTGCCCGTCGCGCTCTGCGCTTTCCGTTTGCGCTTTCCGTTTGCGCTTTCCGATCGCCCGCTTCGCCTCCTTCCTGGCCCTCTCGCCCGAACGCGGCGTTTTTCTTCTATGATGGCTGCGGAGACGGCCCACCCCACACAACATTCATACGGGCCGCCATCTTGTCGTTGATGCCGCAAAGCATCGATCGGAGGCAAGGATGGTATCGAAGCATAAAAACCGCTGGTTGAGGCGGTGGCTGGTCGTCATCGTGTTCTGGGCGGTGCCCGTGGCGATCGTTGCAGTCAGCGAAATTCGCGAGGAGATGGCCTACAACGCCGTCGACCTGGACCGCGCGCTGACCACCTGGAATTTCACCGACGCGCAACGGGCGGCCGGCGCTCCCGCGCGTTGCCACGGCAAGCCCGACGAGGCGCAAGCCGCCGGTTGTCCCGCGGACGTCCTGGCGGCCAACGCGCAGCGTCAACAGGACGCCCGCAATGAGTACAGCGTGCGCCGCTCTACCCTGATGATCTATCTCTGGCATGCGTTCGTTGGCTACTGGGTTGTGCCGGCGCTCGCTCTGCTCTTCATCGGCGTGCTGATTGGCGGAGTGCGGCGCGCTTTGCGACGTCCGCCGTCGGTCAAGAGTCCCGCCAACCACGGCGGGTAATCCAGCCGAACACGGAAGTCTCTGCGGCGCCGAGGCAACACTTCCTGGGTGATGCCAGGGCGAAATGCAGCCGCTGCGGGTCGGTAAAAAATGGACGGCGGCGCACGTTCCGCCCGCCGTCACCGCCGTCCAAAGGGCGCGAAGCCCGCTGCGCCAAAGCCCGCTTGACGACGCTTTCGCGCAGCCCGCGAGGGCGGCCGCGCGACCGGTCAAATTTACAGCCGGCTCTTTTCGATCCCCCGCAAAGCCCCGTCACATAAGGCTTTTCGCCTCTCGAGCGAGGGCGCCTTTTAGCGCCCCGTGTGATATAACTCAAAGGCACCCGCGCGATTTCTCGCGGTTGCGCCCCGGAACCATACGGAGAAAAACGATGCAAAGACGACACTTCATGTTGAAGACAACCGCTGCGCTCGCTTTCGGAGGCCTCGCTCTCGCCGGATGTACGACTAACACCGGCGGCCGCGATACGGCCGCTACCGATTCGTCCAAACGCCGCTCGATCGACGCCGACGTCGACGGCACGATGTCGCGGCTGTACACGACCGTGAAGGGTTCGCGCGAACTGGTTGCCAAGGCGCGCGGCGTGCTCGTGTTCCCGTCGGTGCTGCAGGCAGGCTTTATCGTCGGCGGCCAGTACGGCGAAGGCGCGCTGCGTGTGGGCGGCACCAGCGTCGGCTACTACAGCACGATTTCAGGGTCGTTCGGGCTGCAGGCCGGCGCGCAGTCGAAGGCCATCATTTTCCTGTTCATGACGCAGGACGCACTCGACAAATTCCGCAACGCGGACGGTTGGTCGGTGGGCGGCGACGCATCCGTCGCGCTCGTGAAAATGGGTGCGAACGGCGCAATCGATTCGAACACGGCTACGGCACCCGTCGAGGTATTCGTGCTGACCAATGCCGGGTTGATGGGCGACCTGTCCTTGCAAGGCACGAAGGTTACGCGCCTGAAGATTTAAGGCCGAAGGCTGAACGCCGGGCGGTGGCGCCGGCGTGGTCGGCCGCGGCCCCGCGCACCGCGGCCAGAACGCAGGCGCTCTGCTGGTGGCCTGAGCCGCCGGGCGGGTGCCGGCGGTGTTCAACCTTGGGGCGCATCCGCGGGCGCCCTTTGCCACCGCGTGCGTCGCAACGCGGCCCGTCGCTGGCAGCCCGGTTGAGCGGGCCTGTCGCAGCGCAACCCGCGCAACGGCCGCAGGACCACACCGGGCCGGAACCTGGGCCTCTCGCAGCAAGGCCGGCGCTTATCGCGAGCGCCGGCCCTACCTCACTGTTTCACTACCTCACTGTTCCACTGTTCCACTGTTCATCGGGCGCCCCGGGCAAGCCGACTCCACCGGAGCCCGCCCGCCTGCTCCCGCCGGGTTCAACGCCCCGAGCTATCCACCACCTTGAAGCGCGAACGTTTCTGCGCGCGAATCACCGACTGGTAAGCGTCGACGTATTGCTGCGCCATGCGGTGCGACGTGAAGCGTTCCTCGAAGCGCTGCCGCACGCCCGCGCGCGGCATCCTGTGCAGACGATTGACGGCCGCCACGGCGCCGATTTCATCTTCGACGATAAAGCCCGTCAGCCCGTCTTCGAGCACCTCGGGCACCGAGCCGCGATTGAACGCCACGACCGGCGTGCCGCACGCCATCGCCTCGATCATCACGAGGCCGAACGGCTCCGGCCAATCGATCGGAAACAGCAGCGCATGCGCGCCCGAAAGAAATTCGGCCTTCTGATGATCCGCAATCTCGCCGATAAACTCGACGTACGGCAGATCGAGCAGCGGCCGGATCTCGCGCTCGAAATATTCGCGATCCGCGGCGTCCACCTTGGCGGCAATGCGAATGGGCATGCCACAGCGCCCTGCAATGCGGATAGCCGTGTCGACGCGCTTTTCGGGCGAGATACGGCCAAGAAATGCGAGGTACTTCTGCTCGACCGGCTGCGGCGTGTAGAGCTGCTCGGGCAGGCCGTGATAGACGGTGGTCAGCCAGCGCGCCTGCGGCAGCGGATGGCGCTGCGCATTCGAAATGGAAATGACCGGCGCGGAGTGGAACGTATCGAACACCGGCTGCTGCTCGGGCAAGTCGAGGCGGCCGTGCATCGTCGTGACGAAAGGGGTGTCCTGGCGCTGAAACACCGAGAACGAGTAATAGTCGAGGTGAAAATGCAGGACATCGAACTGCTCGGCCTGGCGGCGCACCAGTTCCATCAGCAGCATGTGCGGCGCCACCCGGTCGCGAATGCCCGGATCGAGCCGCAGCGCGCGCGGCCACACAGGCTCGAGCTTCGCACTGGTAACGGAGTCGCCGCTTGCGAACAGCGTCACGTCGTGGCCGAGTTCCACCAGCGCTTCGGTGATGTATGACACGACGCGCTCGGTGCCGCCGTAGAGCTTTGGCGGCACGGACTCGGTCAACGGGGCGATCTGCGCAATCTTCATAGTTGTCTCCGTGAACTGACGGCTCGCGCCGCGGCTTTTGCCGAGGTCGCCGTGCGGTGCCGCCAGCGGCGCCCTGGCGGGCGCCGGTCTACGATCAATGCACGGTGGCCGCACGCGATGCGCGGCTGGCATCGGAGCATTATTCCCTGGCAGGGCTTAAAAAGCGCCCCATATTGCATTTCATGGGCGCTGTTACATTCAGCTTACAAGCCGCCAGGCAACGAAATAACCGCCGCATCGCACGCCGCGTAGTTCAGCGCGACGGCCACTTCCACGCCGGCATGTCGCGTTCGTCGGCATCCGCAAGACGTGTGGCGCCGAAGTGCTTTTCCAGCACGAGCGACTCGCTCGCCTCCTCTCGCTCAAGCGCTGCAATCAGCCGCGCCGCGTGCGAGACGACCAGCACCTGCGAATGCGCAGCAGCTTGCGCGATCAGGCGTGCGAGCGCCGGCAACAGGTCGGGATGGAGACTGGTTTCCGGCTCGTTCAACACCAGCAGTGCCGGCGGACGCGGCGTGAGCAGCGCGGCCACCAGCAACAGATAGCGCAAGGTTCCGTCCGACAACTCGGCGCCCTTTAGCGGACGCAGCAGGCCATGCTGCTGCATCAGCACTTCGAAGCGGCCGTCCTGCGCCGCGATGTCGAGGCGCGAGCCGGGGAACGCGTCGTCGATGGCGGCGTCGAGCGCAGCAGAATCGCCAATTTCTCGGATGGTCTGCAACGCCGCAGCGAGGTCCGCGCCGTCGTCGGACAGCACCGGCGTATGCGTGCCCACTTGCGGCATGCGCGCCGGCGCATTGGCATCGGTCCGGAAGTGATCGTAGAAACGCCACGAACGGATTTGCTCGCGCACCGCGATCATCTCAGGCGCGCTGCGGGGGTCGGCGAACTCGGTCATCATGCTGTCGAAGCTGGCGACCGGCTGCGGCACCGTGTGCCATGCGCCGGTCTCATCGCGCGTACGCAGCGCAGCGCCCTGCCGGTCGACGAGCAACGCTGACGGCCGTAGCACGGGCCCGCTCCAGATGCATTCGCGTTTGATCACGGGGTCCAGCACGAAGCGGCTGGAATCCGGAAGCGGCAAGCCAAGATCGATCGCATAACTGAACCGTTCGCCCGCGAAGCCGAGCCGCAGGCTGACCGGCGTATTGCGCCGCGTGCCCTGCACTTCGGATTCACCGCTCAGCATGCTGCGCGAAAAGCGTTCTGGGCCGGCCCATAACGTCGACGGCAAGCCGCCTTCGCGCGCGAGCGAGGTGATCACGCCGCCACGCGCCGTGTCGGCAAGCAGACGCAGTGAACGGTAGACGCTCGACTTGCCGCTGCCGTTCGCGCCGGTAATGACGTTCAGCCGCCCGAGCGGCACGGTCAGTTCACGCAGCGACCGGTAACCGGCAATGGCAAGCGCGCTCAGCACGTGACCGCCACCGAACAGGAACCCAGGCAATGCGCGGACGCTGCGTGCGCGCACATGCTGCTGCCGAGCCCGCCTGCGTTTTTACGCCCGGCCCGGCTCATCACCGGTGCCCGCCGCCCGTGGCAGGCTTCTGCAACGGTACGCTGCGCAGGTCGTGCAGGAAGCTGTCGCGCCACACGCCCAGATCGTTCTTGCGCAGCGCCGCCATGTTGATCTCGTGACGACGCTGGCGCGCGTCCAGCGGCATTTGCAGCGCGCGCTGCAAGGCCTCGCACATACCGATCGCATCATGCGGATTGACGAGCAGCGCGCCCGTCAGCTCGGCGGCTGCGCCCGCGAAAATGGACAGCACGAGCACGCCTGGATCGTCGGGGTTCTGTGCGGCGACATACTCCTTCGCGACAAGGTTCATTCCGTCGTGCAAGGGCGTGACAAAGCCGATCTGCGACTCGCGAAACAGCGACATCAGTTTCCAGCGGTCGTACTGCTGGTTCAGATACCGGATCGGCGTGTAGTCGAGTCCCGAATAGCGCCCGTTGATGCGCCCTGCTTCGTACTCCAGGTCCTGGCGAATCTTCTGGTATGTCGCGACGTCCGAACGTGTTGGCGGCGCAATCTGCACGAGGGTGACGTTGCCGCGCCATTCGGGCGAGCGCTCCAGCAAGTGCTCGAAGGCGCGGAAACGTTCAACCAGCCCTTTTGAATAATCGAGCCGGTCCACGCTCATGATGAGCTTGCGGCCTTCCAGGCTCTGCTTCAGATCGAGCACGTGCTGACGGCTTTCATAGCGCTTGGCCTGCTCGGCAATTTCGTCGGGAAACACGCCGATGCGGTAGACGCCCGTGCGCAGCTTGCGGCCGAACGCTTCCACCACGCCGTTCGACACCGTGCCGCGCGCGTGGCGGGTCACGTAGTCGTGAAAGGCCTGTTCGTCGGTTGCGGTCTGAAAGCCCAGCAGGTCGTAGCAGGACAGTGACTTCACCAGCTCTTCGTGAGGCGGAATGTTGAGCAGGATTTGCGGCGACGGAAATGGAATGTGCAGGAAAAAACCGATGCGGTTCGTTATGCCTTCGCTGCGCAACGCCTCGGCAAACGGGATCAGGTGATAGTCGTGAATCCAGATCACGTCGTCGGGCTCGAGCAGCTTGATGAGCTTGTGCGCGAGCCACGCGTTGACCCGCCGGTAGCCGGCGTATTCCTCGCGCTCGTAGCGGGCGAGGTCGTTGCGGTAATGGAATACCGGCCACAGCGTCGCATTGGAGAAGCCGCGATAGTACTGGTCGTAGTCCTTGCGGGTGAGGCCCACGGTCGCAAAGGTGACCGCGCCGTCCTGTTCCAGTGTGGGCCCGGCGTTGGCAACGGTCTCGCTGACAACGTCGCCGCTCCAGCCGAACCACACGCCTCCCGCGTCCTTCAGCGCGCCGAACACGCCGACGGCGAGGCCGCCCGCCGATCCTTTGGTTTCCGTCGGCGTTGCGACGCGATTCGACACGACGATCAGTCGGCCCATGTTGCAAGTCCTCCTTATTTTTCGCGCGGCATCCGCCAGGGTGCAGCCGACGCCCGCCACGCAGAGGACGCCAGGAACTTCTCGCATGGTGCACGCCATGCCGCGCATGGTTGATACAGTGAGTGGTTGGTTCGACCCTTTGACGAACGATCGGTTGCATCGGCTGGCCATCTGGCCAGGGTTCAGTGCCGTCGCGTCCGCTTTTCAGTGGACCCGCTCGGGCGTGGCCGTGATTGGCTGCCTGATTTGCTGCCTTGTCAGCCGCCTTGTTTACGCCCGATTCGAGCCCGATTCGCCGCCTTGTGGACGCCTTGTTGGCCTCATTCGCGTCTCGTTCGCGCGTCATCCGCTACCTCATTCGCGCCTCATTCGCGCCTCGTTCACCTCGTTTGCGGCTCGTTTGCGCCTCGTTCGCCGCCTCGTTTAGCGCTCATTCAGCCCTCGCTCCCCCTCATTCACCCGCCTCGTCTAGCCGCTTTCAGCGCGGCATCGCGCGGCTTCATTTCGCGCATCAGGCGGTTTCCTTCACGTTATGCGGCGATGCAGTGGAACCAGACCTCGCCCCGGAAACCGACGTAGGCGCAGGCCCGGGCCGGCTTGCCACCGGGTCCGCCTCGGTGTGCGCCGCGGTGCTGCCGGCCGGTGTGCGCGCACGGCGCGGCACCCAGTCGAGCGGCTCGCCCTTGCCGTGCTCCACGTTCTCCAGTTCGGCCGACACCTCCGCGCGCGAGCGCGGCAGATACTGCGGATAGTGCTTCTGGATAAAGTCGATGAGCCCCTCGCGAACGCGGCAACGCAAGTCCCAGTTCAATCCCGAATCCAGCGAACTGACGAGCGCGCGCAACTGCATCGAGCGCTCGGTGCCTTCGGTGACCTGCAGCACCTGCACGCGCCGGTCCCACTCGGGCGCCGCCTCGACGATGCGCGCCAGTTCCTCGCGCAACGGCGCAAGCGGCATCCGGTAATCGACATAAAGAAACACTGTGCCGATGATTTGCGAGCTGCTGCGCGTCCAGTTGGAAAACGGGTTTTCGATAAACCACTGCAGCGGGACGATCAGCCGCCTCTGATCCCACAAACGCACCGACACATAGGTTCCCGTGATTTCCTCGATGCGCCCCCACTCGCCCTGAATCACCACGACGTCGTCGAGGCGTATAGGCTGCGACAGCGCGATTTGCAGACCCGCGATCAGGTTGCCGAGCACCGGACGCGCCGCAATACCGGCGACCAGACCGGCGACGCCGGCGGAGGCCAGCAGGCTCGCGCCGATCTGGCGCACATTCGGAAACGTCATCAGCGCGCCGCCCACGCCGACAATCACGATCACCAGCATGACCGAGCGCGCCAGCACTCTCGCCTGCGTGTGGATGCGGCGCGCATGCAGATTGTCGGCGGTGTCGAGCGGATGAGCCTGAATGATCGCCTCGCCGATGGCCGCCGCCGAACGCACGGAAAGCCAGGTCAGCGCGCCGATCAGCGCAATCGCCGCGGCGTCGCGCAGCGGCGCGATGAACGTGAGCGTGTCGGGCGCTTCCCACCAGACGGCTTCGAGCGCAAGGATCAGCACCACGAACAGCGCCGGTTTCTCGATATAGCGCAGCACCACACTGGTGAGCGGATACGGCCGGGCGATGCGGGTGACGATGCGCGCGCCCACACGGTGCACGCCGACGGCGATCAGTCCCGCGATGAGCGAGACCAGCAACGCGCCGGGCCAGGTGTGCAGCGGAGCTTCGGCGATGTGATCCAACTGGTCGAGTCGATCGAGAAAAGCCATGTAGGACCGTTTCCTCCTCGCTTGAATGTGGATGGGCCGGCCGCGCACAGCGCGGCGACGGCAAAAGGGACGATGCGCGCGGCGCGATGCAGCGGCCCGGCAGGCCTGCGAAATCGCGCGGAACCGCAACTCCGCGCAAGTGGGCTCGAAAAAGCACGACCCGCACACCCGCGCAACCAGGCGGATCGAGCCCGGCGAAGCCCAATTGAAGCGCGACTTAGGCGCAATCGAATTGCAACTTGGGCGCAACGGCAGAGCAATTGAAGCCTAACTGAAGCGCTCTATGCAGGGCACGCGGCCGAACCATGCGCCCCGCCAGCGAGCCGGCCGCCACCGCGAAAGACGGTGCCCCGGCTCATGTTGAACGCGTGTCCGGGACTGCGACGCACGCGATGAGTCAAAACTGTGAACAATCGCTAAAACGCACGCGATCGAATGAAACGAATCAAAACCACCGGACAATCAAACCAGCGACTCGAACAAAAAAATCCTCACGAACGCGCAAACCAACTCGTCGAGCCGACACAAAATGCCCCTGCTGACTGGCCTAGAGAGACCGCCGCGCGAAACGCCCGAGCCGCCCGCGCTCAGCTTCCGCTTAGCTCAGCTTCCGCTCTTGCAGGGAAACGCCTTGCCGAGCCCGAGCGAAATGGCCGTGCTCGCGTTGTAGCCCGCCACGTTCGGATTCTCGGCAATGTATTTGCGCACCGCGTCGGTCAATTGCGCCGAACGCGCGTCCTGAGGCAAGCAGAAATACTGGCCGACGCGCGGGCCGGTGGTACCGCCAATCGCGTCGATGGTATTGAAGATGCCGTCGGCGGCACCCTCGATGTACGCGGCGCACGCGCTGCGCGAGGCCACGTCGGTCTTTGTGCACAGCTTGTTGAGGTCGCCTCCCGTAAACGCGGCCGCCGATAACGGTACGGCAAACGCGCTGGCGAAAATCAAAGCCCGCAGCATGGTGTTCCTTTCCAGGGTCGTTTATCAAGCGGTCTGTTGCCGCATCGGACGGTGCGCGCAACCAGGGCGCCAAAACCGTCATTCTGCACTGTTTTCCGCCGCGGCAGCAGGCACGCGCCGCTATCTTCAGGCAATGAGGGGCGAAACGTCCCCCTTACTTTTGCTGCATCTGTTGCAGACGTGCAGTCAGGCCTTCGACCACGTCCGGCTCCTTGTAGGTTTTCGCGAAGTCGAGCGCCGTCAGGCCGATCTGATTCTTCACGGTCAAATCCGCGCCGTTGTCGAGCAGCAGTTTCACCGTCGACACGTGCCCGCCGCGCGCGGCCATCATCAGCGGCGTGGTGCCGTTGGGCGAACCGGCATCCACGTAGGCGGAGTTGTCGAGCAGCAGTTTCACGATGTCGTCGTGACCGTTCGCGGCCGCATAGTGCAGCGGCGTCCAGCCCTTCTTGTTGACCTCGGCGTCCTTCGCGATCAACTGTTTGACGAAGTCCAGGTCGCCGTTCAGCGCCGCCATCATCATGGCGTTTTCGCCGGCCTTGTCCTCGATCTCGACGTTGGTCTTGGGGTTCGCGAGCAGAACGGCGCCGACCTTGTCGGACTTCTCGCGCGCAGCCAGCACCAGCAGCGGCATGCCGTAATTGTCGACGGTGTTCGGGTCCATGCCTTTGGCGAGCATTTTCCTGACGCCGTCTACATCGTCGAACTTGACCGATTTGATCAGCGAGTCGATTGGCGCGGCTACGGCTGCAACGGGAACGGCGATGAGCGAGCCCAGTGCGGCGCACGCGAGCGTGGCTGCCGCGACGGCGCGCGAGAAACGGTTGCGCGGGTTGCGCGCGGGCGAGCCTTGGGTCAAGCGCGTCGTGCGCGAATGCAGTGCGTGGGTCAATGTCGAGTTTTTCATCATGTTTTACTTTAGGGTTCTGCCCTATCCTATTGATTCCGCTCGTTTCTAGATACCCGTCGGAGCCGGAATCCTGAACAGGCGGAAGAAATTCTGAGTCGTCGCGGCGGCGAGCGCCTCGTCGGCCATGCCGCGTTGTTGCGCGATAAAACGTCCGACATAACTCACATACGCAGGTTCATTGGGCTTGCCGCGATACGGCACGGGCGCGAGATACGGCGAATCGGTTTCGATCAGCAGGCGCTCGAGCGGCACGCGGCGCGCCACGTCCTGCACGTCGGTCGCGCTCTTGAACGTGACGATGCCCGACAGCGAGATGTAGAAGTTTTGCGCCAGCGCCTGCTCGGCCACCGCCCACGGCTCGGTGAAGCAATGCATGACGCCGCCCGGCTCGCTCGCGCGCTCCTCGGCCATGATGCGCAGTGTGTCTTCCGACGACGCCCGCGTATGGATGATGAGCGGCTTGCCCGTGGCGTGCGCCGCGCGAATGTGGGTGCGAAAGCGCTCGCGCTGCCATTCCATGTCGGCAATCGAGCGGCCTTCCAGACGGTAATAGTCGAGGCCCGTTTCGCCGATCGCGACGACCTTGGGGTGCTGCGCGAGTTCGACCAGCTCAGCCACGCCCGGTTCGCGCATGTGCTCGTGGTCCGGATGCACGCCCACCGACGCGTACACATTCTCATGCCGGCTGGCAATGTCGAGAACGGACGGCAGCGTTTCCAGATCCACCGACACGCAGAGCGCATGCGTGACCGAGTGGCTGCGCATGTTCTCAAGCACCTGCGGCAGGCGCTCGGCGAGTCCTTCGAAGTTGATGTGACAGTGCGAATCGACAAACATGATGATGTCCTGCAAATAGAAGGCTGAGGCCGATCAGCTGGCCGCGGCAGGCGCATCGAGGCGCTTGCCGAGGATCACCAGATCACGCTCCACGCCGTCCAGCACGGCCACGCGCGGCAGCGACCCCCACGTGTCGAAGCCGAAACCGCGAAAAAGACGCAGACTTGCCTCGTTGTGGCCAAAGATAAAGCCGAGCACCGTGTCGATGCCGAGCGCCGGCGCCGCCGCGAGCGATGCAGCCAGCAACTGCTTGCCAAGACCCTTGCCGCGCGCGCGTTCGTCCAGATAGATGCTGAGCTCCGCGGTGCGCTGATAGGCCGGGCGGCCGTAAAAGTCCGAGAAGCTGAGCCATGCGATCACGCGGCCCGGCTGCCCGGCGTCTTCGACCACCCACAGCGGGCGTTTGTGCGGCCCATGCGCGTGAAACCACGCCACCCGGCTCTCGACGCTGACGGGCTCGAGGTCGGCGGTCACCTGGCGCGAGGCGACCGTCGAGTTGTAAATGGCGACGATGGCGGGCAGATCGTCGAGCGTGGCATCGCGGTAGGACAGGCTCATGGTGCTTTCAGGTTGAAATGAAGGACCGGCGTACGGAAAACGGTTCGATTCGGAACGCGCTGGACGGCGGGAACGCGCTGGACGGTGCGGGCCGCGCCGTCATGCAAAGAGCTCGCGGTAGCCGAGAAACAGCTCCTCGAACACTAGCCGCGCGTTCAGCGGATGATTCTCGACCGCGCGCTGTCGCGTGACGGTTCGCATGAAGCGCGCGAACGCGCTCGCGTCGGCCTGCGCCGCGCAGCGCGCGAGCGCCGCCGACGCCTGCGGAAAATAACGCGGGGCGCCCGCCGCGCGCTGGGCGAGCAGGTCGTAGGTCCAGCGCTGCAGCCAGCCGAGTACCAGCGGCACGGGTAGCTTCTGCAGCGCCTCGCCGCACGCGAAGGCATCGCATTCGGGGCCTGCGGCAAGTTGCTTGAGCGTCCAGTCGCGCAACGCGCGGTTCTCGTCGCTGGCGAGCGCGAGCGCGGTGAGCGGCGCGCCGCCTGCTTCGGCCAGCAGCGCCTGCGCCTGCTCCACGCCTTGCGCGGCGAGCCACTGGCTCGCGGCTTCGGACGCAGGCAGACTCATCGGCCATTGGCGGCAACGGCTGATGATGGTGGGCAACAACCGGTCGATGCGTGCGGACACCATCAGGAACACCACGCCGGCGGGCGGCTCCTCGAGCGTCTTCAGGAGCGCATTGGCTGCCGCGACGTTCAGCGCTTCCGCCGGGTACAGCACCACCACGCGGGCGCCGCCCCGGTGCGAGCCCACGCCGACGAAGTCCAGCAAGCCGCGAATCTGCTCGATCTTGATTTCCTTGCTCGGCGTGCGTGTTTTCTTGCCTTCGTCGGCATCGGACTTGTCGGCTTTTTCGGCTTTGTCGTCCGCGCCGTTGCCGATGCCGGCCTCAGCGGCGAGCGCCTCGGGCACGACGATCCGGTAATCGGGATGGTTGCCCTGCACGAACCAGTTGCACGCGACGCACGCGCCGCACGGCTCGCCGTTCGCCTGCTGCGCTTCGCACAATAGGCCCTGCGCGAGGTGCTGCGCGAAGCGCTGCTTGCCGATGCCCGCCTGGCCATGCAGCAGCAACGCATGCGGCCAGTGGGCGCGCAACTGCTGCAGGCGGTTCCAGTCATCGGCTTGCCACGGATAGATCATCGTTTGTCTTTAAAATCAATCGGTTGAAAGCGATACTTGAGGTGCTACCCGATGCAACCGCGACGTCATGAGCAGCGCATATAACACTTTGAAATCAGATATTTGCCAGCAACTCTTCGAGCTGTTTCTGAATTCTTACAATGCTCTGTGAGGAGTCAATGATAGCGAACCGGTAAGGCGCCTCCTCGGCGCGGCGCAGGTATTCGGCGCGCGTGCGCTCAAAAAAAGCCGCCGATTCACGCTCGAAGCGGTCTGGGTCGCGCGCCGCGCTGCGCCGTTCGTTGGCGATCTCGGGCGCAAGGTCGAACAGCACCGTCAGATCCGGCTGGAAGCCGCCCTGCACCCAGCGCTCCAGCGTTTCCAGCTTGTCGCGCGGCAGCCCGCGCCCGCCGCCCTGGTAGGCGAAGGTGGCGTCGGTGAAGCGGTCGGACAATACCCAGTCGCCGCGCGCGAGCGCCGGCTCGATCACTTCTGCCAGATGCTGGCGGCGCAGCGCGAACATCAGGAGCGCCTCGGTTTCCAGATCCATTTTCTGATGCAGCACGATTTCGCGAATCTGCTCGCCTAGCGGCGTGCCGCCGGGCTCGCGCGTCATGACCACCGAGCGGCCGGTGGCCGCGACCTTCTGCTCGAGCCGCTCGCGGAACCAGGCGAGATGCGTCGTCTTGCCGGCGCCGTCTATGCCTTCGAACGTGATGAATTTGCCGCGCGCCATTTATTGCCCTCGAATGTATTTGTCCACGGCTTTGTTGTGATCGCCGAGTGTGTCGGAAAAGATGCTGCTGCCGTCGCCGCGCGAGACGAAGTACAGCGCGCTCGTCTGCGCCGGGTTCATCGCCGCCTGCAGCGAGGCGACGCCGGGCAGCGAGATCGGCGTGGGCGGCAAGCCCATACGGGTGTAGGTATTGTAGGGAGTGTCCGTTTGCAGGTCCTTCTTGCGGATGCGCCCGGTGTAGCTCTCGCCCATTCCGTAAATGACCGTGGGGTCAGTCTGCAGCGGCATGCCCACCCGCAGACGGTTCGCGAACACGGCCGCGACCATTGCGCGGTCCGACTTCTTGCCGGTTTCCTTCTCGATGATCGAAGCCATGATCAGCGCCTCATACGGCGTCCTGTACGGCAGATTCGGTGCCCGCGCGAGCCATGCTTCGTCCAGACGCAAGCGCATCAGGCGATACGCGCGGCGGTACACGTCCAGATCGCTCGTATTCTTGTCGAACAGATAGGTGTCCGGGAAAAACAGCCCCTCGCCGTTGCCGAGCGACGCCTCCGGCGCGCCGATCGCGCTCATGAGCTGGGCGTCGTTCATGGCCACGCTGTCGTGCCTGAGCGCAGGGTTCGCGTCGAGTTCCGCGCGCATGCGCTTGAACGTCCACCCTTCGATAATCGTTGCAACGTACTCGTTGACGTCGCCGCGAGCGATTTTTTGCAGCACTTCGTACGGCGTCACGCCGGTCTTGAACTCGTAGTTGCCCGACTTCAGTTCGCTCTGAAGCCCGAGTAGCCGCGTCATGACGATGAACAGCTCCGGCTCGACCGGCACGCCGCCGCGGTTGAGCTGCAGCGCGACACTGCGCAGGCTGCTGTGCGGTTTGACGGTGACGTCCAGTTGCGCGGGGTTCAGCTCGAGCGGGCTAGTGGCCCAGTGGTATCCGCCAGCAATCGCAGCTGCGGCCAGCACGAGGACAATCGAGCCGGCGATCAAACATTTCTTGAAGAGGGACATGAAAACGTGGCTGGGTTGGACTGCATATAATACTTGTTTGCCTTAGCCAAAGTCAGAATTGACTGTTCCCGGAATCCATGACCACACCGCTCGCTACCGCTTCAGGCATTCCTTCGGCCGGTTCCCCGGCGAATCCCGTGAGCAGCTCTTCGGGCGCCGCTTCGGCCACACCGGCCGGCGTGGCGTCGAGCCCAGCCGCAACGGCGCTGCCGCTCTTGCCTCGACCGTCGGCCGATGAGTTCGGCGCCGCCCTGGAACACGGCGCCTTCACGGTGCTCACGCAGTTCGGCGTGATCGACGCGACCGGCGACGACGCGGCGGCCTTCCTGCACGGTCAGTTGACGAACGACACACAGCATCTCGATGCGGCCAGTGCGCGCCTCGCGGGCTACTGCTCGGCAAAGGGCCGCCTGCTCGCCTCCTTTCTGACCTGGCGCAGCGGCGACACCATTCGCCTGCTGGTCTCGAAAGACCTGCAGGCGGCGGTGCAAAAACGGCTGTCCATGTTCATCCTGCGCGCCAAGGCGAAACTCGCCGATGCCAGCGGCGAACTCGCCGTGATCGGCCTCGCGGGCGACGTGCGCAAGGCGCTCTCGGGCGTCTTCGACGCGCTGCCGGACGGCGTTCACGTAAAGGTGGACGGCGCGGCCGGCTCGCTGATCCGCGTGCCCGACGCGTTCGAGCGCCTGCGTTACCTGTGGATCGGGCCCAAGGCGCAGATCGAAACGCATCTGCCCGCGCTTCGCGAAAAGTTGAAGCAAGTCTCGCCAGCGGTGTGGGACTGGCTCGACATCCGTGCGGGCGAGCCGCGCATCACGCAGCCGGTGGTCGAGCAGTTCGTGCCGCAAATGGTCAATTTCGACGTGCTTGGCGCAGTCAATTTCAAGAAGGGCTGCTATCCCGGCCAGGAAGTGGTGGCGCGCAGCCAGTATCGCGGCACGATCAAGCGGCGCACCTCGCTCGCGAACGTGGCGGGCGAGCTGGACACCGTGAAGGCGGGCGTCGAACTCTTCCACGCCGACGACCCGGGCCAGCCGTGCGGCATGGTGGTGAACGCGGCGTCGGCGCGCGAGGGCGGCGTCGACGTTCTGGTGGAGATCAAGCTGGCCGCGCTGGAAAGCGGCTCAGTGCATCTCGGCGCTGCCGACGGCCCGGCGCTGCGCTTTCTCGCGCTGCCCTACGGACTGCCCACCGAGGTTTGAGCGGAGCATTCCGCTTTCGACGCAGCGCTCAATCGCAGTCAACCGCGGTCAACAGCAGCCAACCGCGGTCAACGCGGCGGCCGCTGCTGGCCGGTGTTCTCGCCTGCATTCCTGCTCGCCTTTTGCGTTTTGACGCAACAACCGGGAGAGGTCCCCGATGTGCCTGATCGTGTTCGACTGGCGACCCGATGCGCTCGACGGTCCACTCTTCACGCTCGCCGCGAATCGCGACGAATTTTTTCGACGCACGGCCCAGCCGATCGGCTGGTGGGACGAAGCGAGCGGCGTGCTGGCGGGCCGCGATCTGGTGGGCGGCGGGACGTGGCTCGGCATGTCGCGCGAGGGCCGCTTTGCCGCGCTCACCAATTACCGGGCGCCGCACGACATGCGCGTCGATGCGCCGACCCGCGGCACGCTCGTCAGCGACTGGCTGGCTGGCACGCGCTCGGGCGTCCACGCCGCGGCGAGCCGGGACGAAACCGGCGCCCATGACAGGAACTCACGCCACGACCCGAGCGACGCCGGAATCGGCGAAGACAACGCGGGCGTCGAGCACGAATCTCCGCTTGCCTATCTGCACCGCGTCGCACGAAAAGGCGAAATCTACAACGGTTTCAACCTGCTGGTAGGCGACTGGAAACGCCGCGAGCTCGCCTGGTACTGCAATCGCTCGAACCTTGCGCCGGCGCTGCTCGCGCCGGGCACGCACGGAATCTCGAATGCGATTCTCGACACCGCGTGGCCCAAGCTCGTCAGAAAGCGCACTGAGCTGCGCGAACTGCTCGCGCGCGACCCGATGCCGCCGCTCGAGCGTCTGATCGACCTGATGCGCGATCCACGCGTGGCGTCCGACGCCGAGCTGCCGTCCACCGGCATTCCGCTCGAACGCGAGCGGGCACTGTCGGCGGCGTTCATCGAGACGCCCGAATATGGAACGCGCGGCACGACGGCGCTGCGGGTCGTCGCCAACGGCGAGATGGTCAGCGTGGCGGTGGCGGAACGCAGCGACGACAACGGCTCGCACCGCATCGTGCGGCCCGGCGATTTCGAACGCAGCTTTGCGTTCAACATAGAGCGGCAAATCGCGTAGTCAGTCGGCGCCCCACGCCGCGCGCAGCGCCGCTGCGGCATCCGCATGGGCTTGCGCGACGTCGGGCACGTAGCCGCCCATCTTGAAGAATTCGTGAATCATGCCCGGATAGCGCGTGAGCGTCACTGCATTGCCCGCGCGGCGCAGCTTCTCTGCGTAGGCGTCGCCTTCGTCGCTGAGCGGGTCGTATTCGGCGGTGGCTATCCAGGCCGGCGCGAGACCGCCGAAGTCGGGCGCACCGCGCGTGCCGTCGAGCGGCGCGAAACGCCAGTCGTCGCGATCGCCCGGGTCGCGCACGTACTGGTTGAAGAACCATTGAATCGTATCGCCCGACAGCAGAAAGCCATTGGCAAGACGTGAGTGCGAATCGGTCTGCTGATAGCCGGTGGTGCCCGGATAGATCAGCAATTGCAGCGCAAGCGGGATACCGGCGTCGCGCGCGAGCACCGCGCAGACCGTCGCGAGCGTGCCGCCTGCGCTGTCGCCGCCCACCGCGAGCCGCGCCGCGTCAATGCCAAGCTCCGCCGCATGCGCGTGCAGCCAGGTGAGCGCGTCGAAAGCGTCCTCCACGGCGGTCGGGAATTTGTGTTCGGGCGCAAGCCGGTAATCCACCGACAGCACCGCGCACTGGCCGTCGCGCGCGAACATGCGGCACAGGGCGTCGTGCGTGTTGACGCTGCCGACGGTGAAGCCGCCGCCGTGATAGTAGACGAGCGCCGCGGCAGGCTCAGCCCAGCTCGGCTCGCTCGCATGGTAAAGACGCGCGCCGATGGCAGCGCCGTCGCGCGTGGGAATGCGCAAGTCTTCGACGGCGAACATCGGCGCAGCTGGAATCTCCAGAATCGGCGCGCTTTTTTCGTACGACGCGCGCGCCGCTTGCGGCGTCATTTCGTGGAGCTTCGGGCGCTTGGCGCGCGCGATCATGTCGAGTACCTGCTCGATCTTCGGATTCAACGGCATGTGACGTGAAATGGCGCACAGGCGCTCAAGGTTGACTACAAGTGGAACACCGCGCGGTAGCTGACTTCAGTCCGCGCCCGCGCTCTTTACTTCCGGCTTCAACGACATGGGATCGGTCGGGTCACGCAATTGCTCGATGTCCGCGTGACGCAGCTTGACCGTCGCCATGATGGCCGGGTGCGTGATGATGTAGAAGCGCCGCTTCGCGATGGCGTCGAAGGCAAGCCCGGCGACATCGGCGGCGCTCAGCTTGCCCGCCTGCACCGCGCGCTGCAACTGCTTGGCCGCGGCGATCTGCGAGCGCGTCGCACGGTTCGGGTTGTGCAGCTCGGCGGGCCGGGCGCGCTCGGCATCCGCAATGCCGGTCGGCACGAAGGCCGGACACAGCAGCGAACAGCCGACGCGAACATTCGCGTCGCGGCCGGCCTGCGCGAGTTGCAGGTCGTGAAAGAGCGTTTCGGTGAGCGACACCACCGCGTGTTTCGACGCGTTATAGACGCCCATTGCCGGCGGCGACAGCAGCCCCGCCACGGAAGCCGTGTTGACGATGTGCGCAGGCTCGTTCTGCGCGAGCATGATCCGCGTGAACGCCCGCACACCGTGCGCGACGCCCATCACGTTGACGCCGAACACCCACGACCAGTCGTTGGCCGAACTTTCCCACAGGAAGCCGCCTGAGCCCACGCCCGCATTGTTGAAAAGCAGATGGACCTTGCCGAATGCGTCGAGCGTGGCCTGCGCGAGGGCATCCAGCTGCACTGGATTCGCGACGTCGGTCGCCACGCCGATCGCGTCGGCGCCTGCTGCGCGCAACGCCTCGACCGTCTGCGCAAGCGCCTCGGGGTTCAAGTCCGCGAGCACGAGCTTCATGTGAAGCGCCGCGGCCTGTTGCGCGAACGCACGACCGAGGCCGCTCGCCGCGCCGGTAATGACCGCGACCTTGCCGGCAAATTCGAACATCCGTCGACTCCTTGATGCAATGCTATTTTGTGTGCGATTCGATGGGCCGCTTGCAAAGCGCTTCGCTAGATAATTGATTGAGCGGCTGGCTCATTCGGCGACTCATCGAGCGACTCATTGAGCGGCACGATCAGCACCTCGATCGACGCTTTATGCAGCACTTTATGCAGCACTTCACGCAGCACTTTACGCAGCGCTTGGGCGCCCCGCTCGACGAGCCGCCCCAGTCAGATCAGCTTGACGAGTTGCTTGCCGAAATTCTTGCCCTTCAGCAAACCGATAAACGCCTCCGGCGCGGCGTCGAGCCCTTGCGCGATGGTCTCGCGATACTGCAGCCTGTTCTGCGCGACGAGCGTGCCGAGCTGCTTGAGCGCCTCGGGCCACACGTCCATATGCTCGCTCACGATGAAGCCTTGCACGAGCAGCCGCTGCGTCAGTATCAGCGACGGCTGCCTGAGGGGCACCGGCTGGCCGTCGTAGCCCGCGATAAATCCGCACAGCGCGATGCGGCCGAACGCATTCATGCGCGCGAGCGTTGCGTCGAGCCCCTCGCCGCCGACGTTCTCGAAGCAACCGTCAATGCCGTTGGGCGTTGCCGCCTTCAGGTCCTGATACAGGTTGCCGGCCTTGTAGTCGACGCAGGCGTCGAAGCCCAGCGTCTCCACGACATATCGGCACTTTTGCTCGCCGCCCGCAATGCCCACCGCGCGCGCGCCGGCGAGCTTCGCCAGTTGACCGACTACGCTGCCCACCGCGCCGCTCGCCGCGCTTACCACCACCGTTTCGCCCGCTTTCGGCGCCACGATGCGGTTCAGCCCGTACCACGCGGTAACGCCCGGCATGCCGACGGGGCCGAGGTAGGCCGACAGCGGCACGTGCGTGACGTCGACTGTCTGCAGGCCTGCGCCGTTCGACGTGCCGTATTCCTGCCAGCCGAACATTCCCACCACCTTGTCGCCCACGGCGAACTTCGGGTTGTTCGATTCGATCACTTCGCCGACCGTGCCGCCGATCATTACTTCGCCGAGCGGCTGCGGAGCCGCGTAGGACTTGCTGTCGTTCATGCGACCGCGCATGTACGGGTCGAGCGACAGGTAGTGGTTGCGCACCCGCACCTCGCCCTCGGCAAGCGGTGCGAGCGGCGCCTCGACAAGGCGGAAGTTATCGGGCGTGACCGCGCCTTGCGGACGCGAAGCCAGCACGAACTGGCGGTTGATCTGGGGCATGTCGATCGTCTCCTTGAGTGGCGGATGGGCCGGATTTGCTGATCGTATGTGGTGGTGCTCTTGGTGCTCGTGGTGCTCGTCGTGGTGCTCGTGGTGAGAGCGCCGGGTGTGCCGATGTCGCGGCAGCGCCTGCGCGCGCCGGCTGACTCCAGATTCGCGCGGGCCGACGCGGCTCGCCGCGCACGCGCTGCAATTCGTTCAACCGTCGCTAGGACCGGGTTTCGCCGACGGGTCGCTGCGCAACCGCTGGCGCGTCACATCGCGGCCCACTGCAAGCCTGCGCATGTACTTGAAAGTGCCGAGCGCCTTGGCGACGAAGTGTCCCTCGCTGTCGCGGATCTCGCCTTCGCAATACGCCATGGTGGTCGAGCGGTGCAACACGCGGGCAGTCGCGCGCAACTCGCCGCGTCCCGGCTGCATGAAGTTGACCTTCATCTCCACAGTGACGACACCCACGCCGTCGCCCGCAAGACTGCGTGCGGCCATCGCGAGCGCGACGTCGGCAAGCGTCATGGTCACGCCGCCGTGCGCGACGTCCCAGGTATTCATGTGCTCGGGCAACAGCGGCAGCATCACTTCGCTGGCGCCGTCCGCGGCCGACACGAGTTGGGCGCCGAGCCGGTCGACGAAGGGACTCTCGGGCAGCGACGCAGCGCCCGCAGTGGATGAAGATGAATCTGTCATTGCGGCTTTCGGTTTTTCCTGTCCTGACTTGCGAGTGCGCCGATGCGACCACGCGATCACGCGATCACGCGCCAATGCACCGACCATGCGGCGAACTTAAGGTGCGCGCGACGCATAGCGCGTAAAGAGAGGAAATGATACCTGCTATGGCGTTTGGCGGTGGCGAGCCCGGCGTGGTGCGGCATGCCGCGCGCGCCGACGTGCGGCTGGTGCGGCTGGTGCGGCTGGTGCGGCTGGTGCGGCTGGTGTGGCTGGTGTGGCTGGTGCGGCTGGTGCGGCATGCCGGCGGCTGTGCCAATGTCGGCGTGGTGCCAATGCTCACACTTGTGCAAAGCGGTTGCCTCGCTCGCGCTCGCGTGAGCACTTATGCGAAGACTCATGCCAGCACCTAGGCCACCGCTCACGCCCTCGACTCACCACCCTACCAGCGCCTCAACGGCCACTCATGCCGCCGGCGTCGATGCACGCGTCGCCATCGCTGTCGCGAGACCACCGAGCTTGCGCAACGCTTCGTCGGCGAGATCGAGGTCCGTGCTCGGGCAGCTCAGCCGAACGAAGTGATCGAAGCGGCCCGCATTCGAAAACACCGTGCCGGGCATCACGCGAATGCCCTCTTCCAGCGCGGCGTGGAAAAAAGCGGCCGACGACACCGCGCGTGGCAACTCGATCCAGAAGAACATGCCGCCGGCGGGCGGCGTAAAGCGCGTGCCCTCGGGAAACGACGCGCCAAGCGCGGCCGACATCCGCTCGCGCTGCAAGCGCAAGCGATCGCGCAAGCGCCGCAGATGGCGCTCGTACGCGTTGGTCTCCAGAAACTCCGCCAGCACGACTTGCGACAACTGCTCGTTGTGACGCGACTGCGCGAACTTCAGCATGCCGATACGCGGATGCCAGCGCCCGCCGTTAACCCAGCCAACCCTCATGCCCGGCGCGAGCGTCTTGTTGAATGACGTGCAATGAATCACCGTGCCGTCGGTGTCCCAGGCCTTCAGCGAGCGCAGCGGCTGCCCACTGTCCACCAGTTCGCGATAGGGGTCGTCCTCGATCAGCGCAATGCGCGCCCGAGCGCACAGCTCGACGAGCCTTGCCTTGTGCGAATCGGGCATTACGCTGCCGAGCGGGTTTTGCAGATTCGGCACAACCACCACGGCCTTGATGTCGGGATGCGTGTCCAATGCGAACTCGAGCGCCTCGACGGCAAGGCCGGTGCTCGGGCTCGCCGGAATTTCCAGCGCGCGCAGCCCGAGGCTCTCCAGCGCCTGCAACAAGCCGAAGAAGCACGGCGACTCGACGGCGACCGTGTCGCCCGGTTGCGTGACCGCCCGCAACGCGAGATTCACTGCCTCGATGCCGCCGTGCGTCATGATGATGTCGTCCGCGCCGATCTGGATGCCGGCGTCGAACGCGCGCCGCGCGATGATCGCGCGCAACGCCGGATCGCCCTGGTCGGGCCCGGCCGCGGTGAGCAGCGTGGGCCGCCGACGCAAGGCCCGCAGCGCCGCTTTCTGCAACGCATCCGTCGGATAGAGGTCAGGCGAGGCGGTCGCGCCGCCGAGGTTGAACGCGTCCGGATAGCACTGATATTGCGCGACGATGCTCGAAATGGCGGAATGAATGCCGACGAATTGCGCGGCGCCGGGCTGGGTGGTGAGGTCGGGTTCGGACGCCGCGGGCAACGCGGCCTTGCGCGACGCGCGCACGAAATAGCCGGCGCGCGGCTGCGCCTCGATCAGCGCCTCGCGCTCGAGCACACGGTAGCTCTCGGTTGCGGTCGCGAGGCTCACGGCGTGACGCTGCATCAAGGCGCGTATCGACGGCATGCGCTCGCCCGGGCGCAGCACGCCATGGTGAATCGCGCGACGGTACTGCGCCGCCAGTTGCCGATAGAGCGGCTCGCCGGCTGCTGCATCGTTTGGCGGCGCGTACTGCGTACTGGTGTACGCCTGGTTGTGCAGTGGCATAGCTTGTGGGTCCAGATTGCCGATCATCGGCTCATGAACCCATGGTGCGTAGTCCCCGCGCGCAGTAACAGATACACATGCGCTGCATTTCGACCGATACAGCGCACGAAAAGCCCGTCCTGTACCGGTTCAGATGCCGGTTGGCTGCGGCTGTTTTCGCCAGTACCGGCGCAATAAGCTGAACTGCATGCAAACGGTAACCGGGAGACGTTCATGTCAGCTTGCGCCAACACACCAGTATGCCGCCTCGCCGCCGGCCAGATTGCCCTTCACGACTTGCATGCACGAAGCTGCGTGGTTGCGGTTGAAGGTGACCTACAACTCGCGTTTCGCGATCATTCTCTCGCGTGGCTCTGCGAGGCGCTTGCCCCGACGTCGCTCGTGCTGCGCGAAGGCCAGTGCTTCGTCGTGCCGCAACGCGGCGTCGTGTCGATCAGCGCCTTGCAGACAGCGGCGGCGGCGTTTGCGCTGCAAGCGCCGCACACAGCAGTGCGTAGCGGTGCGCAGCCTGCGCGTGTTGCACGTGTTGCTCGCCAACTCGCGGCGTTTCTGAAGACGACATTGCGGCGCGCCGCCTGATGCGTTGCGGTGCGCCCGCTATCGGCGGCCAGGGCTCCATGTCGCCCGCTACAATGCATGACCTTATCCGCTCTTCGAGGTGCCGGTCATGTTGTTCGTCCGTCCGCTGTTTAGCGCGAGCCTGTGTCGCGTCGCTGCGTTATGCACGCTTGTTGTCACGCTCACCCTGGGGCTCGGCGGATGCGCGGGACTGCTCGGCGGTGACCCGTTGCGCGTGAGCGTGGCAGGTATCGAACCGCTCGAAGGCCAAGGGCTCGAGATGCGTTTTGACGTCAAGCTGCGCGTGCAGAATCCGAATGAATCGGCGGTCAGCTTCAACGGCGTGTCGCTTGACCTCGAACTGAACGGCAAGTCGTTTGCGAGCGGCGTCAGCGATCAGGGCGGCACGGTGCCGCGCTTCGGCGAAACGGTGTTGCACGTGCCGCTGACAGTGCCCGCATTCGCCGCGGTACGCCAGGCATTCGCATTCGCCGGCGCCGCGCAATCGGGGCAGGTGCCCTACGTATTGCGCGGCAAGCTCGCGGGCGGGCCGTTTGGCACTACGCGTTTCCTTGATCAGGGCACGCTCAGTCTGCCCATGTCTGGCTCCGCGCTGCCGTAATCACGCCACTTCGAATAGGCCTGCCGCGCCCTGCCCGCCGCCGATGCACATGGTCACCACCACGAGCTTCGCGCCGCGCCGCTTGCCCTCGATCAGCGCATGCCCGGCGAGCCGCGCGCCCGAGACGCCGTACGGATGACCGACCGCGATTGCGCCGCCGTTCACGTTCAACCGTTCGTGGTCGATGCCGAGCTTGTCCGCGCAATACAGCACCTGCACCGCGAACGCCTCGTTCAGTTCCCACAAGTCGATGTCGTCGACCTTCAGGCCGGCCCGTTTGAGCAGCTTCGGCACGGCGAACACGGGGCCAATGCCCATCTCGTCCGGCTCGCAGCCCGCCACCGCAAAGCCGCGGAAAATGCCGAGCGGTTGCAGACCTTCGCGCTCAGCGAGCTTTGCATTCATCACCACGCAGGCCGACGCGCCGTCCGAAAACTGGCTCGCGTTGCCCGCGGTAATGACGCCGCCCGGCAGCGCGGTGCGGATCTTCGAGACGCCTTCGAGCGTGGTGTCCGCGCGAATGCCCTCGTCGCCGCTCACGGTCACTTCCTTCGTGTAGAGCCGCCCGGTCGCCTTGTCGGCGAGCCCGGCAAGCACGGTCAACGGCACGATCTCGTCCTTGAAGCGGCCGGCTTCCAGCGCGGCCGCGGCGCGCTGCTGTGAGCGCACGCCATATTCGTCCTGACGTTCCTTCGAAATCGCATAGCGTTTCGCGACATTCTCGGCGGTCTGCAACATCGACCAGTAGATCTCCGGCTTGTTCTCGCTCAGCCAGCCTTCGGTCATCATGTGGCGGTTCATCTCGTTCTGCACGCACGAAATGGACTCGACGCCGCCCGCAACGAACACGTCGCCTTCGCCGGCAATCACCCGCTGAGCGGCGAGCGCAATAGTTTGCAATCCCGACGAACAGAAACGGTTCACCGTCATGCCCGGCACGCTGACCGGCAAGCCGGCGCGCAGCGCGATCTGCCGCGCGATGTTCATGCCCGTCGCGCCTTCCGGATTCGCGCAACCCATGATCACGTCTTCGACGCGCGCCGGGTCGAGCTTTGCGCGCTCGACCACGGCCTGGGTCACATGGCCCCCGAGCGTCGCGCCGTGGGTCATGTTGAAACCACCGCGCCACGACTTGGCGAGGCCCGTGCGAGCGGTCGATACGATTACGGCGTCAGTCATGCAAATCTCCTGCGTGTCAATGTCGATGGTGGCGCGCGACCTTGCGCGGCAAGCGCGTGCGCCACTCAGTCGTTCGCTGAGGGGGCGATGCGAGCGGCGTATGCGCGCCGTCAGCCGTTAAAGCCGCGGCCCGTTGCCGCGAGTTCTGCAATGCGCGGCGCGAGTTGCCATGCGTCGCCGTTGGGCTGCGCGGCATAGCGTCGTATCGCGCGCTCCACGTTGTAAAGGCCGACGGTATCCGCATAGAGCATCGGGCCGCCGCGGTGAAGCGGAAAGCCGTAGCCGGTCAGATAGACCATGTCGATATCCGACGCCTTCGACGCAATGCCTTCTTCGAGAATCTTCGCGCCTTCGTTCACGAGCGCAAAGACGAGACGCTCGACAATTTCCTCGTCGCCGATCTTGCGGCGCTCCGTACCAGTTTCCCTCGAGTAAGCGACGATCATCTCGTCCACCAGTTTCGACGGCTGCGCGGTGCGCTCGCCCGGCTTGTAGTCGTACCAGCCGCCGCCCGTCTTCTGGCCAAAGCGCCCGGTCTCGCACAGGCGGTCGGCAATCTTCGAATAGTGCATGTCCGGCTGTTCCTGATAGCGACGCTTGCGGATCGCCCAGCCAATGTCGTTGCCGGCCAGGTCGCTCATGCGGAACGGTCCCATCGCAAAGCCGAATTTCTCGATGGCACGATCCACCTGCGCGGGCAGCGCGCCTTCTTCGAGCATGAAGAGGGCCTGGCGGATGTACTGCTCGATCATCCGGTTGCCGATGAAACCGTCGCACACACCCGACACCACCGCCGTTTTCCGGATCTTTTTCGCGAGCTGCATGACGGTGGCGAGCACGTCTTTTGCGGTTTCCTTGCCGCGCACTACTTCCAGCAGCTTCATCACGTTAGCCGGGCTGAAGAAATGCATGCCGACCACGTCTTGCGGACGCTTCGTGAATGCGGCAATCCGGTTCACGTCCAGCGTGGACGTATTGGACGCGAGAATTGCGCCGGGCCTCGCGATTTCGTCGAGGCGCCGGAACACCTGCTCCTTTACGCCGAGTTCCTCGAACACCGCTTCGACGATCAGGTCCGCGCTCTTCAGGTCGTCGTAGGAGAGCGTGGGCGCGATGAGCGCCATGCGCTCAGCCACGGCTTCGGGCTTGAGCTTGCCCTTCTTCACGCTCGCTTCGTAATTGCTGCGGATGGTGGCGAGGCCGCGCTCGAGCGCTTCCTGTTTCATCTCGAGCAGCGTGACCGGAATGCCCGCATTGACGAAGTTCATGGCGATGCCGCCGCCCATCGTGCCCGCACCGATCACCGCGACCCGGCGAACCTCGCGCACCGGCGTATCGGCCGGGACGTCCGGAATCTTGCTGGCGGCCCGTTCGCCGAAAAACGCATGGCGCAGCGCGCGGCTCTCGGGCGTTTGCACGAGCGCCGTGAAGCACTCGCGCTCGACTGCGAGGCCCTTGTCGAAGCCGTGCTTCACGCCTGCTTCCACCGCGTCGATACATTTGAGCGGCGCGGGAAAATGCTTCGCGACAGCCGCGACGCTATTGCGCGCGAACTGCAGGAAGCCTTCGGCGTTCGGATGCTCGATCTTGCGCTCGCGCACTGTCGGATGCGGGCCTTCCTTCGCACCAACCTTGCGCGCGAAGGCGAGCGCCGCGGCCGCGAGATCGCCCTGCGCGAGTTCGTCGAAAAGGCCCGAGCCGGCAAGCTGCTGCGAATCGACAGGCGTGCCGGACACGATCATGTTGAGCGCCGCTTCCAGACCAATGGCGCGCGGCAGACGCTGTGTGCCGCCCGCACCCGGCAGAATGCCGAGCTTCACTTCGGGCAAGGCGATCTGCGCGCCCGGCGCGGCGATGCGGTAATGCGCGCCGAGCGCGAGTTCGAGGCCGCCGCCCATGGCGACACTGTGAATGGCTGCGACCACCGGCTTTGCGCTCGCTTCCACAGCCTTGATGACGGTGGTGAGCGTCGGCTCCTGAGTCGCTTTCGGCGTATTGAACTCGGTGATGTCCGCGCCGCCGGAGAAGGCCTTACCCGCGCCTGTCAGCACGATGGCCTTGATGGCCGGGTCGCGCTGCGCGCGCTCGATGCCCTCCATGATTCCCGCGCGAGTCGACAGCCCGAGACCATTGACGGGAGGATTGTTCAGCGTAATGACGGCCACGCCGTCATGGGTTGTGTAGTCCACTGCCATCTGCCTGCCTCCGTGCGATGCATCGCATCCATGAGATGAGGCGGCGCGCTATGCGCCGCCCGCCGGTTAGCCGAGCCGGTGCATGATCCAGCTCGAATGCGCCGACCTTCGCCTTCAGCTTAGGCGGCGGCTCCGGTGTCAGCAGGCAGAATACACAAAAAAGCACGCTCGTTCAATTTGTCGTCAGGCGGGGTTTCCCCTGGCGAGCGGGCAATCCGCGCCGTGCAAGCGGTCTTCGAGCACGGAGGGCAGCACGTGGTCGCGGAACATGTCGCGCAACTTGAGTTTTTGCAGCTTGCCGGTGGCCGTGTGGGGCAATTCGTCGACGAAGACGACGTCGTCGGGAATCCACCACTTCGCCACCTTGCCGTTGTAGAACGCCAGCAGTTCCTCGCGCGTCACCTGCTCGCCCGCGCGCCTGACCACGACGAGCAGCGGCCGCTCGGTCCACTTGGGATGTGCGCAGGCAATGCAGGCGGCCTCCGCGACGGCCGGATGAGCAATCGCCACGTTTTCGACGTCGATGGAACTGATCCACTCGCCGCCCGACTTGATGACGTCCTTCGAGCGGTCGGTGATCTGCAGGAAGCCGTCGCGGTCAATGGTGGCCACGTCGCCGGTGGGGAACCAGCCGTCCACGAGCGGCGAGTCGTCCTTGCGGAAATAACGGTCGATCACCCACGGCCCGCGCACATAAAGATCGCCGAATGCGACGCCGTCCCACGGCAATTCCTTGCCGTCGTCGCCGACAATCTTCATGTCGACGCCGTAGAGCGCATGCCCCTGCTTCTCCAGCAGCTTGCGCTGCTCCGCCACCGGCCGCTGCGACTGCTCCCACGTAAGCTTGGACAGCGTGCCGAGCGGCGACATTTCCGTCATGCCCCACGCATGAATCACCTGCACGTTGTAGTCGTCCATGAAGGTGCGCAGCATCGCAGGCGGACACGCGGAGCCGCCAATCACCGTGCGCTCGAGCGACGAAAAGCGCGAGCCGGTCTCGCGCAGATGGTTCAGCAGGCCCAGCCAGACGGTCGGCACGCCGGCCGAATACGTGACGCGTTCGCGTTCCATCAGTTCGAACAGCGACTTGCCGTCCAGGTCCTTGCCGGGGAACACGAGCTTCGCGCCGGTGAGCGGCGCGGCGTGCGGGATGCCCCAGGCGTTCACATGGAACATCGGCACGACGGGCAGCACCGAATCGCGCGCGGACAGGCCCATCGCGTCGGGCAACGACGCGCCGAATGCATGCAGGACGGTCGAGCGATGCGAATAAAGCGCGCCTTTCGGATTGCCCGTGGTGCCCGACGTATAACAAAGGTACGAAGCCTCGCGCTCGTCGATGAGCGGCCATTCGAAGTTGCCGTCCTGCGCTCGCACCAGCGTTTCATAACTGAGCGCGGGTGTTTGCATCGCGGGCAGATGCGCTTCGTCGGCGAGCGCGATCCAGCCACGCACTTTCGGGCATTGCGGCGCGAGCACGTCGACGAGCGGCGCAAACGTGGTGTCGAACAGCACGTAGGCGTCGTCGGCGTGATTGACGATGTAGGCGATCTGGTCGGGAAAGAGGCGCGGGTTGATGGTATGGCACACGGCGCCGAAACCGGTCGTGCCGTAATAGGTCTCCAGATGCCGGTAGCCGTTCCATGCCAACGTCGCGACGCGCTCGCCAGGCTGAACACCGAGCGCGATGAGCGCCTGGGCAAGCTGCTTCGCGCGCCGTTCGCAGTCGCGATACGTATAACGGTGGATGTCGCCTTCAATGCGCCGCGACACGATCTCGGCACTGCCGAAATGCCGCGCGGCATGCGCAAGCAGCGAGGACACGGTGAGGGGCACGTCCATCATCTGACCAAGCAGCGGCATCGTCATAAAGAGTCGTCTCCTCGCCTTTTTGCGTTTCAGGGATGCTGATCGGAAAGCGCCGTTCGTGATGCCGTTTTGCGGTGCCGTTTTTTAATGCCGCTTCTGATGCGATTTGTGATGCGAACTGCGCTGCGATTTGTGATGCCAATTGCGCTGCGAACTGTGATGCGATTCGTGACGCCGTTCGCGCTTGACGCCGTTTGCACTGCGGTTGGTCGCGCCGTGCGCCAATCCACAGGCCGGGCAATCAAATTGCTGAAGCTTCCGGCAGAAGCCGGCGCGTCGCCGGGCAACGCACCGGCAGGCCCGCTGCAGCGCCGCGGGTGCGGACTTACAATATCGGTTAATAGTGAGGCGCTCAACATGTCGTTTTCCCCAAGCATTGCAGGCTCGAACGGGCCTGTGGCGGCACTTTCCGAAGCTCTTTTCACCTCCACCGACAACGCGTTCGCGCGGCTCGGCAGCACCTTTCTCACCCGCCTGCCCGCCACGCCGCTCAGCGCGCCCTATCTCGTCGGGTTCTCTGCGGAGACCGCGGCGCTGCTCGGACTGGAGCCCGGGCTCGAAAAAGACCCGGGGTTCGCCGAGCTCTTTTCAGGCAACGCCACGCGCGAGTGGCCCGCCGACGCGCTGCCGTATGCATCGGTGTATTCAGGGCATCAGTTCGGCGTGTGGGCGGGTCAGCTCGGCGACGGCCGCGCGCTTGGGCTCGGCGAAGTCGAACACGCCGGCCAGCGCTACGAGCTGCAACTGAAAGGCGCGGGCCGCACGCCCTATTCCCGCATGGGCGACGGGCGCGCGGTGCTGCGCTCCTCGATTCGCGAGTTCCTGTGTTCGGAGGCGATGCATCATCTGGGCATTCCGACCACGCGGGCGCTGTGCGTGATCGGTTCGGACCAGCCGGTGCCGCGCGAGGAGATTGAAACGGCCGCCGTGGTAACGCGCGTCGCGCCGAGCTTCGTGCGCTTCGGCCACTTCGAACACTTCTATTCGAACGACCGCACGGACGCGCTGCGCGCGCTCGCGGATCATGTCATCGAGCGCTTCTATCCACACTGCCGCGAAGCCGACGATCCCTACCTCGCGCTGCTGAACGAAGCGGTCGTGTCCACCGCAGATCTGCTGGTGGAATGGCAGGCGGTGGGCTTCTGCCACGGCGTCATGAATACGGACAACATGTCGATACTCGGTCTTACCATCGACTACGGGCCGTTTGGCTTCATGGACGGCTTCGACGCCGGCTACATCTGCAATCACTCCGATTCGCAAGGCCGCTATGCGTACCGGATGCAACCGCAAATCGCGTACTGGAACCTCTTCTGCCTCGCGCAAGGGCTGCTGCCGCTGCTCGGCGAGCGCTACGAGGAGAATGTGCGCGCAGATAAAGCGATCGAAGACGCGCAGCGCGTGCTGGCCGGCTTCAAGGACCGCTTCGGTCCCGGGCTCGAGCGGCGCATGATGGCGAAGCTCGGGCTCACGAGCGAGCGCGAAGGCGATGCGGCGCTCGCCAACCGCCTCTTTGACGTCATGCACGCAAACCGCGCGGATTTCACGCTGACGTTCCGCAATCTTGCGCGCGTCTCCAAACATGACGCGAGCGGCGACGCGCCGGTGCGCGACCTGTTCCTCGATCGCGCCGCCTTCGACGCGTGGGCGAACGACTACCGCGCGCGGCTGTCCCATGAAACACGCAGCGACGCCGAACGTGCCATTGCAATGAACCGGGTGAACCCCAAATTCGTGCTTCGCAATCATCTGGCCGAAACGGCGATCCGTCGCGCGAAAGAGAAGGATTTTTCCGAACTCGAACGTCTGGCCACCGTGTTGCGCCGTCCGTTCGACGAACAGCCCGAGCATGAAGCCTATGCCGGCCTGCCGCCCGACTGGGCAAGCTCGCTGGAAGTGAGCTGCTCGTCCTGACACCCGGCGCACTTCCCATCACAAGCCTGAGACCCAACCGACCATGAACAATCCCGACGACCTCAAACACGACGCGCCCGCAGTGCAGAAAGACGACGCCGAGTGGCGCAAGCAGCTTTCCGACATCGAATATCAGGTGACGCGCCACGCCGCCACCGAGCGCCCTTTCACCGGGCGCTATCACGATCACTGGGAACGCGGTGTCTATGACTGCGTGTGTTGCGGCACGCCGCTCTTCGAATCGGACACCAAGTTCGACGCCGGCTGCGGCTGGCCGAGCTACTTTAAGCCGATCAACGGCGAGGTGATTGCCGAGAAGACGGACCGCTCGCACGGCATGCTGCGCATCGAGGTGCAATGCAAGAACTGCGGCGCGCACCTGGGCCATGTATTCGAGGACGGCCCGGCGCCGACCGGTCTTCGCTACTGCATCAATTCGGCTGCGTTACAATTCGAGCCCAAGTAGCACAGCACGGCAGCGGTGCACGGCTCGAGCCGGGCGTACCGGTAGACGCTCAGGCCCCGCTGCCGGACTGGACGCCAGCTTCACGCCGGCGCGCATGAGTCGGCCGCCGGCGTGGTGGGATTCTGGCGCCGGCTTGTGCGGTGCCCGCGCCCGCAGACGACGCAGCCCGGCCGCGTACCGCGCCGTTCGGAAACGAACCTGGCCGGCTGCGTGGGGCAGTTCGCCGCTGGCGGGTTGCGCGAGGCGAAGCCTGCCGCCGCTCGCCGCCGTTACTTGCAGTACGCAAGCCGCCGATCGCACTGCGCCACCTTGCACCGATGCCCCTCTGACCCATTCTCCGAGCTCCCGTTCAGCAATGAAATTTCTGTTCGATCTGTTTCCGATCATCCTCTTCTTCGTCGCCTTCAAGGTGTGGGGCATCTTCACGGCGACAGCAGTGGCGATCGTCGCCACGCTGGTGCAGATCGCGTGGGTCGCCTTCCGGCACCGCAAGGTGGACCCCATGCTGTGGGTGAGCCTCGGCGTGGTGACCGTGTTCGGCGGTGCGACGCTCGTGCTGCACAACGACACCTTCATCAAGTGGAAGCCCACCGTGTTGTACTGGGCTTTCTCCGTCGTGCTGATCGTCTCGCAACTCGCCTTCAGCAAGAACCTGATCGAAGCGATGATGGGCAAGCAGATCACGCTGCCGCACGCGATCTGGGGCAAGCTGAATGTCATCTGGGCGATCTTTTTTGTGCTGCTCGGCCTGCTCAATCTGTTCGTCGCGTACAACTACACGACCGACCAGTGGGTCAATTTCAAACTGTTCGGCGCGACCGGCTGTCTGGTGGTGTTTATCGTCGGACAAAGCTTGTGGCTGTCGAAGTACATGAAGGAGGAATGACATGAGCGAGGTGTTCATGCACGCCACGACCGCCGAGCGCGCGGCGCTGATCGAGGCGCGCCTCACCGCCGCCCTCGCGCCCATCGCGTCGATTCAGATCACCGACGACAGCGCACAGCACGCCGGCCACGCGGGCGCCTCCGCCGGCGGTCATTTCAGCGTCACGATCGTGGCTGCCGCGTTCGCCGGCAAGCCCCGCGTGGCGCGGCATCGCATGGTGTATGATGCGCTGGCCGATGCCATGCAGCGCGGCATTCATGCCCTTGCAATCACGGCTTACACGCCCGAAGAATTCGCTTTGTTGTCCCGCTAGGAAAACTTCCGATGACCTTGAAGAAAACCCGCCTTTGGGTATTGCTGGCTGCGTTCGCGGCCGCACCTGCATTCGCACAGAACATCGCCGTGGTGAACGGCACGCCGATTCCCAAGGCGCGCGCCGACGCGCTGATCGAGCAACTGGTTCATCAAGGCCAGCAAAATTCGTCGCAATTGCAAATGGCGGTGCGTGAAGAGCTCGTGAACCGCGAAATCCTGATGCAGGAAGCGCTGCGCCGCGGTCTGCAGAATCGTCCGGACATCAAGGCGCAAATCGCCGTCGCTCAGCAAACTGTCGTGCTGCGCGCGCTGATTGAAGACTTCGTGAAGAAGAACACGCCGAGCGACGCGGAAGTCACCGCGCGCTACAACGCGCTGATCAAGGACGCGGGCGGCAAGGAATATCACCTGCACCATATCCTCGTCGACAACGAGCAGCAGGCCAAAGATCTGATCGCGAAGATCAAGGGCGGCGCGAGCTTCGAGGACCTGGCCAAGCAATTCTCGAAGGACCCGGGCTCGGGCAAGAACGGCGGCGACCTCGACTGGTCGGATCCAAAAGCCTATGTGCCTGAGTTCGCCAACGCGGCCACCCATCTGCAGAAAGGCCAGATGAGCGAGGAGCCGGTGCATACGCAATTCGGCTGGCACATCATTCGTGTCGACGACGTGCGCAACATTACGCCGCCGCCGCTCGAACAGGTGCGTCCGCAGATCGTGCAGCAGATCCAGCAGGAAAAACTGCAAGCGTTCGAAGAAGGTCTGCGCAAAAACGCAAAGATCCAGTAAGCCGGCGAGTAAGCCAGTCCGGTTGCTGCGTCAAGGCAATGAGAAAAGCCGCCCTAGGGCGGCTTTTTGTTTGATGCAGGTTTTGGTTTGATACAGACTTGGTGTTTCGCGGGCGTAGCGGGTTTTGCACGCTCCACCCGCAAACGCAGCGCATCGCGCTGATAAGCAACAGGCCGCTGCATCGCGCAGCAGCCTGCCACCGCGCCTGTCAGCCCAACCAGCGCCGTGCGTTCTGGAACACGCGCAGCCACGGACTTGCGTCGGTCGCACCCTCGCCCCAGCCTTGCGGATGCCAGCTCATCTGCACCGCGCGGTGCACGCGCTCAGTGTGCGGCATCAGCACGGTGAAGCGGCCATCCGCCGTGGTGACTGACGTAATGCCCTCCGGCGAACCGTTCGGGTTGAACGGATACTGCTCGGTTGCCTGACCGCGGTGGTCGACAAAACGCATCGCCACCGCCACCTTCGACGCATCGCCCTGCTGCGAGAAGTCCGCATAACCTTCGCCGTGCGCGACCGCGACCGGAATGCGCGAGCCCTCCATGCCGGCGAAGAAAATGGACGGCGACGCCTCGACCTGCACCAGCGAAAAGCGCCCTTCGAATTTCTCGGACTTGTTGCGCGTGAACTTCGGCCAGGCTTCCGCGCCCGGGATCATCGAGGCGAGGCTGCTCATCATCTGGCAGCCGTTGCAGATGCCGAGCGCGAACGTGTCCTTGCGGCCGAAGAACGCGGCGAACATGTCGGCGAGTTGAGCGTTGAAGCGGATCGCCTTCGCCCAGCCTTCGCCCGCGCCGAGCGTGTCGCCGTACGAGAAGCCGCCGCACGCCACCGCGCCCGCGAAGTCCGCGAGATCGGCGCGCCCCGCGAGCAGGTCGCTCATGTGCACGTCGTGCGCGTCGAAGCCCGCGCGGTCGAACGCATAGGCCGTTTCGAGGTGGGAGTTCACGCCCTGTTCGCGCAGAACCGCCACGCGCGGCCGGGCGCTCTTGCCAATGTAAGGCGCGGCGACGTCTTCAACCGGATCGAACGTCAGAACCGGCGTGATGCCCGGATCAGCGGCGTCGAGCAGCGTGTCGTATTCCGCGTCGGCGCAAGCGGGGTTGTCGCGCAGACGCGAAATGCGCCAGCTCACCTCGCTCCACGCGCGATGCAGTTCGACGCGCGGCGCTTCATACACCTTCTTCGCGTCGCGATAAATTTCAATCACGTCGCGCTCGTTGGTCTTGCCGATCACATGCGAGCACGCCGACAGGCCGTGCTCGCGCAGCACGCCGAGCACCGCGTCGCGATCGGCTGCGCGCACCTGGACCACCGCGCCGAGTTCTTCGGTGAAGAGCGCGCGGATCGTGCGGTCATCACGGCGGCCGCTTGTCTGCTTCGCCCAGTCTTTGGCGTCGCCGTAATCGGACTCGTGATGCGGATCGAGCACCAGCATGTCCACGTTCAGCGACACACCCACGTGACCCGCGAACGCCATTTCGCACACCGTTGCCCACAGGCCGCCGTCGGAGCGGTCGTGGTACGCGAGCAGCTTGCCGTCCGCGTTGAGCGACTGGATCGCGTTGAAGAAACGCTTCAGGTCTTCGGGATCGTCCACATCCGGCACCGTGTCGCCGATCTGTTGCGTGACCTGCGCGAGGATGCTGCCGCCCAGACGATGCTTGCCGCGGCCCAGATCGATTGCGATCAGCACCGAGTCGCCCACACCGTCGGCCCCGCTCGTGCGGCGCAGTTGCGGCGTGAGGTGACGACGCACGTCTTCGACCGGCGCAAACGCCGAGATAATGAGCGACACCGGCGCGACCACTTCCTTCGCGACGCCGCGCTCTTCCCACTTGGTGCGCATGGACAGCGAGTCCTTGCCCACAGGAATGCTGATGCCGAGCGCCGGGCACAGCTCCATGCCGATAGCCCTGACCGTGTCGTAGAGCGCTGCGTCCTCGCCCGGCGCGCCGCAAGCCGCCATCCAGTTGGCCGACAGCTTGAGCTTGTCGAGCGACGCGATCGGCGCGGCCGCGATATTCGTGACCGCCTCGCCGACTGCCATGCGGCCCGAGGCCGGCGCGTCGATCACGGCGAGCGGCGTGCGCTCGGCCATGGCCATGGCTTCGCCACGAAAGCCGGCGTAGTCCATGGTCGTAATGGCCACGTCCGCCACCGGCACCTGCCACGGGCCGACCATCTGGTCGCGCGCGGTCGTGCCGCCCACCGAGCGGTCGCCGATGGTGATCAGAAACGACTTGCTTGCGACCGTAGGATGACGCAGCACGCTCACCGCCACTTCGGAAAGCGCGATGCCGGTCACATCCACCGGCTGCAGCGTCGGCTCGACACGCTTGACGTCGCGATGCATGCGCGGCGCCTTGCCGAGCAGCACTTCCATGGGCATGTCCACCGGCTGGTGCGCGTTGTCGTCCTTCAGTTCAGGATCGATCAGCTTCAGTTGACGTTCGGCGGTAGCGGTGCCGATCACCGCAAACGGGCAGCGCTCGCGCTCGCACATGGCCGTGAAGCGCGGCAGGTCGGCTGGCGCGATGGCGAGCACGTAGCGCTCCTGTGCTTCGTTCGACCAGATTTCGCGCGGCGACAGGCCGCTTTCCTCGAGCTGGATCTTGCGCAGGTCGAACAGCGCGCCCTTGCCCGCACCGTCCACGACTTCCGGGAACGCGTTCGACAAACCGCCCGCGCCCACGTCGTGAATGCTCAGAATCGGGTTCTTTTCGCCAAGCTGCCAGCAGGCGTTGATGACTTCCTGCGCGCGCCGCTCGATTTCAGGATTGCCGCGCTGCACCGAGTCGAAGTCGAGCTCGGCAGTGTTCGTGCCGGTTGCCATGGAGCTCGCCGCGCCGCCGCCCATGCCGATACGCATGCCCGGGCCGCCGATCTGGATCAGGAGCGAGCCCTCCGGCAAGTCGTGCTTGTGCGTGTGCTGGTCCGAAATATTGCCGATGCCGCCCGCGATCATGATCGGCTTGTGATAACCGCGCACGAGGCCGGCCACATTCTGCTCATACGTGCGGAAATAGCCACCCAGATTCGGCCGGCCGAATTCGTTGTTGAAGGCCGCGCCGCCGAGCGGGCCGTCGATCATGATCTGCAGCGGCGAAGCGATGCGGTCCGGGCGGCCATACGCTTCGTGCCGGTCGTTCGGGTTGCGATGCGCGAGCGGCTCAGCGACGTCGCGTGCGTTCTCCCATGCCTCCACGCCGTCCGGCAATTCCAGATTCGACACGGTGAAGCCCGTGAGGCCCGCCTTGGGACGCGCGCCGCGGCCAGTCGCGCCTTCGTCGCGGATTTCGCCGCCCGCGCCGGTCGCGGCGCCGGGGAACGGCGAGATCGCGGTCGGATGGTTGTGCGTTTCCACCTTCATCAGCGTGTGCGTGAGCTCGACGCTGCGGCGGTAGTGCTCGGGCAGTTCGTTCTCGCCCAGTTGCTCCGGCGTGCGCGGGAACCAGCGCTCGGCCATGCCGCCCGCCATGATCGCCGAGTTGTCCGAATAGGCGACGATGGTGCCTTGCGGATTGAGCTTCTCGGTATTGCGGATCATGTTAAAGAGCGAGATGTCCTGCTTCTCGCCGTCGATCGTCCATTCCGCGTTGAAAATCTTGTGACGGCAGTGCTCGCTGTTGGCCTGGGCGAACATCATCAGCTCGACGTCGGTCGGGTTGCGGCCGAGCTTCGTGAACGCGTCGACGAGGTAATCGATCTCGTCTTCGGCAAGCGCGAGGCCCAGTTCCGCGTTCGCGGTTTCCAGCGCGCTGCGGCCGCGGCCCAGTACGTCGACGGTTTGCAGCGGCTTGGCGGGCAGCTCGTCAAACAGGTGCAGTGCGTGATCGCGCGACGGCGCGAGGCTCTCGGTCATGCGGTCGTGCAACGCGGCGGCGACGGCTTCGCGCGCTTCGTCCGAAAGCGCCTTCTTGCCGCCCAGCAGGCCGCTTTTGAGCGTAACCGTGTATTCCACGCCGCGTTCGATGCGGCGCACCTGCGTGAGCCCGCACAGATGCGCGATGTCCGTTGCCTTGCTCGCCCACGGCGACACCGTGCCGAAGCGCGGCACGACGAGAAACGTTTCTGCCGCGCCGCGCTCTCTGCTTTCTTCGAGCGGGTGGCCGTAGTGCATCAACGCCTCGATCTTCGCGTTGTCTTCCGCGGAAAGCGGCGTCTGCGCGTTGACAAAGTGCAGATATTGCCCGCGCACGCCGGTGATGTTCGGGTCGATGCGCGTTAGCGTTTCGAGCAGGCGGGTTTGACGGAAATCGGAAAGGGCCGAAGCGCCGGGGAAACACGAGAAGTGGGCCATGGACTTGACGTTGCGTCGCTAATGATGCCGATGATTGATGCCGAAGAGCCGCGCGCGATGGCGACATGAGGCGGGAAGGAAGTCCGGGATTATACCCCGGGAACGTGCTTCCAGCCGCCCCCGCCGTGCCCCCGCCCCCGTTCGGCGAGGCGCCGCGCACCGTGGCTTGCCGCGGTGCGTGCGTGACCGCGGGCAGTCGTTGACTGCTATCATTCGGCCTTTCATCAGATCGGTGCGAGCAAGGCGTGCCCTTGCTGCCGGCCTCGTGTCGTGAGCCGCGCCCGGAAGCCGTTTTCCGGAACCCGCGGCGGCGCGTGAGGCCCGGCCGCGCCGCATGTCACGCCCTGGCGCCTCGCCCGGCAAATCGAATCAGAAGAATGGATGTCATTGTCATTGGCGGCGGGATTGCCGGCGTCGCCACCGCTTATCAGCTTCGCGCGGCCGGCCACCGCGTATGCGTCGTCGAACGCCACGCCACGGTTGCGCAGGGCGCGACCTACGGCCACGGCGGCACGGTCCTGCCTACGCCGCTCGACGTCTGGTTCGGCCCGACTTTCATGGCAAGCCGCCATAACGCGAAAAACGGCGTGATCAGCAAACCGGGTTTCAGCGGACCGGCGCGCCAGTTCGTCAAGAAGCTGGCCGCGCTGCAGGAGGCGGAGGCTTTCAGCCGCCAATACGGCCTGTTGCGGCCACTGATCGAGTCCTCGCGCGAGGCGATGGCGGATATGGAAGCCCGCTTTGGCTACGAGTTCGAGCAGGCGAGCGGACTGCTCTATCTGGTGCGTTCCGGCGAGGAATGGGAGCAGATTCAACCGGCGCTCGGCCTGCTCGCGCGCCACGAGGTGCCGCATCATGTGCTCACTCCGGCCGAGTGCGCGGCTTACGAGCATTCGGTGCGCACCGAGCCGGAATTTGCGGGCGGCGTGCTGTTCGATCACGAACGAACCGCCAATTGCCCGCTATTCGCCAAACTGATCAAGCAGACACTCGACAACCAGGGCGGCGTGCAGTTCATGCTCGGCTGCGAGGTCTCGGCGATTCGCCTCGACAGTCAGCGCGCGGCGGTGGAGCTGGCGGCGCGGCCGGGCGTGTCGAACCGTTCGCGCGAAGTCGACGTGATTCATGCGGACGCCATTGTCGTCGCCGCCGGCCAGGGCAGTCTCGCGCTGCTCGAGCGGCTCGGCTTGCGGCTGCCGCTGTATCCGCTGCGACTGCATACGCTCGTCGCCCCGATCGCACATGAAGAATGCGCGCCGCATGTGGCGATTGTCGACGCCGTCAAGCGCATCACCATCAGCCGGATGAATCACCGCTTGCGCATTGCCGGCGGCGCTGTCCTGCTGGCCGCAAACCAGCTCGACAAGCCGCTTGGCGAGGCAGTGACCGAGGAAGCGCTCGCGCTGCTCGGGCAGGCGACGCACGACTGGGTTCCAGGAGCCGCGCGGATTTCGGCGGCCTTGCCGTGGGAAGGCACCCGGCTGCTGTCGCCGGATGGCCTGCCGGTGATCGGCAACGCGCTGCATCCGCGGCTTTTTGTGAACGTGGGCCACGGGCCTGCCGGCTGGGGGCTGGCGTGCGGAGCGGGCAAGCTGGTCGCGGAGCTCGTCGGCGGCAAGACGCCGGACCTGCCCGAGGCCACGCTGGCCGCATTGCGGGCTGAGCGGTTTTAGGGGCGGTTGTAGGGGCGGTTCTTGGGGCGGTTCTTGGGGCGGTTCTTGGGGCGGTTTCAGGAGAGGGTTTCGCGGAGCGGTTCCAGGAGAGGTTCGGACAGCGGTTCCAGGAGCGGTTCGGACAGCGGTTCCAGGCGAGGTCCGCGGAGCGGTGCTAGCTGCGCTATGGGGCTGATGGCCGCATGCCGGTGTAGCGGGTCACGCGCTCCCGCCCTGCTCCGGCGAACTGGCCTCAAGGAGCCGTGCCTGCAAATCGCCGTATGCTGTCGGCATCGGCTAGCGCCTCGTCACGTACTCGATCAGCGCAGAACCCGCCCATCGGCACTACCATAGCGGTTCCCGAAGCTCTCGCGCCTGACACGGAGGCGCTCGCCCTGCTCCGCCATGACTGCTGCCGACTTCACGCCGCCGACGCTGATCCACCCTGAAAACCGCGCCCTGCCGCTGCTGACGCTCGCCGATCTGCGGATTGCCGAGGCCCAGGCCGCAGCGGCCCTGCCGGCACACACGCTGATGGACCGCGCCGGCAAGGCTGCCGCAAGCTTCCTGTCCGACCAGATCGCGCGCGACACGTCGACGGAAAAATCGAGGCAGCGCGTCTGGCTGTGCGCCGGCCCGGGCAACAATGGCGGCGACGCGCTGGTTCTCGCGACCGAATTGCACAAGGCAGGCATTGCCGTGGATGTGTGCATGCCCGTCGAAGTAAAACCGCACGACGCCCGCTGGGCGCTCGACGCCGCGCGCGCATGCGGCGTGGCGATTGCGCTGGCGCCGCCCGCTTCGCTCGACGGCTACACGTGGCTGGTCGACGGCATGTTCGGCATCGGCCTCACGCGTGCGCTCGAAGGCGCGTTTGCGGACATCGCGCGGCGGCTCTCGGAGCGCGCGAGGACACGCGCGCGTAGCGGCGGCGTGCTCGCGCTGGATGTTCCAAGCGGTCTCGACAGCGATACCGGCGCGATCGTCGGCACCGGTGACGCCGTGGTGCGCGCGACGCACACCATCACCTTCATCGCCGGAAAGCCCGGCCTGTTTACCGCCCAAGGCCGCGATCTTGCCGGCGCGGTCACGGTCGCGCCCCTCGGCGTCGACAGCACGGCGCGCGGCTCCATCCGGCTGAACGCGGCGGAACTGTTCGCCGGGTTCCTGCCGCCGCGCGATTTTGCAACCAACAAGGGCACGTTCGGCAGTCTCGCCGTGGTGGGCGGCGACACCGGCATGTGTGGCGCGCCGATCCTGGCCTCGCGCGCCGCGTTGTTTAGCGGTGCGGGCAAGGTCCACGTCGCGCTGCTCGGCGCGGGCGCTCCTCCCTACGATCCCCCGCACCCGGAACTGATGCTGCATGGCGTCGACGACCTGCCGCTCGACAAAATGGACGCGCTCGCCGTGGGCTGCGGCATGGGCCACGGCGAGCGCGCGGCACGGGTGTTGCACGACGTGCTGCAACTGGACGTGCCGAAGCTCTTCGACGCCGACGCGCTGAACCTCATTTCCAAAGACGCGGCGCTAGCCGCGGCTGTCACCGCACGCGGCGCGGCAGGCGATCCTTGCGTGCTCACCCCGCATCCGCTCGAAGCCGCGCGCCTGCTTGGTACCGACGCGGCGGGCGTGCAGCGCGACCGTCTGAGCGCGGCACGCGCGCTCGCCGCCCGCTTTGCGAGCGTGGTGGTGCTGAAAGGTTCGGGCACGGTCGTCGCCGCCGCCGACGGCCGTCTGGCGATCAATCCGACCGGCAACGCCGCGCTCGCGACAGGCGGCACCGGCGACGTGCTCGGCGGCATCATCGGCGCGCTGCTGGCGCAGCGGCTGCCGGGCTACGAGGCGGCGCTCGCGGGCGTCTACCTGCACGGACTCGCCGCCGACACGCTGAGCGCGCAAGGTCACGGCCCCGCCGGACTGACGGCAGGCGAGCTCGCGCCGATGGTAAGGACGTTGTTGAACCGCATGTTCTATCCGTCGGCGCAAGCGTGATCGCGCGATGAGACGCGTCGCGGCGTGGGCTGCCGGAAAGCGTCTTATACCGCCTGGCTAAAGCGCTGCCGCCCGTCGCGCAACGCCGCTATACTGAGGGACTGCATGATCCGCCGTGCAGACGCGTCGGCGCTTCGTAGTCGCTTGTGTGGCCGTTTTGTGGTGGTCGCTTGGTGATGGCCGCTTTGTGGTGGTCGCTTGGTGAGCGCTTGGTGGTCGCTTGGTGAGCGCTTGGTGGTCGCTTGGTGAGCGCTTGGTGAGCGCTTGTTGGTCGCTTCGTGATCGGTCCATGTGATTGCGGCAATGAGTACGGCAAATGTGCGCGCCACGCGTGGCATCGAGTCCCGCGCGAATCGTGCGGAATCGCCGCGAATCGCCGCGAATCGTCGTGGATCGCGAGGAATCCGACGAAGCGCGACGAAGCGCGGCGAGTCCGGCGCAGCGCTCATCGTGCCGCAGCGTCGGAAACTTTGCGGCGAACGCGGCTATACGGCTTCGCTCTTACAGCATCGTTGCATCATCCTCGGCGGCGCTTCGCGCGCGCCTTTCTTCGTGCCCCTTGGTTAGACGGACGCTATGACCCAGAACTCGCTCACCTCCTGGTCCTTGCTGCAAACGCATTACGAACAGATTCGCGATGCGCATCTGCGCGACTGGTTCGCCCCCGGAAACGATCCCGCTCCGACGCGCGCTGAACGCTTTGCGTTCGCGGGCGGCGGTCTCGCAGCAGATTTCTCCAAGAATCGCATTACCGACGAAACCCTCAAACTGCTGACGCAGCTCGCGCACGAAGCCGGCGTCGAAAAGCGCCGCGACGCGATGTTCGCGGGCGAAGTCGTCAATCCCACCGAAGGCCGCGCGGCATTGCATACGGCGCTGCGCGCGAGCAACCCGAACGCGCCGTTTCACGCGCAGGTGCAGGCCGAGCGCGCGAAGATGGCTGCTTTCGCCGAGCAGGTGCGCAGCGGCGCGTGGACCGGCTACACCGGCAAGCGCATTCGCCATGTCGTGAACATCGGCATTGGCGGCTCGGACCTCGGGCCGAAGATGGTCGTACACGCGCTGCATCATCTCGCCACGCCTGAGATTGCCACGCACTTCGTGTCGAATGTGGACGGTGCGGACCTCTACAACGTGATGCAGCAGATCGATCCCGAAGAGACGCTCGCGATCATCGTTTCCAAGACTTTTACGACGCTCGAGACCATGACCAACGCGCGCTCGCTGCGCGACTGGTTCGTCGAAAAAGGCTGTCCGGAAAATGCGCTCGCGAAGCACTTCGTCGGCGTGTCCGCGAACCCTGCCGAAGTGGTGAAGTTCGGTATCGCGAAAGAAAATGTGTTCGAAATGTGGGACTGGGTGGGCGGCCGCTACTCGTTGTGGTCGGCCGTCGGTCTGTCGATCATGATCGCGATCGGGCCGCAGCAGTTCGGCGAACTGCTCGCGGGCGCCAACGAAATGGACGAGCATTTCCGCAGCGCGCCGCTCGAAAAGAACCTGCCGGTGCTGCTTGGCATGATCGGTATCTGGTATCGCAACTTCTTCGGCTCGCAAAGCTATCTGGTGGCGCCATATTCCGAAGCGCTGCATTTCCTGCCTTCCTATCTGCAGCAGCTGGAGATGGAGAGCAACGGCAAGTCGGCACGGCTCGACGGCGCGATGGTCGACTATCCGACCTCAGCGGTGACATGGGGCGAGCCGGGCACGAACGGGCAGCACGCGTTTTTCCAGATGCTTCATCAAGGCCCGACTATTGTGCCGATCGACTTCGTCGCCGTGCTGACGCCCGAGCATCCGCTCGTCAGCCATCACGCGAAGCTGCTCGCCAACTGCTTTGCGCAAAGCGAAGCGCTGATGTTGGGCCGCACGCTCGAAGAAGCGAAAAAAGTCGCCGGTCCGGACAAGCCGGAACTCGCGCCGCACCTGGTGTTTCCGGGCAACCGTCCGACCACCACCCTGATTCTCGAAGCACTCACCGCGCGTTCGCTCGGCGCATTAATCGCGTTGTACGAGCACAAGGTGCTGGTGCAGGCGTCGGTGTGGAACATTAATCCGTTCGATCAATGGGGCGTTGAGCTGGGCAAGATTCTCGGCAAGGTCGTGGAAGCGGATCTCACGGCGGCGAGCGTGGACGAAAAGAAGCACGATTCCTCGACATCGGCGTTGATCGCGCGAGCACGCGCTGCTTTGAAGCGCTGACGGCCTGCGCCGGTTCACGGGCCGGCGTTGTGCATGTGCATGTGCATGTGCGATGCTAAAAGCGGGCCGGTCGCGGCCCGCTTTTTTTCGGCGGCGCACCTGTTATCAGGAAAGGGAATGCATTGAGTGACGTGTGCCCGTTCGTCGCGACGCCAAAACTCGAGGCGGAAGACCACTCGGACGTGCTGCAAGCCATTCAAGCGCGGCAAGGTCCCGGCGTCTTGACTCACATCCTTCTTCGTAGCTCTGCGGTGACTTTTTCTCTCGTTTCGAGCAATTTTACGTCGATTGTGGATCCCTCTTGGCGATGCCAGAATTTCGACCGCGATCATTACGCTATCCAACTTGCTACTCGCACCTCCGTGCGCAATCGCGCATGACCTGGCCTCGTTCGCGGCACGCGCGTTGTGATGTGAAGTTGACAACGGGCAATGCCATACGGCGGCCACATCGGCAAACAGCTCCTGGAGAACACGATAATGAACAACCCCGAGAATCCGATGGTAGCGCTGATCGGCCCCGGCGCGATCGGCACGACGGTAGCGGCGGCGCTTCACGAGGTCGGCCGCACACCGATCATTTGCGGCCGCTCTGCACATGCGCGCCTGGAGCTTCGTTTCGACGGCGGTCAGATTGTCGTACCCGGGCCTGTGCTGACTGATCCAGCAGCCATCAAAGACACCGTTGACCTGGTTTTTGTCGCAGTCAAAGCGACGCAACTGGATGCTGCGGCACCGTGGCTTTCGGCATTGTGTGACGAGGCCACCGTTGTTTGCATGCTGCAAAACGGCGTGGAACAAACAAAGCTCGTTGCGCGCTACTTGTCCGGCAACCCGGTGTTGCCCTCGGTGGTATGGTTTCCCGCTCAACGCGAGAGCGACGCCTCGGTGCTGCTACGAGGCAAACCGCGGCTGACCTTGCCCGATGCACCTGAGACTGGCGTGGTACTGGCAGCCCTGCACGGCACACGATGTTCAGTCGACGTGCAGGCCGATTTCACGACCGTCGCGTGGAAGAAACTGCTACAAAACGCAGTGGCGGGACTCATGGTACTCGCGGGTCGGCGGGCCGGCATGTTCTCGCGACCAGACATCACGCGCCTGTCGCTCGCCTACTTGCGAGAATGCCTCGAAGTGGCGCGCGCGGAGGGAGCGGCTCTGGGAGACGAGGTACCGCAGGAGATTGTCGATGGATTTCTAAAAGCCCCACCCGACCTGGGCACCTCGATTCTTGCAGACCGACAGGCTGGTCACCCTCTCGAATGGGACTGTCGGAACGGCGTCGTACAGCGACGCGGTCTGGTTCACGGTATCCCTACGCCGATAAGCGATCTGGTCGTGCCGCTGTTGGCCGCGGCGAGCGAAGGCCCGGGTTGATTCACAGAGCTTACGCAAGAGCGGATATCTTCGGTCGGCCAAAGTGGCCCGTGAGGCGCGGGCACTCATACGACCGACTGGTATCGGCGGCCAATCCCGCAATCAGCGCCCCCTCTACTGCACCTTCATCAGCGCCGGCGGGTAGTAAGTGCCGTTTGCAACTCCGTCAAGCGGGCCATAGTAGCGGAAGGTCAACCGGTACTTGGCGCCTCGCGGTGTCGGCAGCCAATTTCCCTCGGGCGCGTTTGCGGGCTTCTCGGCGGCGAAATAAAGCGTTAGAGATCCGTCCGGCCCGTAGGTCAGGCCCGACTGTTCGTTGATCAAATACTTTTTCAGCGAATTAGGCAACACCCGGAAACGCGTGCTGTCGACCGCAATGACAGACCAGAAATATTTCGCAAAGCGTGCCGGCAACGCGTCTTTGGGAAACGTCAAGGTGTACACATTGTCGCCGTTGAGTTCGGCGCCGGTCGAGTCGGCGGCGCCTCGATAATAGAGTACCTCCGGCTTGATATTGGCCCAGATGCCCCTGTAATTGACCAATGTGCGCGTGAGATAGTCAATACCGTACTCGCCCACGACGCCCGGCCGAGCCCAGCCGTCCTGCACCGTTCCATGTCCAATGAGCTTGCCCCCCTCCGCAAGTTCGCGGAAGGCCTTCGTGCGTATGACCTGATCGATACGGTTGCGCTGCGCGGGGATTTTCGTTTCGGCAGCTACGCGGCGGGCCAATGCCTGCATGGGCGCCAAGCCCGCGTTTCTGTCCGGATCGCTGTCCAGTGCGAGGTTGGCTGCGTCGAATGCCTCGACTCCTGGAAACGCTTCTAGCCCGAAAATAGGAATCTTGGGAACGGACGGCAGCCCGGGCGTCCCGGTGACCGTCAACTTGAACTGATGCTGTAGTGCCACCGCCGCATCCGGATCGGCACCGAGCGCAACGCGTGTTAACAGCCGCGCATACTTGACGGGCAAATCGATCCGCACAGCACCGGCAGGCGGGGTGACTTTCGCACCTTTCAGACAGACGGCAAAGTCGCCTGAAGCCTTTTGTGGGAAGACGCGTTCGTTGATGTTGGCGAGTGTCTCCCCCCAACCACTGAGTATCTGGACCGTGTAATAGCGCTCATGGATCTGCGGCACACCGATGATCGTGCAACTGTTCTCGTCTACCGCTAGCCAGGACTCCGAATACGCAACGTCGAGATTCGGGTTTGGCCAGTCAACAGCGCCGGGCTCACGATGAACCAGTTGATTCCATTTAAATCCTTCCTGGAAATCCAGCTGCTGTTGACGTGTCACTAAGAGCCGGCCAAGAAGGTAGATGTACGCCTGGCTGATTTCTTCGTCGCTGAGGGGAGCCGAGGCTTTTGAGTCCGCTGCCCGGTCTACGGCTACCACACCAGCAGCCTGTTGCTGGGCCACTGCAGGACAAAGGGCGAGGATTGTCGCTGCAGTCGCGCTCGCGAACATGAATCGATAAAACGGTTTCATGCGCCTCCTTAGCTTGTTTAGGCGTTGCATATATTTGGCCACTCTGGGCGCTGACGTCCGCGGTGAAGCGCGCTGCCACGAAAGAGGCGCCCGTCTTGAGAACGGGCGACACCGCGCTGCGAAGGACTCGCCTCAGCACTTTAGGCCATGAGCTGACGCATTGCCCCCCTCCAGAATAGGGGGTGTTTGCCGCCGAGGGCTGACAGCGGCCGATTGCAAGCAAAGAGAATGCTGAGCGTTCCTCGTGCGTGCCCGGCGACCAGTCCATGGGTCAACGTCAACTCATTGGAAGCGTGCGCGAACTGTCGAGTGAAAGGTATCGGTTAACTGATGAAATGGCAATGAAACCCGCGCGCCAGGTCCGACAGCGGGCTGGAAATGTTGTCATCAGGCGCCGGGGGCAGTCGTAGTGGTCCGCAGTTTGGGTTCGACTGCCCGGGACCTGACGCGCGACCGAATTCGTTGGCAAGTCCATGATTCGCCAGGACATGGCGTCCATTCATTGCGCTTCGTTGCACCGGCGACCCCTGCCTGTGTCGAATGTCGAATGTGTCGCCTGTTGTGGACTGACGCGGCCCGCGGCGCGTGTGTTGCACCACCCCGCTCGCCCCATCATGTCGATGGGTGCCCTTTCCGTCGTGCGTCAGCGTCGTTCAGGCAAGACGCCCCGCCTCGATCGTCACCGTGGTATCGCAGCGGCGCGCCAGTTCGACGTCGTGCGTGACGAGAATCAGCGTCGCGCCATTCGCGCGGTTCATCTCGAACATCAGGTCGATCACCGCGTGGCCGGTGGCAGCGTCGAGACTGCCGGTGGGTTCATCGGCAAAGAGTATCGCGGGGTGAGTCACGAAGGCGCGCGCCAGCGCAACGCGTTGCTGCTCGCCGCCCGACAAGAGCTTCGGATAGTGACCGGTGCGCTGCCCGAGCCCGACCTGCTCAAGCAAGCGGCGCGCGCGCGCCGCGGCTTCCCGTGTGCCGATGCCGCCTTGCAGTTCGAGCGGCAGCGTAACGTTCTCAAGCGCTGTCAAATGCGGCATCAACTGAAACGACTGGAACACAAAGCCGACCGAACCGCTACGCAAGGCCGCACGCTGGTCTTCGTTCAAGGTCGTGAGCTCGCGGCCGAGCAGACGAACCGAGCCGGAGCTCGCGCTGTCCAACCCCGCGAGCAGGCCAAGCAGCGTAGACTTGCCCGACCCGGACGCGCCAACTATCGCGACACTGCTGCCGGCTTCGATAGCCAGGTCGATGTTGTCGAGAATGGTCAGTTCGCCCGTTGCATCCTTAACCTTCTTGCACAAACCCCGCACTTCAATGACTGGATCAGTTCTGTTTAGCATGGTGAAGCGTAGGTTGAAAGTGCGCGCTATCAAGCATCGCGCCAAGGCATTCATTCGGGCAACGAGTCCGGCGACCTCAATCGCAATGGGCTCCGTGCGCTCGGCCATATCAGCCGCGGCGCTCTTTGCGGCGAGTTTCACGGTTCACGCTGCCAACACGCCGGAACCGGCCAAGCCCGTGATCGTGGTACTGGGCGACAGTATCTCCGCCGAGTACGGCTTGCCGCGCGACACGGGCTGGGTTGCGCTATTGCGCCAGCGCCTTGCCGAAGAGCGAATCGATTATAGCGTTGCCAATGCCAGCATCAGCGGCGACACGACGAGCGGCGGACGAGCCCGCCTGCCTGCGCTCATGCAACGCCTGAAGCCGAGTATTGTGATTGTCGAACTGGGTGGGAACGACGCGTTGCGCGGCGTGCCGCTCGCCACCACGGAGGACAACCTGCGCACGATCATCCAACAGGCGCAGCAAGGCCACGCGAAGGTAGTGCTGGTTGGCATGTACGTGCCGCCTAACTACGGCCCCGACTACACGCAAAAGTTCCACGGCATCTATGACCAGTTGGCGAAGCAACTGCGCGTGCCGCTCGTGCCGTTTCTGCTCGCCGGCATCGCCGACAAGCCCGACATGTTCCAGGCGGATCAGATTCATCCGACGCAGCAGGCACAGGCAGTGCTACTGAACAACGTGTGGCCTGCTGTGAAGCCACTCCTTCGTACGGGTTCGCCGCGCTGAAAGCGGCTGGCAACCTGTTTCCGAAACATTGGGAGCATGGATCCGCGAGCTTCGTCTGACGCTTGCGCAATCCCGTGCGACCGGCTCGATTTTTGAGCGACTTCTAGAGGAGATAACGTGAAATATCTACCGTTAATCGCTTTGACCGTGGCAATTTCCGCCTGCGCCGCTCAACCGCCGGCTGGCGTCCAATCCGTCGGACAGAGCCAGCAACCGCCGAAGGCCGTGGCCTCCTGCATCGCGCAAAAATGGGCAGACGGCTCGCAGAAGCAGGTTGTGTCGCAAGACACTCTCGCTAACGATCAGGCCGTCGACGTGTATGTGCCCGGCCAGCAGCCGCCGAACGGCGCGGCCGCCGTGGTGCGTCCGGCGTACTCGGGCAAGGGTTCCTGGGTCGGCTTCCGGGCCAACGGCGCGGCCGGCAGCGACGCCACCAGCGCGATCAGTTCGTGCCTGTAATCGTGTGACGCTGATCGATGCCGCTTCGATGAGCGTCCGGTCTGGAGGACGACGAGTCTCCAAACTGAAAAGCCCCGCATCTGCGGGGCTTTTTCATGCATGCGCGGGGTGCGCTTAACCAGTCTCGCGGCCGGGCGGGCGGTTGACTGCGCAACCAGCCTGACATCTAACTGCGCCACCAACCGCTCTGCCGCCGTGCAGCTTACTCGCTGCCTTCCTGCGTATTCGCGCCGCTCTCGAGCGAGCCATACAGCTTGACCTTCGAACGGGCGCGCAGCGCCTCGACGTAGGCCTGCGTTTCCGACTGCGATTGCACTTGCGCGATCTGCTGCTGGGCCGCAGTGAGCCGCTGCGGATCCACCGGCCCGCCCGCCACCACTGAATTGACGCGATAGATCGCGTAGCCGGCGTCGCCCAGATCCACGCCCACATAGGCGGGCAACTTTTGTGCATCGGCCTTGTAGATCGCGCTCAATGCGGCGGCCGGCACGCCCTGCGCGTCGTTACGCGACACCTTCAGCGGCGACGAGAAGCCGGTGGTCGCCTTCGACTTCTCGAACTCGGCCAGCTTCGCGATGCCGTCTTTATGCGCGGCCTCGTTCGACTGCGCGGCGATCACCTTCTCGCGCACGGCACCTTTGATAGCGTCGAGCGCCGGCACAGCCGCGGCCTTGTAATCAGTGACGCGCGCAGCGATCAGCGTGTTGCTGCCCACGTCGATTGCCTGCGTGTTGTTGCGTGCGTTGACCGAGTCGTTGGCGAACACGGCGGCGAGGAACTTGGCGTTGTTCAACGGGCTGTCGGGCGGCAGCTTCGGGTCGGGCTGCGGCGTGACTGTGGCCGTCTGAACCTGCAGCTTGTACTTGTCGGCGGCCGGCTGCAGGCTCTTTGCCTTCTCGTAGACGATGGACGTGAAGCCCTCGGAGTCGTCGCTAAATGCCTTGCTTGCCAGTTGCGTCTTCAGGTCGCGGGCAATCTGGTCCTTCACTTCGTCAAACGGCCGGGTGACCGCAGGCTTGACGTCAGTCGCCTTGACGATGTGATAGCCAAAGTCCGTTTGCACGATGCCGCTCACTTCGTCTTTCTTCAGCGCGAACACGGCGTCGTCAAAGGCCTGGCCGCCCGCGATCATGCCACGCCCAAAGTAGCCGAGGTCGCCACCCTTCGATGCCGAGCCGGGATCCTGCGAGTTCTGCTGCGCGATCTGAGCAAATTGGTCAGGATGCGCCTTGATCTGTGCGAGCAACTCTTCGGCCTTCTGCTTCGCCTTGGCCTTGTCGGCTGCGCTCGCGTCTTTGGGCGCGGCGATCAGAATGTGGCTCGCACGGACCTGACCTTCGGTGCGGTAGCGTGCGATGTTCTCGTCGTAGTATTTTTTCAGGTCGGCCTCGCCCGGCTGCGCGGACGCGGCGAGTGTGGCCGGCGACATCACCAGATACTGGATCGTGGCGGTAGCCGGCGTCGCGAAGTCGTCGCGATGCGCCTCGTAATACGCCTGCAACTGCGCGTCGGTCGGCTGGACCTTGGCCGCATAGTCGCGCGGATGAAAGGCAATGCCTTGCACTTCACGCTGCTGCTCGGCGAGCTCGGTCAGATGCTGGGCGAGCGTTTTCGGCGTGAATGCGCTGCCCTGTATGCTGGCCGGCAATTCCTGAGTCGCGATGCTGTAGCGCACGCGCTCGTCGTACTGGTCGGGCGTCATGCCCTGCATGGCGAGGAGTTGCTTGTAGCGGTCGACGTCGATCGAGCCGTCCGGCTTTTTCAGCGACGAGATAACCGGGTCGTTCAGCAACACGCGGCGCACAGCGTCGTCAGACGCGGTCAGGTGCAGCCGCTGCGTTTCATCGGCCAGCACGCGCTGTTCGATCAGGCCGTCCAGCATCTGGCTGCGGCGCTCGGGCGTGTCGAACGCCTTCATGTCGAACTGTGCGCCGAGCATCTGACGGGCGCGGTCGAGCTGCTGACGCATCGCGTTGTCGTACTCTACCCGCGTGATCTTGTGACCGTTGACGCTCGCGACGTTTGCGCTTTCGTCAAAGAAGCCGCGAAAGCCCTGAATACCCACGAAACCCAGCCCCGGCACAATGACGAGGATGAGCATGAACATCATCAGGCGTTTGTGATTGCGGAAAAAATCGAGCATGCGTAAGTGCCAAAAACAGAACGCCCGATCTTACAACAGCGGGCAATAAAAAAGGCGAACCGGAGTTCGCCTTTCGAGGATACTGGCGGAGTGGACGGGACTCGAACCCGCGACCCCCGGCGTGACAGGCCGGTATTCTAACCGACTGAACTACCACTCCTTGTGCTGCTTGTTTGTGCTGCTAGTTTGCGTCACTTTAACTGCATACCGCGGTTGCTACGAAACACACGGCGAATAGCAATTGTAGCTGATACGTGCGCGTGTCCGCAACTTTTGCCTCCCGGCCCGCCTCTCGCCAGTAAAAAGGGGTTCAGGCTCCGCACTCCGCGACGGCGCGCTGTGCAGTCCTGGCCGAACGGCGCCCGGACCAGCGGTACGTCGCGACAACAGCCAGCCCCACGAGCGCCAAAGCCACGCCGACGTAGACCGTCGTAACGACGCTCCCGCCTGCCAGCGCCAGTCCGCCGACGAACGAGCCGCCCGAGATTCCCAGATTGAACGCCGCGACGTTAAGCCCGGCTGCTGTACCGACGGCCTCAGGCGCCACGCGCTCAGCAACCAGAACAACGGTCGCCTGCATGATGGGAGGAACGGCGAAGGCGAACGCGCCCCACACAAACAGATTGATCATGACCAGAACCGGCTGATGCGCGCTGCCCCACAGAGCGGCCACCGACAGCGCGAGCCCGCTCAGCGCGATGTTCATGCTGACCTTCGGCCCATAACGATCGGCAAGACGCCCGCCGCCGATGGTGCCCACAACCGAGCCCAAACCGAAGATCATCAGACCCAGCGTCACGCCTTCACTTGTCACGCCTGTGACATGCGTGAGCAGCGGAGACAAATAGGTGAACACGGCAAACGTCGCACCCATGCCGAGCGCCGCCATCGCGTAAAGCGGCATCAGCGCGTTGCTCCTCAGCAAGGAAAGCTGCGAGAGGATGCTGCCGGAAACGCGTTGCGACGGGAGCGAAGGCAGGAGCCGCCAAAGTCCCACGGTTGCAAGCGCGCCCATTGCCGCCACCACGAGAAACGGAAGCCGCCAGCTCATCAGATCGCCTAGCCATGTGCCGCCGGGCACGCCGGTGACCATTGCCACGGTCAGCCCGCTAACCATGATGGCGACCGCCCTGCCCGACTTCTGCGACGGCACCAGCGACATTGCGACGGTTGTCCCGAGGCCAAAGAACACACCGTGAGCGACGGCCATCGCGATGCGAATCGCGAGTAGCGCCGCGAACGCATCCGAAAGTCCCGCCGCGAGATTACAGAGCGTGAAGAACGTCATGAGCGCAAGAAGCAACGCCCTGCGAGGCAACCGTGCGGTCAGGGCGGAGAAAAGGGGCGTGCCGATCGTAATGGCGAGCGCGTAGAAGCTGACCAGCAGCCCGGCCGTCGACACCGAAATGCCGAACGCCCTTCCAATGTCCGGCAGCAAGCCGACGATGACGAATTCTGTCGTTCCAATCGCAAACGCGGCAAACGCTAAAGAAAACACTGCGGCAGGCATGATGATCTCCTCGTTGAAGTCATGCAGATCCGGATTGGCATTCGCGGCGGCTGGCGAGCGGGTGCGTCAAAGCCATGGCGGCCCGCCAGCCTGTCAGCGATAGCCTCGATAGTCAGAAATCCTGAACAGTTGGGCGGATAACGATTTCATTGACGTCGACTGAGCGCGGCTGATCGATCGCATACGCAATAGCCTGCGCAATTGCCTCGGCCGGAATGGCCATCTTGTAGAAGTCGACGACGAAGTTGCGGCTATCCTCGTGGCCCGAGCCGAACTTCAGTTCGGTGTCGATAGCGCCCGGTGAGATCACAGTCGTGCGGATGTTGCCGCCCACCTCGTGACGCAGACCTTCCGAGATCGCGCGCACGGCGAACTTGGTGCCCGAATACACCGTGCCTCCCGGACTGAAGACCTTCAGCCCCACCACCGACGCGATGTTCACGAAATGCCCCGACTGCTGTTTTTCGAACACCGGCAACGCCGCTGCAACGCCATAAAGCAGGCCCTTGATGTTGATGTCGATCATGCGGTCCCATTCGTCCGTCTTGCGCAGCGACAGGGGCGCGATGGCCATGAGGCCCGCGTTGTTGACCATCACGTCGAGACGGCCGTGTTGCGATACGACCTCGTCTACTAGCCGATTGACCTGCGCCTGATCGGTGACGTCCACCTGGTGCACTGACACCTTGCCGCCTTTCGCGAGGATTTCTGCAGCAACGCGCTGCAGCTTGTCGAGCCTGCGCGCAGCAAGAGCAACGGTGGCGCCTTTCGAGGCGAGCAGTTGAGCGGTAGCTTTACCAATTCCACTGGAAGCACCGGTAATGACGACGACTTTGTTTGCCATGATTTCTCTCCGAGGGTTGTTGGACTGCGTGAGAGAAGTCTCGCTCGTAAGGCGACTTTTGATTAGACTGGAATATATGGAATTTCTCTTCCACGTACGCAAAAATCCCGAACGAGTCTGACATGACTGAACTGGCCGACCTGAACGACATCGCCGTGTTTGTCCGCGTGGCGCAATTGGAAAGCTTCAGCCGGGCGGCGCATGCGCTGGGCATGCCCGTTTCCACCGTGAGCCGCAAAGTGAGCGCGCTGGAAGAACGCCTCGGCGTGACGCTTTTACAGCGCACGACGCGCAAGCTCAGCCTTACCGCGCAGGGGCGAGCGTATTTCGACCAGTGCAGCGAGCCGCTGAGTCACCTGTATGACGCCGAGCGCGTGATCACTCAGACGCAAAAGAAGCCGGAGGGTCTGCTACGCATCTCCGGGCCTGTGATGCTCGAACAGGAGCCGTTTTACGCATTCCTGTCGGCGTTTTTGAAGGACTATCCGCAAATTCACGTCGATCTGTACTTCACGAACGCGTTCCTCGACCTGATTGCCGAGAACGTCGATGTCGCGATCCGCTTCGGCGAATTGCGCGACTCGAGCCTGATCGCGCAACGCGTGGGAAGGAGTGTCCGGCAGCTTGTCGTATCCGCCGAATACGCGCGGACTCAACCGCTTCCCTCGAAGCCGGACGAGCTCAGCCAGCATCCGTGCGTGCTGATCAACGCCCGCAACAACGAGTCGGAATGGCATCTGGTCAACGGCCGAAAATCGGTCAAGGTGCATGTGACGGGGCCCGTCGCCGCGCGCGACTTCCACGTCGTCAGTGCGTTTGCGCTGCGCGGGCACGGCATCGCGCTGCTTCCGTCGAGCTATTGCGACCCGCGCATTGCGAGCGGAGAGTTGGTCCGGGTGCTGCCGGAGTGGTCATCGCCGGAAATATTCGTGCACGCTGTCTACCCAACGCGACGCTTCATGCCGTCCAGGTTGAGAGCGTTTCTTGATGCGCTCAGAGCGTGGCAAGGCCCGCTTTGGCTGCCGCTGCGATGACGTGCAGTAGCCTCTGTTAACGCCGGGCACGCGCGGAGGCAATGTGCAGCGGCGGCCATTGGTCCATCAGTGCGAAAAAATGCTCCTCTGAACGGGAGGCGCGGTTCTCCCGTTTTTCCCGGTTCTTTCCGTGCCGCCCCATGGGCCTGCATCTGCCCTGCCTGCTGCAGATCCAAAAGACGGTCCGACACATGCTCTTGAATGTCGAACCGGCCGATTCATGCCTGGCTGCGTAACACAGACCGCCGACGCCTCCCGGCCGGACCGCCGCTCGTCGCGCCGGGTCCACAGCCGGGCTGCCGTGTTTCTTCAGGCCGGGAAGTCGGTGGATGCGGACAGGGCCTTCCACGTTTGCGTTTCCGTCGTCACGTACGCGTTCTTTTCCGCGATCGCCTTGAGCGTGTCAGTGCCGAGCGGCAAACGCAGCGGCGGCGTTTCGTTGTCGACCACCTTGATCAGTGCGGCCGCGAGTTTCACTGGATCGCCCGGCTGATTGTGGTTGATCTCGCGTGCGAGCTGACGCAGCTTCCCTGACGTCGCTTCGTAGTCGTCGATAATCTCCTGCCCCACCACAAGCGACGACGTATCAAGAAAGTCGGTGCGGAAGAAGCCCGGCTCGATCATGGTCGCGTGAATGCCCAGAGGCTTGAGCTCCGCGTGCAAAGCTTCCGTGATGCCTTCGACGGCGAACTTGGTCGAGCTGTATACGCCGACTCCCGCCGCCGCCTGATAGCCGACAATCGAAGACGTGTTGATCACATGCCCCGAGCGCTGTTTGCGCATTACCGGCAGCACAGCGCGAGTCACGTTCAGCAAGCCGAAGACGTTGGTCTCGTAGATGCGGCGTACATCTGCATCGCTCGATTCCTCGACCGCGGCAA
>Ga0268254_10000121_pt1 | contig 76020 bp, 68 predicted proteins | sample AgamicOrSfrz_FD_200251 | JGI IMG/M metagenome (GOLD analysis project Ga0268254, IMG submission 200251) | Agave microbial communities from Guanajuato, Mexico - Or.Sf.rz (v2) (version 3) | ecosystem: Host-associated > Plants > Phyllosphere > Phylloplane/Leaf | place: Guanajuato, Mexico...
AACGGTTGTTACCGGTCACCGGACGCTTGCCAGTAACTTGGCAGACTCGGGACATGTCTATTCTCCAAAAATCAAATTAGCTCGAGCTTCGTATGGGGTATCGGCGCCTCGTCAGGCTTTACAGCCCGGTCATCGCATAGTTCTAAGTGAACTCTCGATTGCCAGGCCCAAATGCCAAACCCGAGATTCTCAAAGGTGGCGTAGTATACGCTGACTCGGCGGTGTGCTCAAGTCCCGAACAGACAAAGATCCCGATGGATCGCGAGAAATAGCCTAAATCCAGCCATGTTCTGCGAAAGAAATGTACTCACCGCGGCCAATTATCAGATGGTCCAGCACACGAATGTCCATGAATTGACAGCATTTGATAATGCGTTCGGTGATTTCTTTGTCCGCTCTGCTCGGTTCTGCACAGCCAGAGGGGTGATTATGCGCGAGGATCACGCCCGCTGCATTCACTTTTATCGCTTCCCGCACAATTTCACGCGGATGCACCTCAACGTGGCTCAACGTGCCCGCAAAGAGACAGCTATGTTTCAGCACCCGATTTCTGTTATCGACAAAGATCACCATAAAGATCTCGCGTTCAATATCGGTTAACTGGCTTTGCAGGAATTCGCGCGTCATCGCGGGCGTCAGGATCGGATCTTCCTTCTCCATGCGGACATTGTAAAAACGGCGGGCAAGTTCAGCAATGCCCCTCAGCTGGGCATATTTCGCCACGCCGATCCCCTCAACGTGCTTAAACTGTGACAGATCGGCGGTCAGTAAACCGTACAGCGAACCGAAATGTGCTATCAGCTCTTTTGCCAGCGTAAATACCGTTTTTCCGGGCGTTCCGGTACGTAAAAAGAGCGCCAGCAGTTCATCGTCTTTTAACAGGGTGACGCCATAGCGCAGCAGTTTTTCGCGCGGCAGCAGCAGCTCATCCTCTTCTTCCATGCTCTTTCTCCCTTTTTTAACCTTATGCTGCCACAGGCCAATTCGTCGCTCGACGGCCACATTGCGTTCTTGCGTAGCGCCTCGCAAAGTGGTCGAAGGACAAAATCACCCCGCTTTAGGGATTGTGATAAAATGCCCGCTCTCTGGTGAAACCCAACAGGAAAGAATCATGATGAGCCTGGCCGGTAAAAAAATCGTTCTTGGCGTGAGCGGCGGCATTGCTGCCTACAAAGCGCCGGAGCTGGTGCGTCGTCTTCGCGAGCGCGGGGCTGACGTGCGGGTCGCGATAACCGAAGGCGGTAAAGCCTTTATCACTCCCCTGAGCCTGCAGGCCGTTTCAGGATACCCGGTATCTGACAGCCTGCTCGATCCGGCCGCCGAAGCCGCGATGGGCCATATTGAGCTGGGTAAATGGGCTGACCTGGTTATCCTCGCCCCCGCCACGGCTGATTTAATTGCTCGGGTGGCGGCCGGTATGGCAAACGACCTGGTCTCTACCATTTGTCTGGCCACGCCTGCGCCTGTTGCCGTCGTTCCTGCCATGAACCAGCAGATGTACCGTAACGCGGCCACCCAGCACAATCTCGAGACGCTGGCTTCACGCGGCCTGCTTATCTGGGGTCCGGACAGCGGCAGCCAGGCCTGCGGCGATGTTGGCCCGGGTCGCATGCTTGACCCGCTGACGATTGTTGATATGGCCGCAGCCCATTTTTCGCCTGTCAACGATCTGCAACATCTCAATATCATGATTACCGCGGGCCCGACGCGCGAGCCGCTGGATCCGGTGCGCTACATCACCAACCACAGCTCCGGCAAAATGGGCTTTGCGATTGCCGCCGCCGCCGCAAGGCGTGGCGCGCACGTCACGCTGGTGAGCGGCCCGGTATCGCTGCCTACCCCTGCGTTTGTGAAGCGAATTGACGTTACCACCGCGCTGGAGATGGAAGCCGCCGTGCAGGCACATGCGCAAAGCCAGCAGATTTTTATCGGCTGTGCGGCCGTCGCAGACTATCGTGCCGAGACGATCGCTGAGGCTAAAATTAAAAAGCAAGGCGATGAATTAACACTAAAAATGGTGAAAAACCCGGACATTGTTGCCGGTGTCGCCGCACTAAAAAGCCATCGTCCATACGTTGTTGGGTTTGCCGCAGAAACGAATAATGTGGAAGAATATGCCCGGCAAAAACGTACCCGCAAAAACCTCGATTTGATTTGCGCGAACGACGTATCGCTGGCCACACAAGGATTTAACAGCGACAGCAACGCACTGCACCTTTTCTGGCAGGATGGAGATAAAGTCTTACCGCTTGAGCGCAAGGAACTCCTGGGCCAACAATTACTCGACGAGATCGTTACCCGTTATGATGAAAAAAATCGACGTTAAGATTCTGGACCCGCGTGTTGGCGAGCAATTCCCGCTGCCAACCTATGCCACCTCCGGCTCTGCCGGTCTTGACCTGCGCGCCTGTCTCGATGACGCCGTAGAACTGGCCCCGGGTGCCACTACCCTGGTTCCAACTGGCCTGGCAATTCACATTGCTGACCCGTCGCTGGCTGCGGTGATCCTGCCGCGTTCTGGCCTGGGCCATAAGCACGGCGTTGTGCTGGGGAACCTGGTCGGCCTGATCGACTCCGACTACCAGGGTCAGCTGATGGTCTCCGTCTGGAACCGCGGTCAGGACAGCTTCACCATTGAACCGGGCGAGCGTATCGCACAGATGGTCTTTGTACCGGTGGTACAGGCAGAATTTAACCTGGTGGCAGACTTTGACGCCACCGACCGTGGCGAAGGCGGCTTCGGCCATTCCGGGCGCAAATAACGGCCCGAAAGACACGTATCTCACAGCGTCATAATGCAATAACAAACCGCAAACGCCAGTTTGCGGTCGCTGTGTGGATGCCAGCCTGGCAAGTGCTTATTTTCAGGGGTATTTTGTAACATGGCAGAAAAACAAACCGCGAAAAGGAATCGTCGCGAAGAAATACTTCAATCTCTGGCTCTGATGCTTGAATCCAGCGATGGCAGTCAACGCATCACCACCGCTAAACTGGCCGCCTCTGTAGGCGTGTCTGAGGCGGCGCTATACCGTCATTTTCCGAGCAAGACCCGGATGTTCGACAGTCTGATCGAGTTTATTGAAGACAGCCTGATCACGCGCATCAACCTGATTCTGAAAGACGAAAAAGACACCACCGCGCGTCTGCGTCTGATTGTGCTGTTAATCCTGGGCTTCGGTGAACGCAATCCGGGCTTAACCCGTATCCTTACCGGCCACGCGCTGATGTTTGAGCAGGACAGACTGCAGGGCCGCATTAACCAGCTTTTCGAACGTATTGAAGCGCAGCTGCGCCAGGTACTGCGCGAAAAGAAAATGCGTGAAGGCGAAGGGTACACCATCGATGAGACGCTGCTGGCGAGCCAGATTCTGGCGTTTTGTGAAGGGATGCTCTCCCGCTTTGTGCGCAGCGAATTCAAATACCGTCCAACGGACGATTTTGACGCCCGCTGGCCGTTAGTGGCTGCTCAGCTGCAGTAATCCGTAAGCCCGGTAAGCGTCGCGCCACCGGGCCATTTAACTACACCCCGAACTCTTCCCGGTACGCACGTACCGCCGCCAGATGGTCCGCCATCTCAGGCTTCTCTTCCAGATACGCAATCAGGTCTTTCAGGGTGATAATCGACGTCACTTTGCAGCTGTAATCGCGTTCGACTTCCTGAATAGCGGAAATTTCACCGCGACCACGCTCCTGACGATCCAGAGAAATCAGCACGCCAGCAAGCGTCGCACCGTTGGCCTGGATAATCTCCATCGATTCACGGATCGCCGTACCCGCGGTGATCACGTCGTCGACCAGCATGACGCGGCCCTGTAGCGCGCTGCCGACCAGATTCCCGCCTTCACCGTGGGTTTTGGCCTCTTTGCGGTTAAAGCAGTACGGCACGTCGCGGTCATGGTGTTCCGCCAGCGCCACCGCGGTGGTGGTCGCAATCGGAATGCCTTTATAGGCCGGGCCAAACAGCAGGTCAAAATCAATCCCGGAATCCACCAGCGCTTCGGCATAGAAACGGCCTAACAATGCCAGATCGCGCCCGGTATTAAACAGCCCGGCGTTGAAGAAATAAGGGCTCTTACGCCCGGATTTCAGCGTAAATTCGCCAAACTTAAGTACCTGCTTGTTAAGCGCAAACTCAATAAACTGGCGCTGATACGATTTCATGGATTTGCTCCTTTGGTTTTTCTGTCTTACAGGCAAAAAAAAGGCGACTCATTGGTCGCCTTTAAAATCAATTTTCTAACGCCGCTTTCTGCGTCGTTACAATGGATTCGATTCCCCCTCGGGCCAGCGCCAGCAGGGAGAGAAGTTCTTCGTGGGTGAACGGCTCGCCTTCCGCCGTGCCCTGCACCTCAATGATGCGACCGTCTTCGGTCATCACCACGTTCATGTCGGTTTCGGCTGCGGAATCTTCAACGTATTCCAGATCGCAAAGCGCTTCGCCGTTAACGATACCGACAGAAACCGCCGCAACCATGCCTTTCATTGGGTTGGTTTTCAGCTTACCGGCAGCAACCAGCTTATTCAGGGCATCGGCCAGCGCTACGCAGGCACCGGTAATGGACGCAGTACGCGTGCCGCCGTCTGCCTGAATCACGTCGCAGTCCAGCGTGATGGTGAATTCACCGAGGATTTTCAGGTCAACGGCGGCGCGCAGCGCACGCGCGATCAGACGCTGAATCTCCATGGTACGCCCGCCCTGCTTACCCTTTGCCGCTTCACGGGCATTACGGGTATGGGTCGCACGCGGCAGCATGCCGTATTCTGCGGTGATCCAGCCCTGGCCCTGACCTTTCAGGAAGCGCGGAACGCCTTCTTCGATGGAGGCGGTGCACAGAACTTTAGTGTCACCAAACTCAACCAGCACGGAGCCTTCAGCGTGTTTTGTATAGTTACGGGTCAGGGTGACGGGACGCACCTGATTGGCGCTACGGCCTGATGGACGCATGATGGATTCTCCGGCTTGAAACGAATGTGGCTGCGCATTATACGGATAAAGGACGCTTATTCCTATCCTGAGAAGCCCCCGAAAGCTATAATCCCCCCATCTCTCCTTTAAAAACGGGAATGTCTATGATCCGCAGTATGACCGCCTACGCCCGGCGTGAAATCAAGGGTAGCTGGGGCAGCGCCACATGGGAAATGCGCTCGGTAAACCAGCGTTACCTGGAAACGTATTTCCGTATGCCGGAGCAGTTCCGCAGCCTTGAGCCTGTCGTACGTGAACGTATCCGTACGCGTCTGACGCGCGGAAAAGTGGAATGCAACCTGCGCTTTGAGCCCGATGCCAGCGCACAGGGCGAGCTCATCCTCAACGAAAAACTGGCGAAACAGCTCGTGAACGCGGCGAACTGGGTCAAAATGCAGAGCGATGAAGGCGAAATCAACCCGGTTGATATTCTGCGCTGGCCTGGCGTCATGGCCGCCGGTGAGCAGGATCTGGATGCCATTGCCGCTGAAATCCTGGCAGCCCTCGACGGCACGCTGGACGACTTTATCGTTGCCCGTGAAACCGAAGGCCAGGCGCTGAAAGCGATGATTGAGCAGCGTCTTGAAGGCGTGAGCACCGAAGTAGCCAAAGTCCGCACCCATATGCCAGAAGTGCTGCAATGGCAGCGCGAGCGTCTTGTCGCCAAACTGGAAGAAGCGGAAGTTCAGCTGGAAAACACCCGTCTGGAACAAGAGCTGGTGCTGATGGCGCAGCGTATTGATGTCGCTGAAGAGCTGGACCGTCTGGAAGCGCACGTTAAAGAAACCTACAACATTCTGAAGAAGAAAGAAGCTGTGGGCCGCCGTCTGGACTTTATGATGCAGGAGTTCAACCGCGAGTCGAACACCCTGGCGTCTAAGTCGATCAATGCAGAAGTGACGAATTCAGCGATTGAGCTGAAAGTACTGATTGAGCAGATGCGCGAGCAGATCCAGAATATCGAGTAATGCCTTTCGGGTGGTGTCGACTGCACCACCCATTACTATTTCTAATCCATATTTATGTCCTTTTTTAAGCCTCACCGCCTATCATAAAGCCTGCTTCAGATATATTAATAAAATTTTATAGGGCAACCTGACTCGCCTTAGAAAATCTCAATCGTGATCTTGCGCACAAATCGCTAACCTCCCCGCGTTCACACCGGAGGGTATATGCTGCTTCACATCCTTTATCTTATTGGCATCACCGCAGAAGCCATGACCGGCGCACTTGCCGCCGGACGTCGCCGTATGGACACCTTCGGCGTAATCATTATTGCTACCGCGACCGCACTGGGCGGCGGTTCCGTGCGCGATATCCTGCTTGGCCATTACCCGCTCGGCTGGGTTAAACACCCTGAGTACGTGATTATCGTGGCGACGGCTGCCGTGTTAACCACCATTGTAGCGCCCGTTATGCCCCATCTTCGCCGCCTGTTCCTGGTACTTGATGCACTGGGGCTGATCGTCTTTTCGATCATCGGTGCGCAAATCGCGCTCGATATGGGGGAAGGGCCGGTTATCGCCACCATTGCCGCCGTGGTCACGGGCGTATTCGGTGGTGTGCTGCGCGATATGTTCTGCAAACGCATCCCCCTGGTCTTTCAAAAAGAACTGTATGCCGGCATCTCCTTTGCGGCAGCGGTGCTTTATATCGCGCTGCAGCATTACGTTTCGAACCATGACGTGGTGGTCATCTCGACGCTGCTGTTTGGCTTTACGGCCCGCATGCTGGCGCTGCGTCTGAAGCTCGGGCTGCCCGTTTTCCATTACAAACACAGCGCGCACTAGCTTCAGAACCCATTGATGTGCTGTTCAGCGAGCCATTTCGCCAGCACATCAATCTGAGGCGCGTGCATCCAGTTAACGATTTGCCTTGCCTTCTCCTCGCCTATTCCCGGCAGGGCCTGCCAGTCCTTTGCGTTGCGCCCGCTCATCTCCTGCCACGATATGTCGCCCATCGCCTTAAGCGAAGCCTGCGTCATTGGCACACCCAATGCCATGAGCCAGCGGATAAACGGCTTATCGCGCACCAGATTAAATCGGTGCCAGAGCGCCAGCCCGCGTGCTGAAGAAAACCCCGGTGTAGCCTGCAGCTGCGCCTGAGTTAATAGCAGCCATGAAAAGAGATGTTCGAAACGATGCGCCTGCCAGAGGGCCCGCCAGCCTGACTCGCCTAACCCTTCAATATCAAAGACCTGCTTTGAGCTGAGCCACGTCAGCCGGGCAAAGAACTGCTCCATACACTCCGGCGAAGCATAGAAACAGCTAAGAGCATGATAGCGCGGGGCCGGAGGCTCTGGCTTATGCCTGTCCGTCCCGCGCCAGAGCACCTTATCAAACCGGGGGATACCCTGCCCGGCCAGGCTGACCTGTATCTGGTCCCCTGGGGCAATATCAAGCCTCTGCCAGCGCCCAACCGAGCCCAGACTCACCCGCTGCACCTGTTTATCATCCAGTTGCACGGGTTCCAGCGCTGCTACAACGGAAATTTTGCCCGTTCGCCCCACGGAAAAATGAATACCTCTCACCTCAGCGACCTGGGATGCAGGAGGATACTTCCATGCGACGACCCAGTTTCCTTCACCGGGTAACCAGCCTTCGCCCGCGGGTTCATCCTCCGAACGCACCACAATGCCATCCGTGGCAAAGGGTAATGCGGTCGCGTGCCAGGCCGCGCGCTGTTTCTCGACGGCATCAACAGATTTAGCGGGAAGCGTATACCGTGCCGACAGCGTAAAACCAGCCTGAGACAGCTCAGCCAACGAAGTCTGCATATCTTTCGGACCGTCCGGCCAGGCCCAGATGAATACGCCGATCTTGCTCAATAGCGCGTTATCCTTTTGCCGCATCATCGCCCCCGCCACCTTTGCGCGAGCGTTCATTCCGCCCATCTGGCTCTGAATGTGGTTGTCACGTAACCAGAAAAGCTCGCCCTGTAAGATGCTATTCGCCAGCGCGCCGGTGAGCTTTTGCGGAACCGACGGGATTAAACGCACCTTCCCGGTCCAGTCTTCCCCTTTCAGGCCATCACCGCGACTGATGGCCTGGGCTAACTTTCCGTCGCGATAGACCAGCGTAACCGCCACACCGTCAACTTTCGGCTGAAGCCACAGATGCTGTCGGGCACGCATCCACTGCCTCAATTCCGCTTTGCTGACCACCTTATGCACGCCCGTGTGGGCAACAGGATGTTTTACGCTTCCCGTCAGCGCGGGGAGTTTATCTTCTGAAGTTTCGTTGCCAAAACAGCGCTGCCACTGCGTTAACCGCCCGTGAAGCTGGTCGTAAACCTCGTCGTTGATCTCGCTCAAGCCCTGCTTCCAGTAGGCCTCATCCCAGCGTTTGATTTGCGCGCTTAACGACGCTATCTCTTTCTCTGCTTTTGCCTGCGACCACACCGGACACACCGCCGCGCCATAGCCACACCACAACAGCATTAACCCGCTTATCCATCGCCACATCGCTACCCCTCCTTTGCATTGCAGGAGGTATACCCGGATGCCTGAAACAACGCTAACGGCAACGTTTCACAATGCGAGACGCCATCCGGGATTTCTTTTGGTTGCTGAAAACCACAGATAAAACCTGAAAACGGCACGCAAAATTCAATAATCCAGGGGAAAAAGTGTGACAAAGGCTACGTCACGGTGCGCCGACGTGTATAATAAGCCCGTATGTAGGACTTCTTCGTTAACACATACAAAAGACTCTCATGGCTCAAGGCACGCTTTATATTGTTTCTGCCCCTAGTGGCGCGGGTAAATCCAGCCTTATTCAGGCACTGTTAAAAACCCAACCGTTGTACGACACACAGGTTTCTGTTTCTCACACCACGCGCCAGCCGCGTCCGGGTGAAGTGCACGGTGAACACTATTTCTTTGTGGATCACGACGAATTCAGAGCGATGATCGGCAGAGACGCGTTTCTTGAACACGCTGAAGTATTCGGTAATTACTACGGTACCTCGCGTGAAACCATTGAGCAGGTTCTGGCCACGGGCGTGAATGTGTTCCTGGATATCGACTGGCAGGGCGCACAGCAAATTCGCAAGAAAATGCCTGACTCGCGCAGTATCTTTATTTTACCGCCATCGAAAGATGAGCTGGATCGCCGCCTGCGTGGCCGCGGTCAGGACAGCGAAGAAGTGATCGCAAAGCGTATGGAACAGGCTGTTGCAGAAATGAGCCATTACGCGGAATATGATTACCTTATTGTGAATGATGATTTTGATGCCGCATTGAGCGATCTCAAAACCATTCTTCGTGCAGAACGTCTGCGTATGAGCCGCCAGAAGCAGCGACATGACGCATTAATCACCAAACTGTTGGCAGACTGAACCCACTTTCAGTATCATGCCCAGTCATTTCTTCACCTGTGGAGCATTTTAAGTATGGCACGCGTAACTGTTCAGGACGCTGTAGAGAAAATTGGTAACCGTTTTGACCTGGTGCTGGTCGCCGCGCGTCGCGCTCGTCAGATGCAGGTAGGCGGTAAAGATCCGCTGGTACCGGAAGAAAACGATAAAACCACCGTTATTGCACTTCGCGAAATCGAAGAAGGTCTGATCAACAACCAGATCCTCGACGTGCGTGAGCGCCAGGAGCAGCAAGAGCAGGAAGCCGCAGAACTGCAGGCCGTAACCGCTATTGCTGAAGGTCGTCGTTAATTAAACCTGCGGGTCGCCCTTGTATCTGTTTGAAAGCCTGAATCAACTGATTCAAACCTACCTGCCTGAAGACCAGATTAAGCGTCTTCAGCAGGCGTATCTCGTTGCACGTGACGCTCACGAGGGCCAGACACGTTCAAGCGGTGAACCCTATATCACGCACCCGGTAGCGGTGGCCTGTATTCTGGCCGAGATGAAACTCGACTACGAAACGCTGATGGCCGCTCTGCTGCACGACGTGATCGAAGATACCCCTGCCACCTATCAGGACATGGAACAGCTGTTTGGCAAAAGCGTTGCCGAACTGGTGGAAGGGGTCTCTAAGCTTGATAAGCTGAATTTTCGCGACAAGAAAGAGGCGCAAGCCGAAAACTTCCGCAAGATGATTATGGCGATGGTGCAGGATATCCGCGTCATTCTCATCAAACTCGCTGACCGTACCCACAATATGCGCACGCTGGGCTCACTTCGCCCGGATAAACGTCGCCGCATTGCCCGTGAAACCCTCGAAATTTACAGTCCGCTGGCGCACCGTTTAGGTATTCATCACATTAAAACCGAGCTGGAAGAGCTGGGTTTTGAAGCGTTGTACCCGAACCGCTATCGCGTGATTAAAGAGGTGGTGAAAGCCGCACGCGGTAACCGTAAAGAGATGATTCAAAAGATCCTCTCTGAAATCGAAGGGCGCTTACAGGAAGCGGGGATCCCGTGCCGCGTCAGCGGTCGCGAGAAACATTTGTACTCCATCTACTGCAAAATGGTGCTCAAAGAGCAGCGTTTTCACTCGATCATGGATATCTACGCCTTCCGCGTCATTGTCCACGACTCGGACACCTGCTATCGCGTGCTGGGGCAGATGCACAGCCTCTACAAACCGCGTCCGGGGCGCATGAAAGATTACATCGCCATTCCCAAAGCGAACGGCTATCAATCTTTGCACACCTCGATGATCGGGCCACACGGCGTGCCTGTTGAAGTGCAAATTCGCACTGAAGACATGGACCAGATGGCAGAGATGGGTGTCGCCGCACACTGGGCGTATAAAGAGCACGGTGGCGAAAGCAGCACGACCGCACAAATCCGCGCCCAGCGCTGGATGCAGAGCCTGCTGGAGCTTCAGCAGAGTGCGGGCAGCTCGTTTGAATTTATCGAGAGCGTTAAATCCGATCTCTTCCCGGATGAGATTTACGTTTTCACCCCAGAAGGCCGCATTGTCGAACTGCCTGCGGGCGCAACGCCGGTCGACTTCGCTTACGCCGTGCATACCGACATCGGACATGCCTGCGTCGGCGCGCGCGTCGACAGACAGCCTTATCCGCTCTCTCAGCCGCTCTCCAGCGGCCAGACGGTAGAAATTATTACCGCGCCGGGCGCACGTCCGAACGCGGCCTGGCTGAACTTTGTCGTGAGCTCCAAAGCGCGCGCCAAAATTCGCCAGCTGCTGAAAAACCTCAAGCGCGATGATTCCGTCAGCCTGGGGCGTCGTCTGCTCAACCACGCGTTGGGCGGCAGCCGTAAGCTGGCTGAAATTCCGCAGGAGAACATCCAGCGTGAGCTGGAGCGTATGAAGCTCGCGTCGCTTGATGACCTGCTGGCAGAGATTGGCCTCGGCAACGCCATGAGCGTGGTGGTGGCGAAGAACCTGCAGCAAGGCGACACGACAGCGGTGCCTGCAACCACGCAAAGCCACGGACACCTGCCGATTAAAGGCGCGGACGGGGTGCTGATCACCTTCGCAAAATGCTGTCGTCCAATTCCTGGCGACCCGATTATTGCGCACGTCAGCCCGGGCAAAGGGCTGGTTATCCACCACGAGTCCTGTCGTAACATTCGCGGCTACCAAAAAGAAGCCGAGAAATTTATGGCGGTCGAGTGGGATAAAGAGACCGCACAGGAATTTATCACCGAAATTAAGGTGGATATGTTCAACCACCAGGGTGCCCTGGCGAACCTGACGGCAGCGATCAACACGGCTTCTTCCAACATTCAGAGCCTGAATACGGAAGAAAAAGATGGCCGCGTGTACAGCGCCTTTATTCGTCTGACCGCCCGCGACCGCGTGCATCTGGCGAATATTATGCGCAAGATCCGCGTCATGCCGGACGTGATTAAAGTCACCCGAAACCGAAACTAGGTTTATGAATTCACAACGTTATGCACGTATCTGCGAAATGCTCGCCAGGCGTCAGCCTGACCTGACGGTCTGCATGGAGCAGGTGCATAAGCCTCATAACGTCTCTGCTATCGTTCGTACCGCAGATGCCGTCGGTGTGCATGAAGTACACGCCGTCTGGCCGGACGGCCGTATGCGCAATACGGTCTCGGCGGCGGCAGGCAGCAACAGCTGGGTGTCTGTCAAAAATCATCACACCATTGGCGAAGCCGTATCGCACCTGAAAGGGCGCGGGATGCAGATCCTCGCCACTAACCTGTCCGCTAAAGCCGTAGATTTCCGCGAGATCGACTACACCCGCCCGACCTGCATTTTGATGGGTCAGGAGAAAACCGGGATCACCCAGGAAGCGCTGGATCTGGCGGATCGTGACATCATCATTCCGATGATCGGCATGGTCCAGTCTCTCAACGTCTCCGTGGCGTCCGCGCTCATTCTGTATGAAGCGCAGCGCCAGCGTCAGAACGCCGGGATGTACGAGCGCAGCAACAGCATGCTGCCGGAAGAGGAACAGCAGCGCCTGCTGTTTGAAGGTGGTTATCCGGTGCTGGCTCGCGTTGCGAAGCAGAAAAAATTGCCTTACCCCCACGTCAACGCGCAGGGCGAAATTGAAGCCGATGCCGAGTGGTGGGCCACCATGCAGTACGCCGGGTAAGCGATGAAAGGCCGCCTGCTGGATGCCATCCCGCTTAACAGCCTGACGGGCGTGGGCGCGGCGCAAAGCAATAAGCTGGCAAAAATTGGCCTGCACACCGTGCAGGATCTCCTGCTTCACCTCCCCCTGCGTTACGAAGACCGCACCCAGCTCTACAAGATTGGCGATCTCCTTCCCGCCATTTACGCCACCGTTGAAGGCGAAGTCCTGAACTGCAACATTACCTTCGGCGGACGCCGGATGATGACCTGCCAGATCAGCGACGGCACCGGCATTCTCACCATGCGTTTTTTCAACTTCAGCGCGGCGATGAAAAACAGCCTGGCGACGGGCCGCAGGGTGCTGGCCTATGGCGAAGCCAAACGCGGGAAGTACGGCGCAGAGATGATCCACCCGGAGTACCGCGTGCAGGGCGATCTCAGCACGCCGGAAATGCAGGAGACGCTCACCCCGGTTTACCCGACAACCGAAGGCATCAAGCAGGCGACGCTGCGTAAGCTCACCGATCAGGCGCTGGAGCTGCTGGATACCTGCGCCATTACCGAGCTGCTGCCGCCCGAGCTGGCGCAGGGCATGATGAGCCTGCCCGAGGCGCTGCGCACCCTGCACCGCCCGCCGCCAACGCTGCAGCTCAGCGATTTAGAAAGCGGTAAACACCCCGCTCAACAGCGTCTTATCCTTGAGGAATTACTGGCCCATAACCTGAGCATGCTGGCACTTCGCGCGGGCGCGCAGCGTTTCCACGCCCAGCCCTTAAGCCCGCGAGATGAGCTCAAAGATAAGCTGCTGGCCTCTCTGCCGTTTAAACCCACCGGCGCGCAGGCGCGCGTCACCGCCGAAATCGAACGCGATATGGCGCTCGACGTGCCGATGATGCGCCTGGTGCAGGGCGACGTCGGGTCCGGTAAAACGCTGGTCGCCGCCCTGGCGGCCCTGCGCGCGATTGCCCACGGCAAGCAGGTGGCGCTGATGGCGCCGACCGAGCTGCTGGCCGAGCAGCACGCCAATAATTTCCGCGCCTGGTTTGCGCCGCTGGGGATTGAAGTGGGCTGGCTTGCCGGGAAGCAAAAAGGCAAAGCGCGCCTTGCGCAACAGGAGGCTATTGCCAGCGGCCAGGTGCAGATGATTGTCGGCACGCACGCCATCTTCCAGGAGCAGGTGCAGTTTAACGGTCTTGCGCTGGTGATTATCGACGAGCAGCACCGCTTCGGCGTGCATCAGCGTCTGGCTCTGTGGGAGAAAGGCCTGCAGCAGGGCTTCCACCCGCATCAGCTGATCATGACCGCCACGCCGATCCCACGCACCCTGGCGATGACCGCCTATGCCGATCTGGATACCTCCACCATCGACGAACTGCCGCCGGGCCGTACCCCGGTCACGACGGTCGCCATTCCTGACACGCGCCGCAGCGACATCATCGACCGCGTGCGCAACGCCTGCACGCACGAAGGGCGTCAGGCCTACTGGGTCTGTACGCTGATTGAAGAGTCTGAACTGCTGGAAGCACAGGCTGCCGAAGCAACGTGGGAAGAGCTTAAGCTGGCGCTGCCGGAGCTGAACGTGGGACTGGTTCACGGACGCATGAAGCCCGCCGAAAAACAGGCGGTGATGCAGTCGTTCAAACAGGGTGATTTGCATCTGCTGATCGCCACCACGGTGATTGAAGTCGGCGTGGACGTCCCGAATTCCAGCCTGATGATCATCGAAAACCCGGAACGTCTCGGCCTTGCCCAGCTCCACCAGCTACGCGGGCGCGTTGGTCGTGGCGCGGTAGCGTCCCACTGCGTACTGCTGTACAAAGCCCCGCTCTCAAAAACCGCCCAGATGCGGTTGCAGGTGCTGCGCGACAGCAACGACGGTTTTGTGATTGCGCAAAAAGACCTGGAGATCCGTGGCCCGGGCGAACTGCTCGGCACGCGTCAGACGGGGAACGCGGAATTCAAAGTGGCGGATTTGCTGCGCGATCAGGCTATGATCCCCGAAGTTCAGCGCCTGGCTCGCCATATTCATGAACGCTACCCCGAACAGGCGGCAGCGTTAATTGAGCGCTGGATGCCGGAAACCGAACGCTATTCCAACGCCTGATCTCAGGCAAACATCGGCAGCATCAGGTACAGCTTGATCACCAGCGCGTTGACGATATCAATAAAGAACGCCCCAACCATCGGGACCACCAGAAACGCCATGTGCGATGGCCCGAACCGTTCGGTGATCGCCTGCATGTTGGCGATAGCCGTTGGAGTGGCCCCCAGGCCAAACCCGCAGTGACCCGCCGCCAGCACCGCCGCATCGTAGTTTTTGCCCATCATGCGCCAGGTGACGAACATGGCATAGAGCGCCATAAACAGCGCCTGCACCGCCAGTATCGCCACCATCGGCAGCGCCAGCGAGGCCAGCTCCCACAGCTTGAGGCTCATCAGCGCCATCGCCAGGAACAACGACAGGCAGACGTTGCCGAGCACCGATACCGCTCGTTCAAACACGCGGTAGAAGCCCATCAGCGCCAGACCGTTGCTCAGGATCACCCCGATAAACAGCACGCAGACAAACGTCGGCAGTTCAAATGCGGAACCCGCAAGCCATTGCGCAACCACTTTTCCCACGGTCAGGCAGATGGCGATCGTCGCGATGGTTTCAATCAGCACCAGCGAGGTAATACTGCGTCCGACGTCAGGCTTTTCGAACGCGGTCGGCACCAGCTCATCGTCAGGCCTGCCGTTGGGCGTGGTGGAGTGTTTAACCAGATACCGCGCCACCGGGCCGCCAATCAGGCCACCCAGCACCAGGCCAAAGGTCGCGCAGGCCATCGCGACTTCAGTCGCGTTTTCAAACCCGTAGCGCTCGATGAACAGCTTGCTCCACGCGGCCCCGGTACCGTGACCGCCCGAAAGGGTAATCGACCCTGCCAGCAGCCCCATCAGCGGATCCAGCCCCAGCAGCGTCGCCATCCCGATGCCGATGGCGTTTTGCATCAGCAGCAGACCCACCACCACAATCAGAAAGACGCCCAGCACCTTACCGCCCGAGCGCAGGCTTGCCAGGTTGGCGTTCAGGCCGATGGTGGCAAAGAAAGCCAGCATCAGCGGGTCCTTCAGGGACATGTCAAAATCAATTTCCCAGCCCATGCTTTTTTTCAGTATTAGCAGGGCCAGCGCCACCAGCAGACCGCCGGCGACAGGTTCAGGAATGGTGTACTTTTTCAGAAAGGAAACACTGTGTACCAGCTTGCGACCAAGCAGAAGAACCAGCGTTGCGGCAACAAGGGTCGACAACGTATCGAGATGAATCATAAAAGGCTCCTGTTATGCGCGTGTTCCATACACACGCGGCGTTATCCTGGGCCGGTTTGCGCTCGTCATGAGCCCCCGGCGCAAAAAGTGTAATTTTTTTTCCCCACGCGTTGTAGAAAACCTGCTCACAGCGGCAGATTTTCTTCCCTTTTTTTGCTCGCAATCGTTTGCTTTTACCAGGTGGTCAGATAAAATGCCCGCTTTTCCACCGTGGGATTGCCGCCGATGTCCGTTAACACCATAGAGTCGCCTGATGCGCAACCGATTGCGCAGAAGCAAAATAGCGAACTGATTTACCGCCTTGAAGACCGTCCGCCGCTGCCGCAAACGCTTTTTGCCGCCTGCCAGCATCTTCTGGCGATGTTTGTTGCGGTGATCACCCCGGCGCTGCTGATTTGCCAGGCGCTCGGTTTACCGGCGCAGGACACGCAGCACATTATCAGCATGTCTCTCTTCGCCTCCGGCGTGGCCTCGATTATTCAAATTAAAGCGTGGGGTCCGGTGGGGTCGGGATTATTGTCGATTCAGGGCACCAGCTTTAACTTCGTGGCACCGCTGATCATGGGCGGTACGGCGCTGAAAACCGGCGGTGCGGATGTTCCGACCATGATGGCGGCGCTGTTCGGCACGCTGATGCTGGCCAGCTGCACTGAGATGGTCATCTCCCGCGTTCTGCACCTGGCTCGCCGCGTCATCACCCCGCTGGTTTCCGGCGTGGTCGTCATGATCATCGGCCTGTCGCTGATCCAGGTGGGCCTGACCTCCATCGGCGGCGGCTATGCCGCAATGAGCGACCACACCTTCGGCGCGCCGAAAAACCTGCTGCTGGCGGGCGTGGTGCTGGCGATCATCATTCTGCTTAACCGTCAGCGTAACCCTTACCTGCGCGTCGCCTCGCTGGTGATCGCCATGGCGGCGGGCTATCTGCTGGCGTGGGCGCTGGGCATGCTGCCGGAGAACACCGCGCCGACCAACAGCGCGCTGATCACCGTTCCTACGCCGCTGTACTACGGACTGGGCATTGACTGGGGCCTGCTCCTGCCGCTGATGCTGGTATTTATGATCACCTCTCTGGAGACCATCGGTGATATCACCGCCACCTCCGACGTTTCCGAGCAGCCGGTTTCCGGCCCGCTGTATATGAAGCGCCTGAAAGGCGGCGTGCTGGCGAACGGCCTGAACTCGTTTGTCTCTGCCGTATTCAACACCTTCCCGAACTCCTGCTTCGGCCAGAACAACGGCGTGATCCAGCTGACCGGCGTGGCCAGCCGCTACGTCGGTTTTGTGGTGGCGCTGATGCTGATCGTCCTCGGCCTGTTCCCGGCGGTAAGCGGCTTTGTGCAGCATATCCCTGAGCCGGTGCTGGGCGGCGCAACCCTGGTGATGTTCGGCACTATCGCGGCCTCCGGCGTGCGTATCGTTTCCCGCGAGCCGCTGAACCGCCGCGCGATCATGATTATCGCGCTGTCGCTGGCCGTCGGTCTGGGTGTTTCCCAGCAGCCGCTGATCCTGCAGTTTGCGCCTGACTGGGTGAAAAACCTGCTCTCTTCCGGCATTGCCGCGGGCGGTATCACCGCTATCGTTCTGAACCTCGTTTTCCCGCCTGAGAAAAATTGATTTCTCTCACGGCAGGCAGTCAATGCCTGCCGTGACATCTAATTACACCATTCCCGCCTTGAGGATTGCGCATAAATCGTGCATAACTCCCTTATGTGCGTTTTGCGGGATGGAAGACCATGAAATTTATTGGAAAGCTCCTCATCTATCTTCTGGTAGCCCTGCTCATTGTGATGCTGGCGCTCTACATTCTGCTCCAGACCCGCTGGGGCGCGTCTCAGGTCAGCAGCTGGGTGACGGTGAATACCGACTACGAACTCAGTTTCGACAAGATGAATCACCGCTTTTCGTCGCCTTCCCACATCATTCTGGAAAACGTCACCTTCGGTCGGGACGGTAAACCCGCCACGCTGGTAGCCAAAAAAGTCGATATTGGCCTGAGCAGCCGCCAGATAACCGATCTGCTGCATATGGACACCATCACCCTGTTCGACGGCACGCTGAATCTCTCCCCCCAGACGGCACCGCTGCCTTTCCAGGCGGATCGCCTGCAGCTGAACAACATGGCCTTTAACAGCCCGAATACCGAATGGGACCTGAGCGCGCAGAAGGTCACGGGCGGCGTCAGCCCGTGGCAGCCGGAAGCGGGCAACGTGCTGGGGAACAACGCGCAGATTCAGATGAGCGCAGGCTCGCTGACCCTGAACGGCGTACCGGCCACCAACGTGCTGATCGAGGGCCAGCTTAACGGCAAGGAGGTGGTGCTGAAAACGATTGGTGCCGACATGGCCCGTGGCTCGCTCACCGGCTCCGCCCTGCGCAACGCCGACGGGAGCTGGATTATCGACACCATGCGCCTAAACGAGATCCGCCTGCAGAGCGATAAAACGCTGATGGCGTTCTTCGCGCCGCTGGCCACCATCCCCTCTCTGCAGATTGGTCGTCTGGACGTAACCGACGCCCGGCTTCAGGGCCCGGACTGGGCGGTGACCGATCTTGATTTAAGCCTGCGCAACCTGACTCTCAGCAAAGGCGACTGGCAGAGCCAGGAAGGCCGCCTGTCCATGAACGCCAGCGAGTTTATCTACGGCTCGCTGCATCTTTTCGACCCGATCCTGAATGCGGAGTTTTCCCCACAGGGCATGGCGCTGCGTCAGTTTACCTCCCGGTGGGAAGGCGGCATGGTACGCACCTCCGGCAACTGGCTGCGCGACGGTAAAGCGCTGGTGCTGGACGATGTTGCCATTGCCGGGCTGGAGTACACCCTGCCTGAAAACTGGAAAACGCTGTGGATGGAGCCTCTGCCGGAATGGCTGAACAGCGTCACGCTGCAAAAATTCGGCCTGAGCCGCAACCTGGTGATCGACATCGATCCCGCCTTCCCGTGGCAGATCACCTCTCTGGACGGCTATGGCGCAAACCTGCAGCTGGTGAAAGATCGCCAGTGGGGCGTCTGGGGCGGCAGCGCAACATTGAACGGCGCGGCTGCAACCTTTAACCGCGTCGATGTGCGCCGTCCGTCGCTGGCGCTGAATGCCAACGCCGCCACGGTGAACATTACCGACCTGAGCGCCTTTACCGAGAAAGGTATTCTGGAAGCCACGGCGACGGTTTCACAGCTGCCGCAGCGTCAGGCGACCGTAAGCCTGAACGGGCGCGGCGTGCCGCTCAACGTGCTGCAGCATTGGGGCTGGCCTGCGCTGCCGATTACGGGCGACGGCAATATTCAGCTCACCGCCAGCGGCAGCGTGCAGGCGAATGCTCCGCTTAAGCCGACGGTGAACGGCAAGCTGAACGCGGTGAATATGGATAAACAGCAGGTGCAGCAGACGATGACGGGCGGTGTGGTTTCAACACCACCCTCACCCCAGCCCTCTCCCTAAAAGGGAGAGGGAGCAAACCATTCCCTCTCCCTGTGGGAGAGGGTCAGGGTGAGGGCATCAGACCGCACAATTATCGTAGGCCCGGTAAGCGAAGCGCCACCGGGCATTTTTTCGGCTCAGAAATGAACCACCACCTCATTCCCCTCCGCTTTCACCACCACACCCCACTCGCTGCCCGCGTGTGAACCGCCCTTCACGCCGCTCACCTTCTGCACGTTGCGCAAGCATACCGACCAGTTTTGCGCGTCTCCCGCGCCGGTAAAGGTCACAATGTCGCCCCGACGTGACGCCTTCAGCGTAAACGCCACGGAGCCGTCCGCCGCAGGGACTTCGCTCACCGCCGTTGCGCCGTCGTCCAGGTTAAACAGCTGGAAGGCCGTCCCCTCGTTCCACGCGTAGTCCGGCTTCTGGTTGTTGCTGCCCAGCGCCAGCAGGGTGTTATCGCGCACGTAGACCGGCAGGCTCATAAAATCGTGCTGCTGCTTATGCCAGCGGCTGCCCTGAATTTCGTCGTTGTGCCACAGGTGCGTCCAGCAGCCTTCCGGCAGATAGAACTGCACGTCCCCCGCTTCGGAGAACACCGGCGCAACCATCACCGCATCCCCCAGCATGTACTGGCGGTCAAGATAATCGCACGCCGGATCGTCCGGGAACTCCAGCATCATCGCCCGCAGCATCGGCGTGCCGAACTCGCGCGCCAGCGCCGCCTGGCGATACAGATACGGCATCAGCTGACACTTCATCTGGGTGAAGTGGCGCACCACGTCGCAGGACTCGTCATCGTACGCCCACGGCACGCGGTAGGATTTGCTGCCGTGCAGGCGGCTGTGGCTGGAGAACAGCCCGAACGCGCACCAGCGTTTGTAAACGTGCGCCGGAGCGGTGTTTTCGAACCCGCCGATATCGTGGCTCCAGAACCCGAAGCCGGACAGGCCAATCGACAGCCCGCCGCGCAGGCTTTCGGCCATCGATTCATAGTTGGCGTAGCAGTCGCCGCCCCAGTGCACCGGGAACTGCTGCGCACCAACGGACGCGGAGCGGGCAAACAGCACCGCCTCTTCTTCCCCCACCGTTTCTTTCAGCACGTTCCACACCAGCTCGTTATAGATGTAGGCGTAGTGGTTGTGCATTTTCTGCGGATCGGACCCGTCGAACCACTGCACGTCCGTCGGGATACGTTCGCCGAAGTCGGTCTTGAAGCAGTCGACGCCGATCTCCACCAGGCCTTTCAGCCTGTCGGCATACCACCGGCACGCTTCCGGGTTGGTGAAGTCATAAATCGCCAGCCCCGGCTGCCATTTGTCCCACTGCCACAGGGAGCCATCCGGGCGCTTGAGCAGGTAGCCCTTCTCTTTCAGCTCCCGGAAGATCGGGGATTTCTGGCCGATGTACGGGTTAATCCACACGCAGACCTTCAGCCCTTTCTCTTTCAGGCGGCGGATCATCCCTTCCGGATCCGGGAAGGTCACCGGGTCCCACTCGAAATCGCACCACTGGAAGGCCTTCATCCAGAAGCAGTCGAAGTGGAAGACGTGCAGCGGCAGGTCGCGCTCGGCCATGCCGTCGATAAAGCTGTTTACCGTCGCTTCGTCGTAGTTGGTGGTGAACGAGGTGGTCAGCCACAGGCCGAACGACCAGGCAGGCGGCAGCGCCGGACGCCCGGTGAACTGCGTATAGCGGTTCAGCACCTCTTTCGGCGTCGGGCCGTCGATCACGAAGTACTCGAGATATTCCCCTTCCACGCTGAACTGCACTTTGGAGACCTTCTCGGAGCCGACTTCAAACGAGACGTTTTCCGGATGATTCACCAGCACGCCGTAGCCGCGGTTGGTCAGGTAGAACGGGATATTTTTGTAGGACTGCTCGGTGCTGGTGCCGCCGTCGCGGTTCCAGGTTTCGACCGTCTGGCCGTTGCGCACCAGGGCGGTAAAGCGCTCGCCCAGACCGTAGACCGTTTCCCCCACGCCCAGATCCAGACGTTCGAACACGTAATTGCGGTCGGCGTTGCTGTCCTGCACGTAGCCGTTGTTTTTCAGCTGGCTGCCGGTAATGCGCTGGCCGTTGCGCAGGAAATCCAGCGCCCAGAACTCGCCTTTGGTGACGCGCACGCTGACGCTTCCGCTTTTCAGCTCGGCAAACTCGGCGTTGTTCTCAATCTCTACCTTCACGTCTTTCAGAACGTTCAGCGGGTAGTGCGGGCCATTATTCAGCGCGCCCTGGAAGTGCTCGATGCGCACCCCGACAATCCCTTCCTGCGGGGCAAACAGGCGCACCGTGAACATCAACGTGTCGAGCTGCCAGGTGCGTTCGCGCACGTCGCGCGGCGCAACAAACACCACCAGGTCATTGCCCTGCTGCTCTACGTCGAACACCTGCACCGGATACGTCACGTTCAGACCCGGTTGAATAAGCCAGTTTCCATCACTGATTTTCATACTCTCGTCCTCTTAGTTCTGTAATTCTTTGCTGACCGGCAGGTTTTCAAACTCCTGCTGATTGCGGCGCGCGCCCTGCGCCAGCTCGCCCATGATTTTGGTCAGGAAAGGGGTTTTCAGCGTGTAATAGCGTTTGGCGATGATGGCGCTCAGCACGTAGCAGACCGCCGGGGCCAGGGTAAACAGGCCGATAATGATGCTGATGGTCGCGCTGTTCTGGGTTTTGGCCGCCGCGTCGTAGCCACCGCCTGCCAGCATCCAGCCGATCATCGCCCCGCCCAGCGCCAGGCCGAGCTTCAGCACGAACAGCGTGCCCGCAAAGCTGATGCCGGTCAGGCGCTTGCCGTTGGTCCATTCGCCGTAGTCGACGGTATCGGACATCATCACCCACTGGATCGGCGTCACAAGCTGGTGCAGTACGCCGATGACGAAGATAAAGGCGAACATCAGCACGGTTGCGTGCATCGGGACGAAGAACATCGCCGCGCTGATCACCGCCAGCGCGGCGTTGGTCCACCAGAAGATGCTGACCTTGCACTTCCAGTCGGTGAGCGGTTTCGCCAGCGCGGAGCCGATCAGGTTGCCGACGCAGTAGGTGGTGAGGAACGCGACGAACACCTCCGGCGAGCCCATGATCCAGGTGCAGTAGTACATCATCGCGCCGCCGCGCACGCAGACGGCGAGGATGTTGAGGATGGTGAGCACACCGACGATGCGCCACTGATCGTTGTGCCAGATGTCGCGCAGGTCTTCCCGCATGGAGGTGGTGCTCGGCGGCACCTGGATGCGCTCTTTGGTGGTAAAGAAGCAGAACGCCAGCATCAGGAACGCGACCACCGACAGCACGGCGATCCCGCCCTGGAAGCCGAACGCTTTATCGTCGCCGCCGATCAGGTTCACCAGCGGCATCATCAGCACCGTGGAGAGCATGCCGCCCGCGGTCGCCAGCACAAAGCGCCAGGACTGAAGGGAGATACGCTGCGTCGGGTCGTTGGTGATCACGCCGCCCAGCGCGCAATAGGGAATGTTGACCACGGTATAGAGCAGGGTCAGCAGCGTGTAGGTAATGGCGGCGTAAACCATTTTGCCGTTGAGGCTGAGGTCCGGCGTGGTATAGGCCAGCACGCAGACGATGCCGAACGGGATTGCACCAAACAAAATCCACGGACGGAACTTGCCCCAGCGGCTGCGGGTGCGGTCAGCAATCAGCCCCATGCACGGGTCCGAGATCGCATCCAGCGCGCGCGCCAGCAGGAACATGGTGCCGACAAACCCGGCGGGAATGCCGAAAATATCGGTGTAGAAAAACATCATGTACAACATGACGTTATCAAAAATGATGTGGCTGGCGGCGTCTCCCATGCCGTAGCCAATCTTCTCTTTTACTGACAATACTTCGCTCATCTTTTTTATCCTTCACGCTGTAGGGGGCGCTGAGACCGGTTGCATTGGTTTTAAACCATTGTTTCAAAGGCGGGTATTGCGTTTTCTGGTTAACAGATTACGTTTCTTGTTTTTTGTGATCGCGGTAAATGTTGAGAGCACGAAGGGCTAACATGAGGATTTTCTTAGGAATTAACTGAAACAGGGGTGTACAGGTCAAAAGAGAGGTGAAAAAAGTGTGTCGGGGTATGTGGTAAATGCCTGAAAGTAGCTATAATGCGCCCCGCCTCCATGTAGCAATCGAGGCGCGGAAGATCGTCATCTCCGGTGAGGTGGCTGGACTTCAAATCCAGTTGGGGACGCCAGCGTTCCCGGGCAGGTTCGACTCCTGTGATCTTCCGCCAAATATCATCTTTCAATGTCCGATAAAGTCCTTTAAAACCACTATTTACAGCAAGTTATCTTATATCGTCATCCGTATCAGTTTGAGGGAATCTCCCTAAGTCCACGAAAAATATGTACAGTGTTGTGTATAATTTTTTATACACAGATTTCCCTTATACACATGCCACTTACAGACATACAAATCCGAAGCGCTAAGGCACAAGACAAGCCCTACACTCTCAATGATGGACAAGGCTTATCCTTGCTCATAAATCCCGACAGGAGCAAAGGATGGAAGTTCCGCTACCGGTTTGCAGGTAAAACCCGGTTAATGTCATTTGGTTCCTACAGTCTCGTCTCGCTTGCAGAGGCACGCTACAAACGCGAAACAGCACGCAAGCAGGTAGCAAATGGCATTGATCCAGTCGAAGAACGTAAAGCTCAAAAGCTGGCACAGCAACTTTCAACAGAAAACTCATTCGAAGCTATATGTCGGGAGTGGCACTCAAATAAAGCCGATCGCTGGACAGTGGCCTATCGCGAAGAAATCATTAAAACATTTGAGCAAGATGTTTTCCCGTACATTGGTAAGCGCCTTATAAGTGAGATTAAACCACTGGAACTGCTTGAAGTGCTGCGAAGGATGGAGAAACGTGGAGCGCTAGAGAAGACCAGAAAAGTGCGCCAAAGATGCGGTGAGGTTTATCGCTATGCAATAATAACTGGCCGCGCAGAATACAACCCTGCGCCTGATTAAGCCATTGCTCTGGCCGTTCCAAAGCAAAAGCACCATCCATTTTTATCCGCTGAAGAATTGCCTCATTTTCTTCGAGACTTAGAAGCCTATACCGGCAGCATCATCACGAAAAATGCAACTAAGATCGCGATGCTTACCGGTGTTCGTATCCAAGAAATACGCTTTGCCACATGGGATGAAGTTGACTTTGAAAAGGGGATATGGGAAATACCGTCAGAAAGAATGAAAATGCGCAGGCCACACATTGTGCCTCTTGCAGGCCAAGTAATTGCACTCTACAAGCAACTCGAACCAATTACTGGCCATTATCCTTATGTTTTTATAGGTAGGAACAACCGTAGCAAACCAATCTCAAAAGAAAGTATTTCGCAGGTAATTGAACTGCTTGGTTATAAAGGGCGTGCTACATGACATGGTTTCAGACATACCATGTCGACCATTTTACACGAAAAGGGATTTGATACTGCGTGGATTGAGATGCTGTTAGCTCATGTTGACAAAAATAACATTCGTGGTACATATAATCATGCTCTGTATCTTTCACAGCGTAGAGAAATGATGCAATGGTATGCTGATATCCTTTTAAAGGATAATATCGAATAAAATGTCAGGCTAAATTATTATTAAAAGCCACATAAAGTGGCCTTTATATATTCACTTCATTATTTTAGTTGAAACGTCTTTTAAGTCTTATACAATATTGATTTTCAGGATCTTGCATTAGACCAAGTTCAGCAAGTTCCCTAGCTTCCTGTTCTTTATTAAGATGGAGTGCTAACCATGCAAATCTAGAACAAGCATTTGCATCTGCCTCAGTCCTTCTTTTATACACCACATTAAACAACCCTTCTAGAAGTTCTTTTTTTATTGCTTCCCCTAAAGCCATTTCATTTTGCTTGAATGTATTATTTATTTTATTAGTATAATTTGATAATTCATGGATTGTAATATTCTCAAATACAGATGCTTTTGTTAAGCCAAGTATCTGTTCATAGGGCTTTCTCTGTCTCTCGGAAATTGATGCATACATAAACCAAGCATGATGTTTATTTTTTTCAGAGGTTTCTTCTTCAAGATATCTCGTAATGTATTTATTTGCTAATTCATCAAACCTTTGAATATTAGCTTCAAACGCCCATATTGCTAATAATCTCCACCCTTCAACATATGTTAAACAAATCTTCTCAAGAATACCTCTATGAGTTTTGAAAAATTCATCATTATGATGAATGCAAGATAAATACTTAGTAAGATTTTTATTTAGCGAAATAGTTTTATCATCAATATTAGTAACACCAAAATTTCTTATTAAGGAGACATCTATACTTGTTAAATGCTGCAACGGGCTAATTTTTAATTTTTTTGCACCAAAAGCAAAAGCTACATAAGGTAATTGTAGAAAATAAAAACCATCTTCTGCTTTATTTTCCTCTATCATTGAGTATTGCACAAGTGTATCTATTGATCTTTCCACCTCAAGTGGATCTTCGATAGAATGCATTAACACCGACTCCAAGCCTAATCGAGGAACCGCAGAATTCCATGAAGATAAAGTTAGAAACACTCGTTGAGCACAAGGACTTAATACAGAATAAGTTCTTTCAAAAAGTGCCGTCAATATCTCATCACTACCGGCAATTAATTTTTCTAAAGAACCCTTCATCTTATTTTTAGCAAAATCACCAATTAATATTTTTATTATATATGGATGTCCTGCGGAGATATTATAAATTTTCTCTTTACTTTCAATGGAAAGCTGCCCGGTAATACCAAGTTTTTTTTCAGTTAGTAGAATAAGTTCCATCGACTCGTCGTAACTCATTCCTTGAACTTGTAATGGATAGTCGCCCTTGAAATCTCTAAGGCGAGTAGTAATCAGCATCTTATTTGGATGGCGAATGTAAGTATCTACCCACTTATAAGTTTCAACTGGATTGTCAATGGTTTCAAAATTATCAAATATGAAAAGAGTAGATCCAGCATCCGAGTTAGATAGCTGCGACTGGAAATAGGAAATAGCATCAAAACCTTTAGTATTCACCTCAGATTCCGACTTGAGAAGCTTAGCATAGTACATAGCTATATCTTTTTGAGTAATCACATTTGAATTTACAAGTTTTATACCACTAGAAGATAGATCTATATCCCTTGAACTAAACCAGATGATTGCATCAAAATGTTTTTCTTCATAAAACCTTGGTATAACTTTCAAAGCAAGTGATGTTTTCCCTATACCACCACGACCTAAAAGTGTAATTACGATATGCCTATCATTAACTAAAAGATCATAGAGTTCATCTTCTAAAGCCTTCCTTCTAATATATTCATACGACAAACCAGGAACATTTGAAAAACAATTTTCATATGCTATAAGCTCTCCTAACCCTTCTGACTCACTTTGCGGCAATTGTCCTTTTGGTGCAAGATATTCTTCTGAGTTACCATATATTATATCATCTGTTAAATATGAGAGCATTTCATACTTAACAGTACTGAAATTACCGTTAGCAAGATAAAAATCAGATAGATCTGGGTCACTTTTGAGCAAAGGTATTTTTATCATTTTGTCTAAATATATATATACCCCCTCCTCATAATGAAAACTATCAGTTCGCTTCAATAACTCCATGTGTTCGTTAAGAGTTGAAATTTTTGTAACGCGGAATTTACCATTCATGTTTTTTTTCAGATACGCTGCTGGCACCTGCAAAAGGGACAGATTCTCTAAAATAATACTCAAGCTTTTATCAAGATGAAATGCCATTTCAGAGGCTGTAGTTGTAATAGTTGCTCCATGACCTCTTGTTTTGTTTCTTAATTCAGTGAATAGTTTAAACCATAATTTTAAATCTTTTTTCTCTGGGATGGATTCTAAATTAATTTTCAAACATTTAAGCGCTTCCATCAATTCACACACGGCTTGTGATTGCCATTCATCTTTAGTTGTTTTCTTTGTTAATTCTGCTTGATAAACCCTCATGCTTTCAGGTAAATGTTGTGATGCTGTCCCAGTAAGCAAGTCATCAATTGCTCTACTCCACTCACCTATTCCGCTAGTTCTTACTAAGCCATATAAAATTCGATATTGATGCCTATCTACATCTTTTTTAAGACTTGCAGTTATCATTAATGTAATTAATTTTGTAAGAGCCTCTCCGGCAATTAAAAGATTAAAGAAGAAAGCGAAATCAGAATCACTTTTTGAGGTGTCAATTTTTCTTGCTAAACAATCAATAAAAAATTTCATTTAAGCTCCATGGATAACATCCTATCTTTAAAAAAACATTAATTAACTTATGTTCTTAAGTCAATAAGATGAGCCATGCTAGCTCAATGTTTATCGTATACTTCACATATTTATGTGAAGATATATTTAAACCAAACCAGCGCGCAATGCTCTCCCCGCCACGCCTGCCCGCTTAATGGGACGCTTTTAATGCAGGTGCATGATAGTGCTCAGGGCGCGCCAGTACCCTGCCTGGGTTATGTCTGACCGGAGAATGACCAGAAAAAGTCCGCTACGAGCGAGGAACTGAAGTTCGCAGTTACTCTCAAAGTCGATGAAGAAATTGCCAGCATTACTGTGTATTAATCAATGGGGAGCAGGTCAAGGGCGTTAAACCTGTCCACCCAACCGCATATGCAGCAACGGAAACGGATTCCCCTGCCCGTCCAGTTCCGAGCGTCCGACCTGCTCAAACCCCATATGGCGATAAAATCCCACGCCCTGCGGGTTCTGCTCATTCACGTCCATTTCGTTCGCGCCAAACTCTTCGATGGCGTGTTGCAGCAGCAATTTCCCGACGCCCTTCCCCCGGCTCGCGTCGTCAACAAACAGCATTTCTATGCGGTTTTCATCCACGCCTAAAAAGCCGTGAATAATGCCTACATCATCGCGAGCGATCACGACTTTGAGGTTAGGCAGATAGGCGTTAAGCAATAGCGGGCGCAGCGCCGCAATATCGCTTTCCTGTAAAAAGTGATGGGTGGCGCGGACGGAGGATTCCCAGATCGCAACCAGACGTTCGAAGTGTGAGGGGAGTGCGGTTTCTATTTTCATGGGGCGGATCATGTGCGGTTTAGGACGTTAATTCAAGTAACTCCGTGCGCCCTGCTCACCCTCACCCTGGCCCTCTCCCTCAAGGGAGAGGGGACAGGCCGTGCTAAGCTTTAACCTCCATCACTGCATACACCCCGTCCTTCGGCACAACCACGGTGACGTTTTCCACCGGCACGCCCGCCGCGAGGTGAATATCCTGCAGCTGCTGTAACGACCTCGGGTGAATGTCCTCCCAGCCGATCCCCCGCAGCACAAAGTCAATTTGCGGGCTGCTGGTCAGCATATTCGACACAATCACCGCGCCGCCGGGCTTGACCAGCCTCAGGGCGCGCTGGAGAAAAATCACCGCATCGGTATCGTTGAAGTATTCGAAGATCCCCAGCGCGTCGACCAGTTCGGCCTGGTGCTCGCCCAGCTCCAGCAGCAGGTCCTCGTTACGCACCAGCGTATGGAGCAGGTTGCGCCTGAGCAGCGTCAGCTGTTCGCCCACCACAATCCCTTCCTGTGCCGCCATGGTTTCGGCCCAGCTGAGCGCCACCGGGTCTTTGTCCACCAGCGTGAGATAGACCTGCTGGCCGTCGAGCTTTGCTTCGCGCAGCGCCTCCAGCACCGGGATGGCGGCCCCGCTCGCAAGGCTGACCCAGTTGTTCTCGCTCTCATTATGAATGTACTTATCCACCAGCGCGGCCAGCACCCTGGCGCGGGAACGCACGCCAACCGCATCGTTAGCGTGGATAAACCACTGGCGGCTGTCGCTGTCCATTTTCGTGCCGTCGGGCAGGCGATCTTCCAGCGGGTTTTGCACCACAAACAGCGCCAGCGCGGAGGGGACAAGCCGGGTTCGCCACGCGGCAAGCGCCGGGCGGTTGCGGAAGGCCTGTTCGGAATAGCGGTTCTGGGGAACCAGCACGGCCTGCCCCCCTTCATCGTATTCCACCCTCGGCGGCCGGAGCGCTGGCTCGGCTTTCAGGGCGCGATCAAGGGAGGCGATCTCACGGGCAGCGTCGTCTTTCATCGGCCACTGGTCGCTGACGTCGGGAAATGACGCGCTGAAAATCGCCATATTTTCCGGTGCATCGCCGCGAAAAGGCTGCCAGTTCATGTTGTCTTCCCTCCGTTGGGCTTATAACGGAAGTCTATCCAGGCGAGCCAGTAATACCCTACGAAGAAAGCACGAAATAGGTGCATCAGTTCTGCGACGTGCGCCATACTCCCGGCGTACAGCCGTACTCGGTCTGAAAATGACGAATAAAGTGGGCGCAGTCGCTAAACCGCATCCGCCGCGCAATATCCGTCACGCTTTGCTGAGAGTTTTTCAGCAGCCAGCAGGCATAGCGCAGCCTGGCGCTGCGAATAAATTCCCGCGCCGTTTTGCCAAACTCGGCGTGAAACAGGCGATTGAGCTGACGTTCGCTCAGCTTGACGTCCTGAGCGAGCCTGGCGGCGTTCAGCGGGTGAGTCAGATACTGTTCGATAATCATCACCGCCCTGCGCAGCCGTGAATCAGGGATCATGGCGATATTGGCAGGCCGCGGCGTGGCAGCGTCATGCGGAAGAAGAGACAGACGCCGGGAGGTTATGGCCGCAATGTCGTCTCCCCCGTGGGCGCGGATCAGCGACGTTACCAGGGTGAGCGTTGAGATCCCACCCGGGCAGGTCAGCACATCACCTTCGTCAATAAAATCGAGGCCTTGCTCAGCATAAACCTGCGGGAACCGCTGCGTGAAAACGCCATGATGATGAGGATGAATCGAGGCGCGGCGCTCGTTCAGTAAGCCTTCCTCCGCCAGAATAAAGCTGCCGGTACCAATACCGATCAGAGGAACGTTGTTGTGATGAGCATCCGTGAGAAACGCTCTGTCGCCACGGTGCCCCTGGTGAAGGTGCTCCAGGCCTCCACCAATTACCGCAATGTAGTCGAAGTCACCGGGCGGCGCATGGGCGGCCTCAGGCCGCACGCTGATCCCTGAGCTGCTCGCTACCGGTAAGTCGGGGTAAATGCTCATCAGGCTGAGTTTAAAGCGTATTTTCTGGCTACGCTTCTGGACGCTGGATGCAATGCGTAACGCCTCTATTAATCCTGAATATGCGAAAAGCGAGAAATTAGGCCACAGGAGTAACCCCATATGCAGGGATTTATTCCGTGCAGGCGTCATTCTGACGCTATCATCAATTAAAGTTTTCATTAACTTGCCGAAGAATAATAATTACATTATCGCAACATTATTGTTGCTGTTATATTTGCCTAAGATAGGCCCTGGCTGTTAAATCAAGCATAAATGATGCCCGCAAAAACTTAAAACCATTTCTCCCTGTCGCTATCCGTTTTTTGACGTGTGGCACACATAGGTCGGCAGCGTCCCCAGAATAAATAAATAATTCTCATTCTGCTGTTTCTTAATGCGCATATAAATATTCTTATTCGGATAGATAAAAAATAAGGGCTCGTACTTCTCCAGCCAGCTGTCGCTGATGTTGTCATCCGGAAATTTCATATTGCGTATGGACGTCAGATTATAGACGCTGTCTTTGCGCTCAATCTGAAAGAACACTTTGCGATTCAGGGTCTTCGTTGGGTCGCTTTTCATCTGCCCATTCATACTGAGTATTCCGCTGTTACCCTCCACGGTGTAATTCAGCCACAGAGAGAGCGTCTCATCACGGTGATGCTGAATAAAGTTCGCCTGACAGGAAAAAGGCTGGATGTAATGGCGATGCCAGAGGTAATACGCCGCCACGACAGCCCCCATCAGCAGGCACAGACAGAGCGCAACAAGCGTTTGATGGTAGCGAACCATACTAGCGATCCTCTATAAAATAATCAGACATACAGCGGTTGGCTTCCGTCATCGGCCTGTCACAGCGAATGACCGACGCGCGAGGCAGCAGGATGTATCCGCTCACATATACCCAGGGATAGTTCTCGCACTGGTCCTTAAACGGGGTGGCATAGGCCAGGGCCTTATCCCGATCGCGCTGCGTTTCAATATCGCGAGAAAAATAGAGCTGGCATTCGCCCATCTTCATCGCGAAGCGGTACCCGTCGACGAAATAGCTGTCATGCAGCAGGTTATGGCTGATAACGCTCACGCCAGCCAGCATCAGCAATAGCACAAGCGCGCCCGGCAGCCAGAAGCGACGTGTCGATACCGTCGGGGCGACAGCCTCTTCGCAGACATCCGGAGCAGCGTGTTCTTCCTCTTCAGCCTGCGGCTGCGTCTCTTTAACGGTGATTTGCGTATCGCTTGCGAGCGTCAGTCCAATGCGCGGGATAGTCACAATCGGATCGGTTTCGAAACCCACCTTCTTCAGCCCTTTACGCAGAATAGAAATGTTCTGGTAATAGGTATTAGGCGACACCAGCATCCCCCGGCGCTGCCAGACAATATCCATGCACTCCTGTTGAGTCACAATACTTCCGACTCTCTCAATTAATAACAACAAGCAGCGGCCCGCCGGGGAATTTAATACCACCACCCGGTCAGGATTGTTGAGATCGCGTAATGTGCTGGCTGCTGGGTGAAACTCTACCAGGCCATTAATAATGTAATGCTTATGCATAGAATGGGCTAAATACCTCCGGTCAACGCCTGTTGCTCCAGTAGATTCCCTTCACGGTTAACCTGCGTATCCCTCGCCTGTGTAAGGATTAATGTGACGGATTAATGCGCAACTGTATATCCTGGCACCTGGCGAAAAATCTTATTTTTCCTTTCTCTTTATCTGACCGGTCTGAAGTTTTCTTAACCAACCTTTAAGCCGTCTTGACACTGACAAAACTCGACAAAGGCGCCCGTTGAACGCTTTAGCCATTGCTGTCTGAATTATTCAGCGCGCTTAATTTGTTTTTTTAACAAAAAGCAGAGAGGATGCGCTCTGCCAGCGGGTTTCGAAATTAAGTCTATTTCGAAAGCCGTCGTTTTAATTAACGATTTCGGCACGAAACTGTTAGCCACCGTCAGTAATAACCCGCCTCGCATGACGTCACCAGACTATTTCCTTACAAAACATTTATTAAAGCTAACTTTTCAATAAAAACTACCGGTATGATTATTTACAGGCAGATAAGCAAAAGCCGGTTCAGCGAGGAGAATTGACGCTACACCTAAACTAAACTTAAAACAAATTAAGATTAATTCAGATTACCTCTTTTACGCCCTGGGTATAGTGGGCTCACACCGTGCAATGCTTAATTGCTTCGAAAATACAGACATCGTTCTGCCAGACAGACGAGTCTCATTACAATTATAAATCGAGGGAATGACATGGCGAATAAGCTCAACAACACACGTCATTTAAATATCGCGCTATTGGGTGGGGATCACTTTGCGCGCCAGGGGATCGCTGCGTTATTAAAAAATATTGCCCCGGCTATGCAGATTACAGCATCGATCGATAATTACGCGGAGATCGAAACGATACTCGCGGCCGCGCCGGTAGACGTAATTTTTTTATCCGGCACGGAGAAATATCACGCGGGATATGACTGCCTGAAATATATCAGGAAAATGAAAGCCCTCTATCCCGGCGTGCTTATTTGCATGTATTCCGCACCGGCAAATTCATGGCTGTGGATTCGCGGTGAAATAGACGCCTATATCTCGCTGCAGGACCCGCTTTATCACTGGCGAGCCAGCGTATTAAAACTGGTCGATAGCCGTTATCGCCCACTAAAAAAACCCACGGCGTTATCGCTGACGCCGGGCGAATGGAGGGTATTGAAGGAACTGCGAAAGGGTCTGGATATGCGTTACATCGCCGAAACAGAGCAGCTTTCTTACCGTCGTGTCAGCGCGTTAAAAAGCTCAGCGATAAGAAAACTCGGGCTCAGGAACAAGACAGATTTGCTGGTCTTTTTAACCAGTTAGACCTGCTGCTTTCAGAGCAAATCTCGACATAACACCATAATGGAATCAGGACAATGAAAGCTCAATTCAATAATAAAACGCTGCTTGCGATCGCTATTGCGGCATTACTGCCAGCTGGCACGGCGCTGGCTGCTGGTACCAGCGGCGGCACGGTGAACTTTAACGGCAAAGTAGTGACGTCCGCCTGCGCCATCAGCGCAGGAAGCGCCAACATTGACGTGGACATGGGTGAAGTGCGTACCGCAACGCTGGCGACAGCCGGCAGCGTTGCCAGCACGGCAAAAGCGTTTGCCATCACGCTGGAAGATTGTGAAATCGCCGACACCTCAGCCTCTACGGATGAGAACCCGATTGCCGCCACAACCGTGGCCGTCACCTTCACCGGTACGCCGGACACTTCCGATGTTAATAGTCTGTCCGTCGGGGCAAACGGCAGCGCCAACTCTGCGCAAAACGTGGCTATTCGCCTTTATGACGAGCAGGGCAACGTGGTGAAGCTGGGTGAACCCGCTTCGGCCATCCCTCTTCGCAAGGGTGCCAACACCCTGAACTTCAGCGCGAAATATTACTCACCGAAGGGCGGCGCCACCGCGGGTGATGCCAGCGCCGTCGCGACCTACACCGTGACCTACTCGTAATCCTCAGCCCCGGTCTGCGGACCGGGCCTGTCTTAGCTTTCAGGAGAAACACTATGCGCGTAAACACATGGATTTGCCTGGCGGGTACGCTATGTTCCTCCGCCGTCTATGCCGGCGGCGTGGGGCTGGGCGCAACGCGAATGGTCTACTCCAGCGCCACCACCCAGTCGATGATGCAGGTGAGAAACACCCATCCCGACGCCACGTTCCTGATCCAGTCATGGATGGAAAATGAGAAAGGCGAACGCACCAACGACTTCGTGATCACGCCGCCGCTGTACGTCATGAAGCCGGCCAGTGAAAGCGCGGTGAAAATTATGTTTAACGGCAAAGCCCTGCCAGCGGATCGGGAGACGCTCTACTGGATGACGGTCAAAGCCATCCCCCAGCAGGCGAAAAGCGGCTCAGGGAATACGCTGCAGTTCGCTTCGGCTAACCGCATTAAGGTCTTTTATCGCCCGGAAGGACTCAGTGAGAGCCCGGGAGCGGCCTGGAAACGCCTGACCGGTGCCTATCGTGCCGGAAAAGTGACGCTCAGCAACCCTACGCCGTACTACCTCACCACCATCAACGTGAAAATTGACGGTATCCCGGTGCAGCCGGTGATGGTACCCCCGAAAGGCAGCGTGACGCTGGCCGAAACCTTCAGCCATGCGGGCAGCATGAGCTATCAGACCATTAACGATTACGGGGCATGGACCCCCGCCACGCGCGCGTCGTTATCCCAATAATAAAAACAGTAAGGCGTGACCACGTGAAAATAAAAATCCTGTGCGCCACGGTGATCTCCCTGGTGATTCGGCAAGCCGTGGCTGCTGAAAGCGAGCTGCACTTTAACCCCGCGTTCCTCAACGGCGAGAGCGCAAACAGCGCCGATCTCGCCTGGGTCAACGCCGGGAGCGCGTTGCCGCCGGGTGATTACAACCTCAACGTGTATATCAATACCAACTATGCGTTCACAGGTAACGTCACGTTCCGCCTTGCTGAAGACAGTACGGGTGAAGCGCTGCCCTGCCTCACGCCTGAGCAATTCGACGCGCTGGGCATCGATAGCCATCAGGCGAAGGGCGGAGCGTTGCCGCTGGCGCAGCGCTGCATCTTCTTAACGAAGGCGTTTGCGGATACGCAGTTTGATCTGGACCAGAAGACGCTCACCCTGAGCTTCACCGTACCGCAAAGTGCGATGCGCAATCTGCCGCGCGGATACGTCAGCCCGGAAAGCTGGGAGGCGGGCATTCCTGCCGCGTGGCTGAATTACGTGGTCAACGGCTCGAACAATGAGTATCGCGGCGAGACGCGCACGCGGGAACAGCAGCTGTTTGCGAGCCTCAACAGCGGCATCAACCTGGGCGCGTGGCGGCTGCGTGATTTCACCACGTGGACCAAAGACAGCAATGAGCTCACCCACGTGCAGACCTGGCTGCAGCGCGATATTCACGCCCTGCGCGCACAGGTGTATGCCGGGGAAACGTACACCTCGGCGCAGGTCTTCGATTCCGTGGGCCTGCGCGGCATCGCCCTGAAAACCGATGACAACATGCTGCCCGCCAGCCTCAGCGGCTATGCGCCGGAAGTCCGGGGCATCGCGCGCAGCAACGCGACCGTAACGGTTCGCCAGAACGGCAACATCATCTATCAAACCTCCGTTCCACCAGGGGCGTTTGTGCTGAAAGATCTCTACCCGACCTCCTCGGGAGGCGATCTGGCGGTCACCATTCAGGAGAACGACGGCAGCAAAACGCAATACACGCTTCCCTTTGCCAGCGTGCCGAACCTGGTGCGTAACGGACAGGTGAAATATGCCCTCGGCGCCGGGAAATACCGTCCGACGGGCAATCAGGACGCGCCCTCTTTCGCGCAGGGCGAGCTGTTCTACGGCTGGCGATACGGCCTGACGTTTTACGGTGGGGCGCAGTTTGCCGATCGCTATAACGGCCTGGCCCTCGGGTTTGGGCAAAACCTCGGCCGCTTTGGCGCCTACTCCATCGACCTGACCCACGCCCGCAGCCAGCTGGCGGACGATCGGCACTATACCGGTGATTCGGTGCGCCTGCGCTACAGCAAGCTGCTGAACGACATTGGCACGCGGGTGAACTTCTTCTCCCTGCGCTACTCCACGAAAGGGTTTTATACCCTCAGCGACACCACGTACAAAGGGATGTCGGGCGGATCGCCAAAGCAGACGGTGGAAGACGATGGCACCGTCACCACCCATTACGACAACGTGTACAACCTGCGCATGTCGCGCAAGGCAAAAAACCAGCTGCTGCTGTCGCAGCCGATGGGACAATACGGCTCGCTGTCACTGTCGTGGGATCAGCAGACCTACTGGAACACGTCAGACACCACGCAAAGCCTGCAGTTTGCGTGGAACGCCACGTTTCGCAACGTGTCGCTTGGCGTCAGCGTTCAGCGAAGCTCGAGCCTGTATGACGACAAGAAAGATAACATCCTGTCGATGTCGATTTCGGTCCCGCTGGGCAACCCGGCGCTGTCGACCCGTGCGCGCTTTACCACGGCCCATGCGGACTCCACCGGTACAACCGCCAGCACGGGCGTGAGCGGCTACCTGCCGGGCCAGGAAAACCTGTTCTATAGCGTCAACCAGCGCTATAGCGCGCAGCAACACTACGGCGGCGATACCACCCTGCAGTACGAAGGCGCGTGGGGAGACTACAACCTGGGCTACAGCTACGCCAGCGACTCCCGCAACCTCAGCTACGGCATCAGCGGCGGCGCGGTAGTGCATGAAGATGGCCTGACGCTGAGCCAGCCGCTCGGGAATACCAACATTCTGGTGAAAGCCCCCGGGGCCAGCAGCGTCGCCGTGCTTAACCATAAGGGCATCAAAACGGACAGCCGTGGCTACGCGGTGATCCCGTACGCCACGCCGTACCGCGTTAACCAGGTCGCGCTGGACGTGACGACCGCCGGCAACGACGTGGAGCTGGAAAACGCCATCGCCAATAAAACGCCTACCGATGGCGCCCTGGTTCGCGCCACCTTCACCACGCATCAGGGAGCAAAAGCGATGTTTATCGTGCGTCACGGCAACGACGTGCTCCCCTTCGGCACGCTGGTCTCGCTCGATGATGACAAAACCAGCGGCATCGTCGGCGATGGCGGCAGCCTGTATCTGTCCGGTTTGTCAGAGAAGGGCAAGCTGAACGCCGTGTGGGGTCGCGGCAACAGCCAGCGCTGCGCCATTACCTATGCCTTAAACAAGCAGCACTATAGCGCCCGCACCGGTCTCTATTCTCAGGAGGTGGTATGTCAGTAACGTTTCGGATCGGCTGCATCGCACTGCTGGCTTTCGCTCTCCCCGTTCGCGGGTATGACGTGCTGGTTTCCGTCACCGGCAATTTGATCGGCAACACCTGCGTGGTGGCGCAGGACTCCGAGGAGCAAAACGTGCCGCTGGGCACCATTGGCATCAAACAATTTACGCGCGCCGGGGCCGTCAGCAATATCAAAACGCCCTTCACGCTCAGGCTTGAAGCGTGCGGGCCAACCTTTGCTGGCGTAAAAATTCGCTTCAGCGGTACGCCTGATGATGACAACCCGCAGCTGCTGAAAATTGCCGACGGGGGCGCTACCGGTGTGGCGGTGCAGATCCTCGATAAAGAGAGCGCACTCATTCCCCTGAACACGCAAACCACCGCGTACGGAACGGCGGGGGATGACAGCGTACAGATGACCTTTTACGCGCAGCTGGTTGCCACTGGCGCACCCGTGAGCGCCGGTGATGTGTCAGCCCTCGCCACCTGGACCACGGAGTATCTATGATGCGTTTAGCGTTTCTTCTCAGCGGATTACTTTTCTGCGCCAGCGTACAGGCGCTGGACTGGAAATCGGATATTACCCTCTCCCCTCAGCCAATGACCTACACCGGGCCAGCGGATTCCGTGGTCCCGGGCAGCATTATTGGCTCCACCTGGAGCGCTACCGCCAGCGTGCAGCAGGTGTTCTGGTGCGGGCTTATTTTTACCTGCACCAAAGGGACGCTGCAGCCCAGCAGCAGCGCCGTCTCAAGTGGTGCGACGGTCACCGTCGACGGCGCGAATTACACCATTTTTGAGACCGGCGTGCCGGGCGTGGGGTATATCATCGGGTTGAAGGATTTTAAGAGTACAAAATATATTCCCCTGCAAACCGGTATCACGCAAAGCTACCCGGCAGAGGGCACCAGTGGGTATGCCCAGGATCTGGGCTGGTCGGCAAAGGTCACCTTTATTAAAACCGGTACGGCCCTGAAATCTGGCGTCTATCAAATCCCGACCATCAACGCCGCGGTGTTAACCGCCTATAACAACGAGGTCAAAACGGCGCAGGTGATTATCAGCCCGACCACCATCACGGTGACCGCCAGCGGGTGTACGGTCGGCAGCAAAAACGCCAGCGTGGCGCTGGGCACCATTGATATTCGCACTCTGCCCACGGTGGGAAGCACGTCGCCATCGGGGACGTTTACCGTCGGCCTGACCTGCGACGCGAACGTGGCGGTTCACGCCGTGATGACCGATCAGACCACGCCGTCGAACACCTCGTCGGTGGTGACCCTGACCGGAGACTCCACGGCGTCCGGCGTTGGGGTGCAGTTTTTCTACAACGGCACCGGACCGTTGACGATGGGACCGGACAGCTCGGCCGCGGGTGCGACCGGCCAGTTCTTAATCCAGAGCACCACGGCGGCGCAGACGCTCACGTTACCGTTCCAGGCGCAGTACATCCGAACCGGCGAACTGGTCCCCGGCTCGGCCAACGCGCTGGCCAGCATTACGTTTTCCTACCAGTAGGGGCTACTGCTTGACCCACACCAGCTGATCGGTTCGGAAGCCCAGACTGCGCGCGGTGTTCAGGTAATCCTGCTTCACCGCATCCGGAATGGTTGGCGTGCGCGACAGGATCCACAGGTAGTCGCGGTTTGGGCCGCTGACCAGCGCGTACTGGTACTTATCGTCCAGCCTGATCACGTTATAGCCGCCGTAGAACGGGCCGAAGAACGACACCTTGAGCGCGGCGGTGGTCGGCTCGCCGGTAAAGTACGCTTTGCCTTCGCTCTCGTTCCACTTGTTCTTCACCGGATCGTAGCCGCGGTTGAGCACGCTGATGCCGCCGTCGCTGCGTTTGCCGTAGGTGGCGGTTACCTGCTCCAGCCCGCGTTCAAAGCGGTTTTCCAGACGGGCGACCTCATACCATTTTCCGAGATAGCGGCTGGCGTCAAAACCAGAAATCGGCTGCACGCCCTTCGGCGGCGTGGGGGATTTACAGGCGACCAGCGTCAGCGCAATGGCAACACCGGTCACAACAGGCCATAGCTTCATGAGAATTCCTTTCATTTGCACGGTTGGACGTTAAGTGTAGTGCACCGTTTCGGCGCTTCATCCCGTTCGGGAAAATTCGTAGTATATTGAGAGTATTCCTCCACTCTGGACACGGACATGGCTTACTCCATCGGCGAATTCGCCCGACTCAGCGGCATCACCGCCACCACCCTGCGGGCGTGGCAGCGTCGCTATGGTTTACTCAAGCCACAGCGCACGGAAGGCGGCCACCGCCAGTACAGCGATGAGGACGTCCAGCAGGCGCTCAAAATTCTCGACTGGGTAAAAAAAGGCGTCCCGATCGGCCAGGTCAAACCGCTGCTGGAACGCCCGATGCCGGGACGGACCAACAACTGGCAAACCCTGCAGCAGAACATGCTGCAACGCCTGCAGGACGGCAAGGTCGAGTCCCTGCGCCAGATGATTTACGACGCCGGACGCGAATACCCAAGGCCGGAGCTGGTCGCGAACGTGCTGCGCCCGCTGCGCAGCCAGGTTTCGGCCAACGTCGCCGCCGCCATGACCCTGCGCGCGATCCTCGACGGCATCATCATCGCCTACACCTCGTTTTGCCTCGAAGGCGATAAAAAAGCGCCGGGCGATAATATTCTGCTCAGCGGCTGGCACCTCAACGACCCGTGCGAGATCTGGCTCGAAGCCTTAACGCGCACCGGGCAGGGCCACCGAATCGACATCCTGCCGGTTCCGCCTGACGCGCTGGCACCGGAAATTTTCCCGGAGCGCAAATGGCTTCTGGTCACCAGCGGCAAACTCACCGCCGGGCGGAAAAAACAGGTCGAGCAGTGGCAGCAGCAAGTATCGCTTGAAGTGATTATCCTCTGATAGATTTCTCCTGCGGGAATCTTCACGAAAAGTTGAATATTTTCCCGCGCCGCAGATGCTAACGTTTTCCTGTGACGAATAACTCCACAGGAAAACACCATGAAAAAAACTGCCCCTCTGCTGATCCTGGCCTCGATGGCCTTTGCCCCTGCTGCCTTTAGCGCCCCTGCCGGCACGCTGAGCGTCCACATTCTCGACCAGCAGACCGGGATGCCGCCGTCGGATGTGACTGTGACTCTCGAAAAGCAACAGCAGGACAAATGGACCCCGATTGCCAGCGGCAAAACCGACCACGACGGCCGCATCAAATCGCTCTATCCGCAGGATCAGGACATGCAGCCTGGCGTGTATAAAGTGACCTTCAAAACCGCAGATTACTTCCACGGCAAAAAGCTGGACTCCTTCTTCCCGGAGATCCCGGTGCTGTTTACCGTGACCCGCACCAACGAAAAGCTGCACATCCCACTTCTGCTGAGCCAGTACGGTTACTCGACCTATAAGGGCAGTTAAGACGCATTGATTTTAAAGGATTATAAAAAATAGTTCTGCGAATACTTGGACAAATTAGTCATGTTGTGTAAGTTTTAATTATATGAACGGGAGGACCACACCATGACAACGAAACCTGTACTCGGTATTAGCGGATGTTTGACCGGATCCGCCGTTCGCTTTGACGGCGGACACAAGCGTATGGGGTTCGTCATGGATGAGCTGGCCCAATGGGTGAATTTCAGGCCCGTCTGCCCGGAAATGGCTATCGGTCTCCCGACGCCTCGCCCGGCCATACGCCTGACGCTGACGGACAGCGGCGAAACGCAGCTCCGTTTCAGCAAGCCGCCTCATGATGACCTCACGCAGAAAATGGCCGACTTTACGGCGGACTACCTGCCAAAAATCGGCGATCTGTCGGGATTTATCGTCTGTGCAAAATCCCCAAGCTGCGGCCTGGAACGCGTGCGGCTATACGATGAAAACGGCAACCGGGGCCGCAAGGAGGGCGTCGGGCTGTTCACCGCCGCCCTTCTTGAAACCTACCCGTGGCTGCCCGTCGAGGAAGACGGTCGGCTGCACGACCCGGTGCTGCGGGAAAACTTTATCGAGCGGGTATTTGCCCTGCACGAACTAAACACGCTGCGCGCTAAAGGTCTGACGCGCCGCGCGCTGCTGGATTTCCACAGCCGCTATAAATTGCAGCTGCTGGCGCACCATCAGGCAGGCTACCGTGAAATCGGCCCGTTCGTTGCCTCGCTGCACGAGTGGGAAGACTTGGACGCCTTCTTCGTGGCGTACCGGGAAAAGCTGATGACCATCCTGAAAAAACCCGCCTCGCGGAAGAATCACACCAACGTGCTGATGCATATCCAGGGGTATTTCCGTCGCCAGCTGAACACCCGCCAGCGCGGCGAGCTGCGCGACGTGATCCTGCACTATCGCAACGGACAGTTGCCTATCCTCGCCCCGATCACGCTGCTGAAGCACTACCTGGCCGAATATCCCGACCGGTATCTGATGACGCAAAACTACTTTGATCCCTATCCTGATGATTTGGGTCTGCGTCTGGCAGTCAAGTGATCATAAAAATGCGAAGGCCCCATTGACCCGTAGAGGCCCAAAGCAGTACCCCGTTTAGACGACATCCTCACTGTCGTCTCTTTTTTGCATTTCATCTCAAAGACTGTGATTATATACAGGCTTATTCTGCAAAAGGGGCCTGCCTGTGATCAACACCCTGCACATTCAAAACTACCGCTCCATCCGCGAGATGTCGCTGGAGCTGGAGCAGCTCAACATCGTCTTCGGGCCGAACGGTACCGGGAAATCCAATATATACAAGGCAATACACCTGATGCACAGCGCCGCCCAGGGGCAGTTTTCCCAGGCGCTGGCGAATGAGGGCGGCATTCTGAAGGTGTTCTGGGCAGGCAAAACCCGCAGCGACCAGCTGCGGCGGATGAATCTGGCGGTGGAAACAGAGACCTACGAATACGAGCTGCAGGTTGGGTTTGTGGAGAAACTGCCCTATCCCTCGCAGTTTCAGCTCGACCCGGTGATCAAAGAGGAGTCCATCTGGCTGAGCGGCCAGCACCGTCGTCCTTCGTCACAGCTGATGAAGCGAAAAAATCAGGCCGTATTTCTTAACAACGTGCATCACGAGAAAGTCACCCACAGCGGCACGCTGTATGAGAATGAATCGGTATTCGGACAGCTCGGCGAACCGCATCTTTACCCGGAAGTGTCGCAGATGCGCGAGTCCCTGCGTAACTGGCGCTTTTATCATGAGTTTTCCGTCTCATCCGGCTCGGCGATGCGGGCCCCGCAGGTCGGCTTCCGCTCCCCGGTGCTGGCCAGCGACGGTGCCAACCTGGCGGCCGCGTTTCAGACCATCGTGGAGATTGGCGACGAGCTGCTGCTGATGCGCATCCTCGACCAGGCCTTCCCCGGCTGCGTGTTTTACAGCGACAACGCCGGCGGACGTTTTCGCATGATGATGCAGCGCGAGGGGCTGAGCAGGCCGCTGGAACCGGCGGAGTTCTCCGACGGCACCCTGCGCTTCTTGTGCCTGGCGGTAGCGCTGTTAAGCCCGCGCCCACCGGCGTTTATCGCGTTGAACGAACCGGAAAATAGCTTGCACCCGCAGATGCTGCCCGCGCTGGCGAGCTTAATCGCCGAGGCCAGCCGCTACTCGCAGATCTGGCTCACCAGCCACTCGCCGGAGCTGGCGAAATTGATTGAGAAGCAGAGGTCGTTTTCGCTGTATCAGCTGTCGATGGCGGAGGGGGAGACGCGGGTGGAGAGGCTGGGGTAGTTCTTTATATCTCACTTTCCCTGCCTTCAATGATCATTCTTTCGGTAGCCACCAACGACGAAAATGATTTTCGCCGGGATATGCCTTTGGCGCTTGCTGGCTCGCGATACATGACCCAATTTATTGTTGCCAGTTTCTGCTGGAAGGATAATCTGTAAATATTGGTTATCAGATGAGAAAATTTAAATGGATATTGCACTTTTCCCTGGTCAAAACGCCCGTGCATGGGCTGAAACAATGATAAATCTTGAAGCCCGGAAGCTTATCAATACTGCGAATATTGTCGGAGGGCAACATCTCAGCGACGGACTCGCACGGATTAAGTTTATGGATGATATTCGGCAGTTTGTGATGCAACAATTTAGCGCTACCCGGGCGGCCAGAAGTCATGAGGAGTGCATGGAATGCCTGAAAAACATCCGGACAGAGAACGAAAGTCTTCTTGATCAAAGCAGAATGCTTCGCTCACGTACAGCTCAGCTTTTTGCTCAGATTGAACTGGTTAAAGAAAATAACAAAGTCGTCGGTTACGTTATCTCGTCGATTAAGGTGGTGCTTTCAGGATTACAGATTGTTGCAGGTGTAGGTGCAATGATGACAATGAACCCAGTGGGTGCGCTTGCAGGAGCGATTCTGGTTATGGATGGTGCAAATGCCATTTCAAAAGAAATTAACAGAACGCTTCAACATCAACCAAATTCCGAAGGAATGCTGGCAGATGGCGTCATGGATATCGCTCAGTTTATGGGATTTAAAAGTGAATCAGCACTGGGAGTATTTAACAGCGTAAGCCTGGCCGCAAGCGTCTATACGGTATTTGGCGCCATCCGAAAACCCGAATCATGGCGTCTGTTTCGCTATCTCCCGCTGGATTTCTACCGCAAGGTCGATGGAATGAATCGCGCAGCGCTCACTATGAAAATTGTCGGCTGGGGTGTGTCTGCAAAAGTCTCGTTTGATTTAATTTCTAATGCGTCTGGCCAGAACTAATGTATTTCTTTCTGTAGCGCCAGGCTTTGTAGGTAATGACCGGGGGTTGAAAAAACCAGACAATCACCAACACGATGAAAAGAGAAATGCCCCCGGAAACAATATTGTAATGCTCAGCGAAAAAAAGAAGCGCCACAAAAATCAAAGCCACAACCGCAGTAAGAAACAGAACCATGATAAATCGCTTACCTAACTCAAGTACTACCTCGAGCAAGGATGAACCATAACGGCTAATGTTCCGGTTCAGATACGCTAATTCTTTTACGGTGAAACCTGATTCTAGTAACTGCGTTTCAATATTGTTCATGCCACTACCTTTTCTCTGGAAAGTAACGTGGAATATCTTAACCGGAAGAGAGGCGTCTTGTAACCATTCTGATGCATCAGCATTAAACAGCAAAAATCAGGATCACGCTAAAAAGACACTGGCGGTTAAAGTAAAAAAAACAAAAGATTACGGGATTTAAGACGCGCTCGTCAGGGACGTTCGTAACCATCAACTAATAGATGCCGCCCACGGCTTTTCACTCCAGCGCAACAGAATTATCATTTTCTGAAGACGGCTGAATGCGAAACGTCTTTCGCCACTCCGCCGGACTGACCCCAAAACGCGCCTTAAACTGCTGTCGCCAGGTGACGGCGGAATTAAATCCCACCAGCTCGGCCACGCGTTCAATCGGCATATTTCCGGCTTCAAGCAGGAGCTGGCTGCGCCGCAGGCGCTCGGCGGTAAGCCAGTCGGCAACGCTCATCCCCGTGGCTTTAATAAAATGACGGGTCAGGGTGCGGCGGCTCATCGAAACCACCTCCGCCAGCGAGTCCAGGCTATGCGGTTCGGTGATGTGCTGCTGTAGGTAGTCGATCAGGCAGTTAATGCGTCCGTCGCGGGTATCTTTAGGTACCGGCTGGGCGATGAACTGCGCCTGCCCGCCCTCGCGGTGGGGCGGTACAATCATCCGACGGGCAATCTGGTTGGCGACCACACTGCCAAAGCGCTGGCGAATGATATACAGGCAGCAGTCCAGCGCAGCGGCGGTTCCGGCAGAGGTGATGATATTGCCGTCATCCACGTAGAGCGCATTGATATCCAGCTGGACGTGTGGAAAGAGCGACTGGAACTGATGTTCAAACTCCCAGTGGGTGGCGGCCCGTTTGCCGTCGAGGATCCCCGCATAGGCCAGCACAAATGACCCCAGACACAGCCCGACGATTTCCGCGCCGTTGTCTCTCGCCTGCACCAGGCTGTCAAGCAGCGTCTGGGGCGGGCGTTCAAGGACGTGCTGCCAGTAGGGAACGACGACGATATCGGCCTGACCAATGGCGGTGTAGTCCTGCGTGGCGTTGAGGGCAAATCCGTCTTTTGAGGTGAGGAACCCCGGCGTTTCGGCGCAGATCGTCACGTTAAAGCGCTTTTCGCCGGAGACCGAATCGCCAAACAGAATGCAGGGAATGGAGTAGTGGAACGGGCTGAACCCGTCTACCGCGACAATCGCGACGTTGATTAGCGACATCTGTCTCTCCTTTCCCTTTAACGCACTCAGAATATAACGGTTTCGCCATCCTGGGGAATGGTCACTGCGTCACTCACCTGATTGGCTTCAACGTACTCACGCAGCGCGCTGCGGGTCAACAGGCAGTGGTTAATCGCCTCCATGTGGCTCGCCACAATGTTGGCCTGCGGCAGCAGGAAATGAACGTTGAGCACGTCCTCCTGCCCCATAATAATGGGCCCAAAACCAATGACGTGGGCATAGCCAGCGTTCAGCACCACCACGTCCGGCTGGTGCTTTTGCAGATCGGCCGCCACCTCGTCTCGCCAGACGGTATCCCCGGCAAGATAGAGCGTCTTCTCATCGGGATGACGCAGCACCACGCCACAGGCCTCGCCCAGCCGCTCCGCCAGCTCCGGCACGGCGTAAGCGCGATCGGTCCCGTGCTGTCCGCCCTGGGTTTTCGTAATCTGAATATCGCCGAAGAAGGTCGCGTCGGTCATGACCGTCAGGTTGCTAAACCCCTGGCTGCGCAGCAGCGCGGCGTCACGGTCGTTTTGCACGTAGATCGGTTTGTCTTTGGCGATCAGCTCCGCCGCGGCGCGATCCCAGTGATCGTCATGGGTATGGGTGACGATCACCGCGTCGGCGTCCAGCAGCGTGTTGACGTCAACGGGGAGTTCGACCGTCGGGTTACGGCGTTCGGCATGCGCCGTACCGGGAAAGCCCGGATAAGCGCCCTTCTGGGCCAGCATCGGGTCGATTAAAAGACGTTTTCCGGCGTAGGAAATCAGCTGGGTGGCGTTGCGAATATGGGTAATGTTCATGGGCTATCCTCCGGTTGGTGTGATAAGGAGGATAGCCATCCGTCACTATTGGCGCTGTGGGATAAAGGGCGATTACCGATGGAATCGGGCCAATTTAAGTAACCCGTTTTCCGTCAAAACGTTTACCAGCCCGGCACTGCCCCGCCGTTAAAGATCGTCTCCGCCGCTTTTGCCACTTCAGGCGACTGATACGACTGGATAAACGCCTTCACGTTCTCCGCGTCCTTGTTATCTTCGCGCGTCACCACGATGTTTACGTACGGCGAGTTTTTGTCTTCAATAAAGACGCTGTCATGCACCGGCGACAGCCCTGTTTGCTGAATATAGGTGGTGCTGATGATGGCGACATCCACTTTCGGGTCATCCAGCACCCGCGGCAGCTGCGCCCCTTCCAGCTCCATGATTTTCAGGTGTTTAGGGTTGGCGGTAATATCCAGCGCCGTCGGCAGCAGCCCGGTGTCCGGCTTCAGGGTAATGAGCTTCTCCTTTTGCAGCAGCAACAGCGCGCGGCCAAGGTTGGTCGGGTCGTTTGGAATGGCAATGGTTGCCCCGTCCTTCAGGTCAGACACGGATTTGATTTTGCGGGAATAGCCGGCCATCGGGAAAACAAAGGTGTTGGCCACGGGCACCAGCTTATATCCATGCGCCTTGTTATCTTCTGCAAGGAACGGGCGATGCTGGAAGACGTTGGCATCCAGTTCCCCCTGGTTGGTGGCATCGTTGGGCAACAGCGAGCCGCTGAAGCCGACCAGCTCCACGTCCAGGCCATATTTCTCTTTTGCCACCTTTTTGGCGACTTCCGCCACGTCCTGTTCAGCGCCGTTAATGACGCCGACCTTAATGTGTTTGGCATCATTGCTGTTTTGGTCACAGCCCGCGAGCAGCAGGCCAGTCAGGAGAAGCGCACCCAGTCGAAGTTTCACGAGACAGATCCTTTTGATAAACGTTTAGAAGACTATATCGACAACGCAACGGCTCTCTAAAAAACGAAAAAGAATCAATAAGAAGGATACGTTATATGCGGCCTATTGTCGGGTGGCGCTACGCTTACCCGACCTACGCGCGGAGGTGTTGTAGGCCCGGTAAGCAAAGCGCCACCGGGCGATGGAGTCACGCCTGCCGACGCAGCGGCGCCTCACGTAAAAACCACGACAGCGCAAACGCCAGCACCATAATCCCCGCCGCCAGCAGGAACACCGCGTGAATGGCCGAGCCGAACGCATCAAGGTAGTCCAGCCTCAGGGCGTCTGGCAGATGATGAATGGCGGTCGGGTTCAGCTCGCGCGGCAGTTCCGCGCCTTCCGGAAGGCTCTCCATCAGCCCCGATTGCAGAATATTTGTGAATACCGCGCCAAACAGCGCGACGCCGATCGCCCCACCGATGGAGCGGAACAGCGTGACGCCCGACGTCGCTACACCGTATTGATCCGCCGACACGCTGTTTTGCACCGCCAGCACCAGCACCTGCATCACCAGGCCCAGCCCCATGCCCAGCACGCTGGTGAACAGGTACAGCTGCCAGGTTGGCGACGTGATAGAAATGCGCGTCAGTAAAAACATCCCCACCACGCCGAGCAGCGTGCCGAGGATCGGGAACAGACGGTATTTCCCGGTGCGGCTGATGATCCGCCCGCTGATAATGGAGGTCAGCAGCAGCCCGCCCATCAGCGGGATGAGCTGCAGGCCGGCCTGCGTTGGCGTGGCGTCTTTCACGACCTGCAGGTACAGCGGCAGGAAAGTCACCGAGCCGAACAGCGACATGCCAATGATAAAGCCAATCAGGCTGCAGAGCAGGAAGCTGCGGTCGCGGAAGAGCGACAGCGGGATTATCGGCTCCCACGCCAGCCGCTCCTCATAGATAAACCCGGCAATACCCGTCAGGCCAAAGGCCAGAATGCACCACAGCTGCGGGTCGCTCCACTGGCGGACGGTTCCGCCTTCGGTGGTAAACAGGATAATGCACAGCAGCGCCATGCTGAGATAAATCGCCCCCAGATAGTCAATCTCGTGCTTGCTGCGCCGCGCGCTGCCGTGGAACACCGCACCAATCACCAGCAGGGCAAACAGCCCCAGCGGCAGGTTGATGTAGAAAATCCAGCGCCAGGAGACGTGCTGGACGATAAACCCGCCGATCAGCGGCCCAATGACCGTCGCCAGCCCGAATACGCCGCCAAACAGCCCCTGATAGCGCCCGCGATCGGCAGGCGGGATCACGTCCGCCACGGCGGCCATGCTGATGACCATCAGGCCGCCGCCGCCCAGCCCCTGCAGGGCGCGCATCAGCACCAGCTGGGTCATGTTTTGCGCCAGCCCGCACAGCGCGGAGCCCACGAGGAACAGCACAATCGCGATTTGCAGGACGATTTTACGCCCAAACAGATCGCCGAACTTGCCGTACAGCGGTACCACGATAGTGGAGCTGAGAATATAGGCTGTTACCACCCAGGAGAGCTTATCCAGCCCCCCAAGTTCGCCGACGATGGTCGGCAGCGCGGTAGAGACAATGGTCTGATCCAGCGCCGAAAGCAGCATCACCAGCAGCAGCGCGCTGAACAGCAGCTTAATCGACGGCGCTTTTTGCACGGGTGGGGTCATGACGTCGGATTCCATAAGAGATCGCTTGAAATTAATTAATCGCATAATTAATATTTGTGGAAGTGATGAATAAGATCAAGAGGCACCGTGGTCATGCCAGCATTAAAAGACAATTCTGAACCGCGCCGCCCCGGCCGCCCTCGCGGAGGTAAACGCGTCACCGCCAGCCGCGAACAGCTGCTGGATATCGCCCTGCACCTCTTTTCCCGTCAGGGGATCGCCAACACCTCACTCAACGCCATTGCCAAAGAGGCGGGCGTCACGCCCGCAATGCTGCACTATTACTTCAACTCCAGAGAGCAGCTGCTGGATGCGATGATTGAGGAGCGTTTTCTGCCGTTACGCGAGCGGATCGGGACGATTTTCGCCGATAACCGGGATTCGCCGGTGAACGCCCTGACGGAAATGGTTAAGGTGCTGGCTGAACTGGCAGAACAGCATCACTGGTTTGCGCCGCTGTGGATGCAGGAGGTGATTGGCGAAATGCCGGTACTGCGCACCCATCTTCAGGCGCGGTTTGGTGACGAGAAGTATCAGGCGACGCTTGCCACCATCAAAGGCTGGCAGCAGGAAGGGAAGCTGAATCAGGCGCTGGCACCGGAGCTGCTGTTTACGACCTTGCTGAGCCTGGTGCTGGTGCCGTTCTCACGCATGCGCAATGACGAGAGGCTAAAATCCCTCTCGCCGGAAATCATTGTCCGTCATGCGCTTGCCGTGATCGGCACTGGGATCGGCGGTTAAAGCGCTTTCGCCAGATAGTGCCGCTGCATGCCTTCATACGGATAATCCTGCAAAGACATCTGCAACTGGTACCCCTGTTTTTCATAGAACGGGCGCGCCTGGAAGCTGGCGGTATCGACCAGCGCGTGCCTGCAGCCTTTGCGTCGGGCTTCCTCTTCGGCCGTTCTGATGAGCTGGCTGCCGACGCCGGATCCGCGCACGGTCTCGCTGACCCACAGAAAATCAATATTCAGCCAGTCGCCTTTACGCACCCCAATTAGCCCGCCGAGCATGATGCCTTTTTCGTCCCGCACGTAAACGCCAATATCCCCGCTGAAGGTCGCCAGATCTAAAAACTGCCCGTTATACGATCTCAGCCCCGTTAATAACTCTTCTTTTTCTTCTGGCGTAACTTTTTCAGTGATGCTCAACTGCATATTGTTCTCCTTATTTTCAGCGCAATCTGAATATCTCACAGCTTCACCTTCATAAAAACTCCTTATTTCCTCCATTGTTTAACCCTGGAAATATTCATTCAATATGTAAATAAAAAAAGCCTTTCCAATACGCACCTAAAACGTATACTGAGAACGATCATTCTCACTTTTATACGGTAGCCGACGATGAGCACAAAGCTGGAAGAACGACAAAAACTGCGCCAGGACGAGATCATCACCGCCGCGCGCCGCTGCTTTCGCGCCAGCGGGTTTCACGCCGCCAGCATGTCGCAGATTGCCAGCGAGGCGAAGCTCAGCGTCGGGCAAATTTACCGTTATTTCAGCAACAAAGATGCGATTATCGAAGAGATGATCCGCCGCATCATCGACTCGCGCATCGAGGAGATGCAGGGTAAAACCCTGGTGGAAGGGATGCCGCAGGCGCTCGCCTGGCGTCAAACGCTCAACGAAGATGACGATGCGCTGATGCTGGAAATGTCCGCCGAGGCCACGCGCAATCCGCAGGTGGCGACGATGCTGATCGAAGCCGAATCGCGCATGTTCGCCAACGCCTGCGCGCACCTGAAAAAGCAGTTTCCGCACCTGAGCGACGAGCATATTCGCTGCTGCGTGGAGATTACCGCCGTGATGATTGAGGGGACGATTTATCGTCGATTAACCCCCTTAAAAGTCCCGTCAGAACAATTAGAACCCCTTTATCAGGATATTTTAAATATGCTTTTCTCTGCGAAGTAATCGCATATGAATAATTAGCGGGAATAAGTAATTCCCCCTTTTTTACATTTCTGGCTCAGCCAGAGATGCGGTATCGCTGTGCCTTTAAATAGCCCTCCTCCCTGTTAAGCGATTAACAGGGCAGGCATCGTTCACCCTGGAAAAAGATTATGAAAACCATAACAACCTCCATCGCGGCATTACTCCTCCTGACAGGGTGCGATAATGCGCAAACATCTGCTCCCCAGCGTCCTTTACCGGAAGTGGGGATTGTCACCCTCATGAGCCAGCCGGTGTCCGTCGTCAGCGAGCTGACGGGCCGCACCACCGCCGCCATGAGCGCCGAAGTGCGCCCGCAGGTGGGCGGCATTATTCAGAAGCGGCTGTTCACCGAAGGCGATACCGTTAAAGCCGGGCAGGCGCTGTATCAAATTGACCCTTCCAGCTACCGCGCTGCCTACGATGAAGCCGCCGCGGCGCTGAAGCAGGCGCAGGCGCTGGTGCAGGCCGACTGCCAGAAGGCCCAGCGCTATGCGCAGCTGGTGAAAGACGACGGCGTGTCGCGTCAGGACGCAGAGGACGCGAAGTCCACCTGCGCGCAGGACAAGGCCAGCGTTGAGTCAAAGAAGGCCGCGCAGGAGAGCGCGCGCATTAACCTCAACTGGACCACCGTCACCGCGCCGATTGCCGGACGCATCGGCATCTCCTCCGTCACGCCCGGCGCGCTGGTGACCGCCCAGCAGGATACCGCGCTCGCCACCGTTCGCGGCCTGGACAGCATGTACGTCGATCTCACGCGTTCCAGCGCCGATCTGCTGCGTTTACGCAAGCAAACCCTTGCCACCAATAGCGATACGCTAAGCGTGTCGCTAATCCTCGAAGACGGCAGCACCTACAGCGAGAAAGGCCGTCTGGCGTTAACCGAAGTGGCGGTGGATGAATCAACCGGCTCCGTCACGCTGCGCGCCGTCTTCCCTAACCCGCAGCATCAGCTCCTCCCGGGGATGTTCGTTCGCGCGAGGGTGGATGAAGGCATCATGAACGACGCGATCCTGGCACCGCAGCAGGGCATCACCCGCGACGCCAAAGGCACCGCCACCGCGCTGGTGGTCAATGCCAGCAACAAGGTCGAGCAGCGTCAGCTGGAGACGGGCGATACCTACGGCGACAAATGGCTGGTGCTGAGCGGCCTGAAGGCGGGCGATAAGCTGATTGTGGAAGGCACCGACAAAGTGACCGCCGGGCAGCAAGTGAAAGCCGAAGAGATGAAAGCTGCGGGAGGAAACGCCTGATGTTTTCCCGCTTCTTCGTGCGTCGCCCGGTCTTTGCCTGGGTTATCGCCATTCTTATCATGCTCGCCGGGATGCTGGCGATCCGCACGCTGCCGGTGGCGCAGTACCCGGACGTCGCCCCGCCGTCGATCAAAATCTCCGCCACCTACACCGGCGCCTCCGCGCAGACGCTGGAAAACAGCGTGACGCAGGTGATCGAGCAGCAGCTCACCGGGCTGGATAACCTGCTCTACTTCACCTCCACCAGCAGCTCGGACGGCTCTGTAAGCATCAACGTCACCTTCGAGCAGGGAACCGATCCGGACACCGCCCAGGTACAGGTGCAGAACAAGGTCCAGCAGGCGGAATCGCGCCTGCCGACCGAGGTGCAGCAGTCCGGCATTACCGTCGAGAAATCGCAGAGCAACTTCCTGCTGATCATGGGCGTATATGACAAAACCGACACCGCCAGCAGCTCGGATATCGCCGACTGGCTGGTGAGTAATATGCAGGATCCGCTGGCGCGCGTGGAGGGCGTCGGGAGCCTGCAGGTATTCGGGGCGGAATATGCGATGCGCATCTGGCTCGACCCCGCGAAGCTGGCGTCCTACTCGCTGATGCCGTCCGACGTGCAGAGCGCAATTGAAGCGCAGAACGTGCAGGTTTCCGCCGGTAAAATCGGCGCGCTGCCCTCGTCGAACGCCCAGCAGCTGACCGCCACCGTCCGCGCCCAGTCGCGCCTGCAAACGGTCGATCAGTTTAAAAACATCATCGTGAAGAGCCAGTCCAGCGGCGCGGTCGTGCACATCAGCGACGTTGCCCGCGTGGAGATGGGCAGCGAAGACTATACCGCTACCGCGAAGCTCAACGGCCACCCGGCGGCGGGTATGGCGGTGATGCTTTCACCGGGCGCGAACGCGCTCAACACCGCCACGGCGGTGAAAGATAAAATCGCCGAGTTCAAAAAGTCGATGCCGGAAGGCTACGACGTGGCCTACCCGAAAGACAGCACCGAGTTCATCAAGATCTCCGTTGAGGACGTGATTCAGACCCTGTTCGAAGCCATTATCCTCGTGGTGGTGGTGATGTACCTGTTCCTGCAAAACATCCGCGCGACGCTGATCCCGGCGCTGGCGGTGCCTGTCGTTCTGCTGGGCACCTTCGGCGTGCTGGCGCTGTTCGGCTACTCCATCAATACCCTGACGCTGTTTGCGATGGTGCTGGCGATTGGGCTTTTGGTGGATGACGCCATCGTGGTGGTGGAAAACGTCGAGCGTATTATGCGCGACGAGGGGCTGCCCGCGCGGGAAGCTACCGAGAAATCGATGGGCGAAATCTCCGGCGCGCTGGTCGCCATTGCGCTGGTGCTCTCTGCGGTATTCCTGCCGATGGCCTTCTTCGGCGGCTCCACCGGGGTGATTTACCGTCAGTTCTCGGTCACCATTATTTCGGCGATGTTCCTCTCCGTGGTGGTGGCGTTGACCCTGACGCCCGCGCTTTGCGGCTCGATCCTGAGCCACACGACGCCGCACAAAAAGGGCTTCTTCGGCGCGTTTAACCGCTTCTACAGCAGGACAGAGCGCGGCTATCAAAACAAGGTGCTGCGCGCTATGCGCCGTTCCGGCGGCATGCTGGTCATCTACGCCCTGCTCTGCGGCGCGATGGGCTTCGCCATGCTTAAGCTGCCGGGCAGCTTCCTGCCGACGGAAGACCAGGGTGAAATCATGGTGCAGTACACCCTGCCAGCAGGCGCGACGACGGTGCGTACTGCCGAAGTCAGCCGCCAGGTGCGCGAATGGTTCCTCACGAAAGAGAAAGCCAACACTAACGTTATCTTCACCATTGAGGGCTTCAGCTTCAGCGGCAGCGGCCAGAACGCCGGGATGGCGTTTGTCTCCCTGAAAAACTGGTCAGAGCGTAAAGGCGATGAGAATACCGCTCAGGCCATTGCCCTGCGCGCCACGCAGGAGCTAAGCACCATCCGCGATGCAACCATCTTTGCCATGACGCCGCCTGCGGTGGACGGCCTGGGCCAGAGCAACGGCTTTACCTTTGAGCTGATGGCCAGCGGCGGCACCGACCGCGACGCGCTGCTGAAGCTGCGTAACCAGCTGATTGGCGAAGCCAACCAGGACAGCTCGCTGCACGCCGTGCGCGCCAACGATCTGCCGCAAATGCCGCAGCTTCAGGTGGATATCGACAACAACAAGGCCGTGTCTCTGGGGCTGTCCCTGAGCGACGTTACCGACACCCTCTCCAGCGCCTGGGGCGGGACCTACGTGAACGATTTTATCGATCGCGGCCGCGTGAAAAAGGTCTACATCCAGGGCGACAGCGACTATCGCGCCGTGCCGTCGGATCTCAACAAATGGTATGTGCGCGGCAGCGACAGCACCATGACCCCGTTCTCCGCCTTCGCCACCACCCGCTGGGAGTATGGCCCGGAAAGCCTGGTGCGCTACAACGGCTCGGCGGCGTATGAGATTCAGGGCGAAAACGCCAGCGGCGCAAGCTCCGGCACGGCGATGAGCAAAATGGAGCAGTTGGCGAATAATCTGCCGTCCGGCAGCACCTGGGCGTGGAGCGGTTTGTCGTTGCAGGAAAAACTGGCGAGCGGTCAGGCGATGAGCCTCTATGCCCTCTCCATCCTGGTGGTGTTCCTGTGCCTGGCGGCGCTGTATGAGAGCTGGTCAGTGCCGATTTCGGTCATTCTGGTGATCCCGCTTGGCGTGCTGGGCGCGGCCTTCGCCGCCTCCCTGCGCGGCCTGAACAACGACGTCTATTTCCAGGTAGCGCTGCTCACCACCATCGGCCTGTCGTCGAAGAACGCCATCCTGATTGTGGAATTCGCCGAAGCCAAAGTCGCGGAAGGGTACTCCCTGACGCGCGCCGCGCTGCGTGCCGCCCAGACGCGCCTGCGTCCGATCATCATGACCTCGCTGGCATTTATCGCAGGGGTGACGCCGCTGGCCGTGGCAACCGGTGCAGGCGCCAACAGCCGCGTGGCGATTGGTACCGGCATTATCGGCGGGACGCTGGCCGCGACGCTGCTGGCGATCTTCTTCGTTCCCTTATTCTTTGTACTGGTGAAACGTCTGTTCTCCGGTAAACACGCGAACCGGAGGTCATAATGTTTCGTGTATCTATTTTAGCGTTAGCCCTGCTGAGCGCAGGCTGTGTGTCGTTAGATCCAACGTATCAACGCCCGGACGCCCCCGTCCCGGCAACCTTACCCGGCGCGCACGGCGAAGCCACCGCCGTGGTGAGCCAGTGGCAGCAGGTGATGAACGACGCGCGGCTAAAAAGCGTGGTGACGATGGCGCTGAACAGCAACCGCGACGTGCAAAAAGCGATTGCGGATATCGATGCCGCCCGCGCCCAGTACGGTGAAACTCGCTCGTCCCTGTTTCCGACGGTGGACGCCGAGCTGAGCCACACCCGCAGCCGCACGCTGGCGAGCGGCGTGACCACCAGCGACGAAGCCAACGGCGCGGTCTCCAGCTTCGAGCTGGATCTGTTTGGCCGCAACCAGAGCCTCTCCCGCGCCGCGCGTGAAACCTGGCTTGCCAGCGAGTTCACCGCGCAGAACACGCGCCTGACGATGGTTAGCGAGCTGACCACGGCCTGGGTGACGCTGGCGGCGGATAACAGCAACCTGGCGCTGGCGGAATCCACGATGGAGAGCGCGGCGAATTCGCTGAAGATTGTGAAGCGCCAGCAGGAAGTGGGCGTGGCGGCGGCGACGGACGTCAGCTCGGCAATGGCGGTGTATCAGCAGGCGCGCGCCAGCGTGGCGAGCTACCGGACGCTGGTGATGCAGGACAAAAATGCCCTCAATCTGCTGGCGGGCGATACGGTGCCGGAGGACCTGCTGCCCGGCACGCTGGAGAGCCTGAGCGACAACGCCATCACGCTGATCCCGGCGGGCGTCAGCTCCAGCGCGCTGCTGCGCCGCCCGGATATTCAGGAAGCCGAGCATAACCTGCTGAGCGCCAACGCCAACATCGGCGCGGCGCGCGCCAACTTCTTCCCGACCATTTCGCTGACCGCCAGCGCGGGCGTCGGCAGCGACTCGCTCTCCTCCCTGTTCAGCCACGGGATGAAGGTCTGGTCGTTCGCGCCGTCCATCACCCTGCCGCTGTTTAGCGGCGGGAACAACCTGGCACAGCTGCGCTACGCGGAAGCGGAGAAGAAGGGGCTGATCGCCACCTACGAGAAAGCCATCCAGAGCGCGTTTAAGGACGTGTCCGACGCGCTGGCGCGGCGTGAAACCCTGAGCGAGCAGCTCGACGCCCAGCGTGAATACATGGCGGCGGAGCAGAAAACGCTGGATGTGGCAACGCGAAGCTATAAGGCGGGCGCGGGGGATTATCTGACGGTACTGACCGCGCAGCGGTCGCTGTGGTCGGCGCAGGAATCGCTGATTGCGCTGCAGCAAACCGACCTCGAAAACCGCATCACGCTTTGGCAGTCGCTGGGCGGGGGGATCCAGTAGCCTTATCGGCGAGCGATTCTCATGCGCAGAAAAGAGAAAATCATACTTTCGGCTGGAATCGCTACACTGAATGTAACGATATATTTCATGGGAAGCATGTGTCTCTTAAAGGGGGTTTCGATGAAAGCTGCGCACCTGGTCTGCCTGCTGGTTTGTCTGCTCTTCGCCGCGTTTGTCCATGCTCAGGAAAAGGAGGATCCGGCGAAAGAGGCGCAAATAAAGCAGCAGGTCCTGAGAGATATTAAGAAAACCTGTACGCCACAGAAAAAGCAGAGCGATAAGGCCTGGCAGGAGATGATTTTGTCGTCCGAGGCCAATCAGCTGCTGATCAAAAATGCCATTACCGCCGTGAAGCGCGACAACCTTGACGCCTACTGGGCGGCGGTGGGTCAGGTGGATTGTATGGAAGATTACTGAGTTCTCGCCGGGTGGCGGCTGCGCCTTACCCGGCCTGGAAACATTTTTAGCGCTTACGCATATCCGGAATAATTAAATCCCCGCGCAGAACATAGGACCCCAGCATCTGCGTTTTCTCCGTCAGCCAGCTCACAATGCGCGCCGCCATCGCGTCCATGGAATATTCAATCGCCGGGATCACCGGAATGCCCGGCAGGTGCAGCGATCCGGCAAGGCTGAAGACCATAATGTCGTCCGGCACCGATTTGTTAAACGCCTGCAGCTGCGGGATCACCCGCTGGGCTTCCTGCTCGTCCGCCACCAGCAGCGCGTTGAAATTCAGGGTGCTGGCGTTGTTAAGCAGCTCCTGCAGCGCAACGGATGAGGAGGTGGCGTCCATAAAGACCAGGCTGCGATTAAAGGGGAGGAAGTTTTTCTCCAGCGCGTGCTTGTAGCCGAGCAGCACCTGGTCAGCAAAACCGCTGCCGTGCGGGTGGATCAGCGCAATCTGGCGACGCCCCTGGCTGGTGAGGTAGTTACAGGCGGTTTCGGCGGCAAAGGCGTGATCGAACTGGATGCTGTTGGAATTATCAGACTCCATACAGTCCACCAGAATGACGTTGTCCATATCCACGTCCAGCGGGAAACGGGCGCCAATCACCAGGATGTCGTCACACAGGCCGCAGGAGAGTTCTTCGAGGGCGTTCATCACTTCCGCTTTGCTGTGCGCGAAGCGCAGCAGGAGGTGTTTTTGATGCTGGCTGAGCTGTTTTTCCAGCGCATAGAGATAACCGGTGGTCTGATTAATGTTTTCCTGCGCGCAAATAACCCCGATACAGCCCGTCGACTGGCTCAGCAGCGACTGGGCAATCACGTTAGGCCGGTAGTTCAGCTCATCCACCGCTTTCAGTACGGCCTGACGGCTGGCTTCCTTTACGCCACGCGACCCGCTCAACACTCGCGATACCGTGGCTTTAGATACCCCGGCAAGACGTGATACATCATTGATTGTCGACATCTCTTTCCCCTGACAGGCTTACCTCGCGCCTGCAAATTCCATGACCGCTTCGGCTCATATTATAGCCAGAACGGAGTATATCCGTTTCCGTTTTCCATGGAAACCGATTTTCCGTTTCCACTCAAAATGATGTCAAAACAGCCAAATTATGTGATGCACATCCGGTTAATTAGCCTCATAAGTAAGGGATCTTGATGGTTGTCACACTTCTGTCTTTTATGAATGGAAACCGGTTTCCGTATAATGTCCAATCATCCTCGCAATAACTTTTTACATTTAGAGGATGGTTGTCGATGTTCAAGATTATGCTGTGCTGCTCTGCCGGGATGTCCACCAGCCTGTTGGTCAGCAAAATGGTCGATGTCGCGAAAGAACGTGGTTTGCCGGTGAAGATTGATGCGTACGGTGTTTCCGAATTTGATACGCAGTTTCCGCAATACCAGGTTGTCCTTCTCGGACCGCAAGTGAAATACATGTTAAAGACACTCTCAGACAAGGCGGCGACGCAAGGCATTCCGGTACAGCCCATCGACATGATGGACTACGGCATGCAGCGTGGCGATAAGGTACTGGACTATGCTCTGTCGCTTATCGAAGCGGCACACTAAAAGGTGTTCACATGAGTTCGTTATATCAATCCATGGTCGCGGTGATTGAGCAGTCAATTACCCCGCTGGCCGCGAAGCTGGGTCAGCAAAAGTATGTGATTGCCATTCGTGACGGCTTTACCGCCGCGCTGCCGTTTATGATCATCGGCTCGTTTATGCTGGTGTTCATCTTCCCGCCGTTCTCGGCGGATACCACCAACAGCTTCGCCCGCGGCTGGCTGGATTTCTCCCAGACCTACCGCGAGCAGCTGATGCTGCCGTTTAACCTCAGCATGGGCGTGATGACCTTCTTCATCTCGGTGGGAATTGGGGCAAGCCTGGGGCGTCAGTTTAACCTCGACCCGGTGATGTCCGGCCTGCTGGCCTTTATGGCCTTCCTGCTGGTCGCCGCACCCTATGCCGATGGCAAAATCTCGACCCAGTATCTCTCCGGCCAGGGCATTTTCACCGCGCTTATCACCGCCATCTACTCCACCCGCGTCTATGCGTGGCTGAAGCAGAACAACGTGACCATTCGCCTGCCGAAGGAAGTGCCCACCGGCGTGGCGCGTTCGTTTGAGATCCTGATCCCGGTGATGGTGGTGATCGGCACGCTGCACCCGTTGAACCTGTTCATCGAAGCGCAAACGGGGATGATTATCCCGCAGGCGATCATGCACCTGCTGGAACCGCTGGTGTCCGCCTCTGACTCCCTGCCCGCCATTCTGCTCTCCGTGCTGCTGTGCCAGATCTTCTGGTTCGCCGGTATTCACGGCTCGCTGATCGTCACCGGCATCATGAACCCGTTCTGGATGGCGAACCTCTCCGCAAACCAGGCGGCGCTGGCGGCAGGCGCGGCGCTGCCGCACGTTTACCTGCAGGGCTTCTGGGATCACTACCTGCTGATTGGCGGCGTAGGCTCTACCCTGCCGCTGGCGTTCCTGCTGCTGCGCAGCCGCGTTACCCACCTGCGCACCATCGGCAAAATGGGCGTAGTGCCAAGCTTCTTTAACATCAACGAACCGATTCTGTTCGGCGCGCCGATCATCATGAACCCGATGCTGTTTATCCCGTTCGTGTTCGTTCCGCTGGTCAACGCCTGCCTGGCGTACGGTGCAACGAAGCTCGGCTGGCTGGCGCAGGTTGTGTCGTTGACCCCGTGGACCACCCCTGCACCGATTGGCGCCTCATGGGCGGCAAACTGGGCGCTCAGCCCGGTGGTAATGTGCCTGGTCTGTATGGTGATGTCCGCGCTGATGTACCTGCCGTTCCTGCGCGCCTATGAGCGTACGCTCATCAAAAACGAAGAGCAGAAAGCCCAGGCAACCGTCGGTAACGCTGAAGCCGCCAGCAATTAAGTCAAAGAGGAAGAGTCATGAAATACGCATTTCCCGATAACTTCTGGTGGGGCAGCGCAAGCTCCGCTCTCCAGACGGAAGGGGCAAGAGAGGGGGAAACCACGTGGGATTACTGGTTTGCCCGCGAGCCGAACCGTTTTCACAACGGCGTGGGGCCGCAGCAGACCTCCACGTTTTATCAGCACTGGAAAACGGATATTCAGCTGTTAAAGCAACTGAACCACAACAGCTTTCGCACCTCGATTAGCTGGGCGCGCCTGATCCCCGACGGTATCGGTGAAGTGAACCCGGAGGCGGTCGATTTTTACAATCAGGTCATTGATGAGCTGAATGAACAGGGCATCACGCCGTTTATCACCCTGTTCCACTTCGACATGCCGATGGCGATGCAGGAAATCGGCGGCTGGGAAAACCGCGACGTGGTGGACGCCTACGCCCGCTATGCGCAGATCTGCTTCGAGCTGTTTGGCGATCGCGTGCTGCACTGGTTTACCTTCAACGAGCCGATCGTGCCGGTGGAAGGCGGTTATCTGTACGACTTCCACTATCCGAACGTGGTGGATTTCCGCCGGGCCGCCACCGTGGCGTACCACACCGTGCTGGCCCATGCGAAGGCCGTTCAGGCTTACCGCGCCGGACATTACGCGGGTGAGATTGGCATCGTGCTGAACCTGACGCCGTCGTACCCGCGTTCGCAGAACCCGGCGGACGTGAAGGCGGCGCACATTGCGGACCTGATGTTTAACCGCAGCTTCCTCGACCCGGTACTGCGCGGCGAATACCCGGCAGACCTGGTTGCGCTGCTGAAATCCTACGATCAATTACCCGCCTGTAAACCGGAAGACGGTTTCCTGATTGCGGAAGGGAAAATCGACCTGCTCGGCGTGAACTACTATCAGCCGCGTCGCGTGAAGTGTCGCGACAGCGCGGTGAACCCGCAGGCGCCGTTTATGCCGGAGTGGTTCTTTGATAGCTACGAGATGCCGGGCCGCAAGATGAACCCGTACCGCGGCTGGGAAATCTACGAGCCGGGTATTTACGATATTCTGGTTAACCTGCGCGACAATTACGGCAATCCACGCTGCTTTATTTCTGAAAACGGCATGGGCGTCGAAAACGAGCAGCGCTTTATTGCAAACGGCCAGATTAACGATCAATACCGCATCGAGTTTATTTCCGAACATTTAGCCTGGCTGCATAAGGGTATTAGCGAAGGGTGCAATTGTCTCGGTTACCATATGTGGACGTTTATTGATAACTGGTCGTGGTGCAACGCGTATAAAAATCGCTACGGATTTATCCAGCTCGATTTAAAGACGCAGCAGCGCACCATTAAGAAAAGCGGCGAGTGGTTTGCCGTCACCGCCTTAAATAATAGTTTTGATAAAGAGTAATGATGATGATCGCACTAGAAGAAGCCGTAATGGAAATTATCGTCAATGCCGGACAGTCCCGCAGCCTGTGCTTTGAGGCGCTGCACGCGGCGCGCCAGGGCAACATTGACGAGGCCAAAAGCCTGCTGCGCGAAGCCGACGGCTACGCGCGCCAGGCGCACAAGATGCAGACCAAACTGATCGAGCAGGATGCGGGCGAAGGCCGCCAGCCGATGACGTTAATTATGGTGCACGCGCAGGATCATTTAATGAATTCCTTATTAGCGCGTGAATTATCGGAAGAAATCATTCATTTATATCAGAGATAGTCTATGGCGAAATAATTACTGTAATACCTCTGTACCCTAAATAGAGATCCACTTGTTCTGATGATAGCGACATACTCTGTCAGATCGGAGCGGGATGGTTATTGTCTGAATAAAATTAAACTATATTGAGATAACCATGAATACGATTAAAAAACTTCCATTAACCATGGCGGTTATCGCCGCGCTTTGCCCAATTTCCGTGCTCGCACAAGAATTCACCCAGGAGCAAATCGACGCCATTGTGGCGAAAGCGGTGGATAAAGCCCTGGCCGAGCGTCAGGCCAAAATGGATGCGGCGGTCGCGAAAAAAGCGGACGTAGTCACCGAGCCGCAAAGCGCAGCGCAGTCCCCCGATATGGCGATCCCGTTCGGGATTAAATTTACCGGCTACGCCCGCTACGGCGCGCACTTCCAGGCCGCCGATCAGAAATACGTGGCGGTGGACGGCTCCTACAACGGCGCGTCCGCCATTGGTCGTCTGGGCAACGAAGGCAACGGCGGGGAATTCCAGCTCTCCAAAGCCTTCAAGGGTGAAAACGGCGCCATCTGGGACATCAACGTGATGATCGACCACTGGGGCGACGAAGTTAACCTGAAAAAAGCCTACGCGGGGGTGACCAACATTATGGCCTCCAACCCGAACGCCTACTTCTGGGCCGGCCGTGACTTCCACCAGCGTCCGCAGCAGGGCATCAACGACTACTTCTGGATGAACCACGACGGCCAGGGCGCCGGGGTGAAGAACTTCGACATCGGCGGCGTGCAGTTTGACGTGGCCGCCGTGGCGGCGGTGGAATCCTGTAGCCCGGAAGTGATGGAAGATGAGGCCAACCCGTCGCGCATCACCTGTACCGGCGGTTCCGGCACGGGCGACAAAGGCAACTACGCCGCTACCTCAAAAATCCACGGCATGAAGCTTGGCCCGATCGACATGGAGCTGTACGCCAACTACGGCTTTGACTCCAAAGCGGTGGAGAGCGACGAGCGTCTGAACGCCTGGCAGGGCGGCGTGGTGCTGAGCCACACCAACGACAGCGGCGTGAACAAGGTGATCGCCCGCTACTCAGATAACGCGGACAACAGCGTGTTCAACAAAACCGAGGATCTGACCACGGTCTACGCTAGCTTCGAAGGGCTGTACAAATTCACCCAGGCGACGCAGGTGGAGTACATCCTCGCCTTCCACGACTACGACAACAGCCGCGATAAGACCGACAACCGTAAGAACTACAACGCCATCGTGCGCCCAATGCACTGGTGGAACGACGTTCACTCCACCTGGCTGGAAGCGGGCTGGCAGCACGTGGATTACGACAACGGCGGCGACAACAAGGGCTGGAAGCTGACCCTGTCGCAGAACATGTCTATCGCCATGGGGCCGGAGTTCCGCCCGATGCTGCGCTTCTACGTGACCGGCGGCAAAGTGGATAACGCACGCACCGCGCGCGTGAACGGCACCAAAGACGAAACCCTCGACGACTTCAACGTCGGCGCAATGTGGGAGGCGTGGTTCTAAGCAAGGTAAAAGCAAAACGGCAACGAGAGTTGCCGTTTTTAGTGTTTGCTCCCTCTCCCCGTGGGAGAGGGCCGGGGTGAGGGCATCAGCCCGCACACAACCATGCTATGCTGTTGACCGAATTAACGACAACATAGCAGGGGAGAACATGGGTTCCACACGTAAAGGGATGCTTAACGTCCTGATCGCCGCCGTTTTATGGGGCAGTTCAGGCGTTTGCGCGCAGTACATCATGGAGAAAAGCCACATTTCTTCGCCTTACCTGACCATGGTTCGCCTGCTGTTTACCGGCGTGATCCTGCTGACGCTTTCCTTTGTTCACGGCGACAAGATTTTCTCGGTCATCAAACATCGCAAAGACGCCCTCAGCCTGCTGATTTTCTCACTCGTCGGTGCGCTCACCGTGCAGCTCACCTTCCTGCTGACGATTGAGAAATCCAACGCAGCCACCGCTACCGTGCTGCAGTTTCTGTCGCCGACCATTATCGTGGCGTGGTTCGCTCTGGCACGGAAAAAGCGTCCCGGCGTGTTTGTGCTGTCGGCCATCATGACGTCGCTTGTCGGTACCTTCCTGCTGGTCACCCACGGCGACCCGACCTCGCTCTCCATCTCGCCTGCAGCGCTGTTCTTCGGCATCGCCTCGGCGTTTGCCGCCGCGTTTTACACGACGTACCCGTCAACGCTGATCGCCCGCTACGGCACGCTGCCGATTGTCGGCTGGAGCATGTTGATCGCCGGGCTAATGCTGACGCCGTTCTACGCCGGGCGCGGAACCACGTTCGTGATTGACGGCAGCCTGCTGCTGGCGTTTTTCTATCTGGTAGTGATTGGCACCGCGCTGACGTTCAGCCTGTATCTGAAAGGCGCACAGATGATCGGCGGGCCGAAGGCGAGCATTCTGAGCTGCGCCGAGCCGCTGAGCAGCGCGCTGCTGTCGGTGATTTTGCTGGGCGTGGCGTTTACCCTGCCGGACTGGCTGGGGACGCTGCTGATTGTGTCGTCGGTGGTGCTGATTTCGATGGATTCGCGGAGAAGGGTTAAGGCATCGGCGTAGCCTGATGCCCTCACCCCAACCCTCTCCCACGGGAGAGGGAGAAAAGCACTACTTCGCCTTAACCTTCCCCGCCACCAGCAGCGCCGTCAGCAGCATCAGCGTACCGGAAATCACCAGCGGTGACGTCAGCCCCAGATGGTCGAGCGCCACGCCGCCAATGGCCGCGCCGCAGGTATTCGCCAGCTGGATCACCGCCACCTGAATCGACCCGGCTTTTTCCGCCTGATCGGCCAGCGTGCGGGTGATCCACGTCGACCAGCCCACCGGCACCAGCGCAAAGGCAAAGCCCCAGATAATCGCAATCGCCGACGCCACCCACTTATCGCTGCCCCACAGCACCAGCACCGCCGCGCTCGCCGCCAGCACCAGCGGCGCGCCCGCCAGCGCCACCTTCAGGGAGCGTTTCAGGAACTGGGACGACAGCGAGGTACCAACAAAGCTGGCGATACCGAAGCTCAGCAGCACCAGCGTCAGGCCGTCGACGTCAAAACCCGCCATGGTCATAAACACCGGGCGGATATAGGTAAAGAAGGCAAACTGCCCGGCAAAGGACATAAAGATGGCGGTCATCCCCGCCAGCACGCCGGGGCGCTTCAGCAGCGCGAACATGTTCTGCTTATGATGCGCCGCTTCGCCCGGCAGCGACGGCAGCGCTTTCCACACCCAAATGATGCAGAGCACGCCCATCACCGCCGCAGCGTTGAAGACGTTACGCCAGCCGATAATCCCACCGAGGAAGCTGCCGAGCGGCGCGGCAATCACCAGCGCGATAGAGACCGCACCGAAGATAACGGAAAGCGCTTTTGGCACCGTGCGCGCGGGCACCAGGCGCATGGTCAGCGAGGCCGACATCGCCCAGAAGCCGCCGAGCCCCAGACCAAGACAGGCGCGACCGAGCAGCAGCAGAGTGAAGCTTTCCGCGAAGGAGACCAGCAGGCAGGAGAGCGTCAGCAGCACGCTGAACAGGATGACCACCTTGCGGCGGTCGATAGTGCCAATCACCTGGGTGATAAACAGGCTGGCGAACATCGCCACGAAGGCGGTCACGGTGACGGACTGCCCCGCCACGCCCTCGGAAATGCCCAGATCCTGCGCCATCGGCGTCAGCAGGCTAACCGGCAGAAACTCAACGGTAATCAGGCAGGCGACGCAGAACGCTACGGCGAAAACGGCCGACCAGTTGGGGCGAGAAACCTCGTTGGTCGGCGGTCTGGTCGTGGGCTGGATATGTTCTGTCATGGCGTCACCTGAAGATAAAAACGTGCGGAAAAGTCGCGCAGTTTATCATCAAAAGTGTGACGGATTTAACGATTTGACAACTTTTGTCGTTTTTACAGGGGATCAGTGCAGGTAAAACACGCCCTCTTCCGGCAGGAAGAGCTGGTTATAGCGCAGCTGGAAGGCGTTAAGCTCCTGCGGATCGGGCTCCATCTCGCGCATAAAGCCAAGCGCCAGACGAATTTGCGCATCGGTGATGGGTGCCGCCAGGCGGGCTTTACGCAGCATACGGTGCCAGGTATGCAGGTTCTCTTCGCTGCCGTCGACAATGCAGACCTGCCAGATGAGCAGCACCTGCGCCGCATTTTGCAAATGCGCCTCGTCCGGCCGCTCAAGGTAGCGGATAAACTCATTGCCCGACGTTTTACCAAACTGGTCGATCATCGACTCAACCGGCATCGGGGTGATCCCCAGCCGTTCGCTTAATCGTTTGATGGCGCGGCGGGAATCTGAGGTCAGGACACGAAATCCCACCACAAACACCACGGCAAGCGTTGCCAGCATTATCCAGACCATGCGTTCTCCTTAGACTAGCCGCTCATCATAGCGGGAAACGCAGGGCGTCGACAGCGGGCAGCACCATAATAGTGAACGGAAAAGAGGTGGAAAACGTCATGAAAGCGGATCTGCGCACGCTGAATGGACACAGCTTAATACGGAGCACTGGTGGCTAAGGGTTGGCTTTTTCTGGAGGTGAGCCAGCGGCAGGTGTAAAGCCTGCCGCTCAACAACGGGATGACCAGAATGGTTAATGCTGAGGAATATATGGTTCTTTCACATATTCAGCCAACAGGTAAACCAAGTCATGCAAAAGCCCTGTCAGTGCTTTTTCGACGGAGTCTGGCAGGCTATTGCCTAGCAGAGTCTGTGTAAGAGCTATTGCATAAGAAACCGGGATATCCGTTTCCTGCCAGCAATCAGGCATAGTGGAAGCAGGTAATTCTTCCGCAGAAAGCTTGTCGATTAAATGCACTGGCAGATCATTTTCGCAAAGCTTTTCCATATGCATAAGCGCATTTAGTAAGCGTCCACATAAGGCATTACGTTCTGCGGCATCGTCCGTTTCGACAAGCACGCTCGCAAACGCAGCGCTGAAATCTGCAACATCAAAAAGATCTGCGTTAGAGGGAAGCGGATGAGAGATTAGCTGATAAATAAATTCGTCGTGATGATCTGAAAAAGTAAGGGTTGGGATAGTAGCCATAAGGCAGCCTCTTTGCGCAATTTAAGGTATTAATCACCACCTGGGTTCCTACGCCCGAGGGTGGTGACGCTGACGAAGGTAGGAAGTACCGATGCACAAAGAAACCGGCCAGTCTTTCGACTGCTCCGTCAGCGCCACCATGATTCTATCCAGATGTGCGCTGCCTGACAAAAAAATCGTCATTATGTGCATTTATTCGGGTTCCTACACCCGGTTACAGGTTTGCTGCAACGAAGAATAAATTATCCACTAAATAAACCTAGGTAAAGTGCTTTCACAATGCCTTGACAAGTGAATGTTGTTTTTTCGAGGAGGGCTGCAAATTTAAAATATCATTGACTATAAATAATTGAAATTTGTCTGTGTTTTAATAATTGATTTATTGATTAGCAATTATGACAATTGTAACGTTTAAGCTACAATTGTCATGATAAATACAAAATCAATCAACATTCGCTGTACTTATATAATCTCTCATTAATGAAAGTATTTGGTTATTCTCAAAAGCAGCGTTCAATTCTTTCGCAACCTCTTTAAGGAGATCGTCTATCTCCAAAGATAATTTCATCAGATCATTCCGTTTTTCATCATTATCAAATATCCTCCTCGTTTCGTCAGGTACATATAATGTTTTCGCATAATCATAATTACTCCATAAATAATCAAGCCAATATTGAGTCTCACTCAATATTGCTAATTCATGAAAATATCCTTTTTGCAAACGATATATATCACAATGATACATAATTGAAGCGATATCAAAACTACTTAAACCAATTGATTTACCGTCCTCTTCAGCATCAGCCTTAACATTTTTCAATAATCTTATCGATTTCCTCAACCCACCAAAAGTTTGCTCACAGCGGCTAGTGATAAGTTTAATATGTAAAAAAGGTGTATTATAAATCTTTTTAGGTACATTTTTATCTAAAATTGCCACCCCGCGATCAGATTCAAGTTGTGTATTTTGATAATTTGCAGTGTCCCACCATATTGCAGGAACTACATCAACATCCCTTGCTAACGAACCGCCAGTAATCTTTATAGACTTTGCATTCGCTTTATTCACTGTCGCTATTGGAAAAGCATCATCAAGTATCCTCTCTGAAGTTTTACGTAAATTCTGTAAAACATCAAGGCTATCGTTACGTGGGTTTGTATAAGTACTTGCCCGTGACCCATGTTGGTCATACATTAGTACTTGCTGTTCTATTACTAATAAATCCACATCACTTACACCTTTAATATGGATATTCAAAGGTACAGATCCTTGTAGACGAAAAACTGCTGAGATACCTTCGGCAGCCAATCTTTTTGATAACTGATTTTCAATACGCTCACCTGTTTCAATAGACACTCGCGTATAGACAGGATCGACTTCTTGCATCGCTCCTATAGCGTATTTAGTCGCTGACTTATTAGCAGCTCGACTTTCCCAAACTTCTTGTTGTCGTGATCTATTTACTAATATTTGAGTACTTTCGAGAAGCGAATCCATTCCTGCTACTTCAATTGAACCCTTACGACGAGATTTCAATCTCTCGACTTTGGAATTAAAATTACTAGTCATTTTTCTTTCTCTTAATAGTCATGGTTCCGAATGTATTTCTTCCTCTACCATTAAAATATTCACCTTCGGCGGAAGAAATATCTTCATTAAATGTAAATTCTGCAAACCCCATGTGAGAGTGAAGTTCTGTCTCATTAATTTTTGGATCATTTCTGTAGTTATAAATTAATCTATATCCTATGCCTTCATCATAAATTATTGAAGCCGCAACGCTATCAGATCCCGATTGGGCTGTTTGCATGCGAATATGTACTTTATCCCATGTTTGAGCAATCTTAATAAGTGCATTCCAGTTATACTTTTTTCCCTCCTTGTCCCTACCTTCACCAATACAATCCCATTCTCCAGAAAGATCTGGAATTTTTAGGAACCGAGCTATTTTTTGTCGTTTCCATAAACTTGAATCAAACCAAGCATAGAGAACAACATAGATAGCCCCAGCGCTTAATAACGAAGAAACAGAAGGAGGGATTGTCGACTCTGAACTAAAAATATCAAAGTGCGCTAATAATAACAAGGTAATATAAATTAACCCAGCTGATAATAAGGAGGCGACTCCTCCTAAGATCTTACCGACTTTACTGCGATTAATACCACATATAACTATATATTCATGGCTTTTCACTTAAATAACCCTTAACAGTCTGGTTGTTTAGAATGGTTGCTACTGCAACATTGCTTTCTAAGTGGTCGCAATCAGATTACCAAATAAAGCTTAAAATGCATAAATAAACCAGAAGAATTCATTAGAATGATGAATAAACTCATAAATATAGATAGCTAATGAATTTATATAGATAAAACGGCTGAAACAAATGCCTAAAGATAAATATATTATATATTTTATGGTTTTGAAGATTGGCGAAAATGATTATGCGGCAGATACCTAGCATGGTCAGTATAACTACGGCTCCTTCTACAAAAAACTAGTAATCTTACGATTTTAGCTAATAAATGGCAGTAAGGTCGAGCGACAGGCAGCAGCAAAAAGCAAGGACCCGGGCAAGAGTGTAAAGCGGAGTAAAGGCAGGACGTACAAAATAAAAAAGCCCGGCGGTCAGCCGGGCAAAGAAGTTACCTGCACACTCAGGCCGCTTTCAATTTCTGCTTCTGCGCACGATTCTCACGGCGAATCTTACGTTCTTCCAGCACCGCGACCATCGCCATCAGGACGATACAGCCGATCGCTGCCGCATCCAGCGCCGCGAAGGTGCCCGCCCAGCCGGTGAGGCCGAAAATTGGCGTGCCGTCGGCGATCATCCCCAGGCCCAGCTTGGCGAAGCTGTCGCCGATCAGGTAGGCGAAGGTGCCTTTAATCCCATCGGCGGCGCCGATCGCTTTTTTCGGAACGAAGCCCACTGCCGCCACGCCGATCAGCAGCTGTGGACCAAACACCAGGAAGCCGAGCGCGAACAGAGACGCCAGGTAAACGTACTGGTTGCTGGCGTGCTGGTAGACGCCGAGCGTGGCGATAATCAGCGCCAGCGCGACGCAGGCCACCAGCGCACGACGGCCGTTGGCGAGGTCGGAGAGCCAGCCCCACAGCAGCGTGCCGACCAGCGCGCCCACTTCGAACAGGGTGAAGCCCTGAATCGCCACTTCTTTAGAGAGCTTCAGCTCCTGGAAGGCATACACGGTCGACCACTGGTCGATGCCGATACGCACCACGTAGAGGAAGATGTTTGAGAAGCACAGCAGCCAGATCACCTTGTTTTTCAGCACGTACTCAACAAAGATCTGCCATTTGGACATCTCGTTTTCTTCGGTCTCTTTGTCCTCTTCGCTGATCTCCTCGCCAAAGAGCTCTTCGGCTTTGCCGAGGCCGTACGATTCCGGGGAGTCGCTGCCGTAGCGCAGGCCGATAAAGCCGACAATCAGGGCGATAATCGACGGGAAGATAAACATCCCGATCACGTGGCCGTCGAACAGGTAGTTTGCGCCAAACAGCGCCACGCCTGCCGCACCGGCACCGCCGAGGTTGTGGGAGATGTTCCACATGCCGAGGTAGGAACCACGCTTGCGGCGCGGGGTCCATTTGGTAATGGTGGAGTAGCTGCACGACCCGCCGGTACTCTGGAAGAAGCCGCTCAGGGCGTAGAAGGCGATCATCATGAACAGGCTGACGGAGCCCGCGCCCATGCTGGCGCTGAAGCCGAGCATACAGATGGCGGAGAGGATCAGCATAAACGGCAGGAACTGCTTGGTGTTTTTGCCGTCCGCGTAGTAGGAAACGACGGTTTTACCCACGCCGTAGGTGATGGAGAAGCCCAGGCCAATCATCCCCAGCTGCGTCATGCTCAGCCCGTAGGTTGAGATCATGTCGTTCTGCGCGATGTTAAAGTTTTTGCGGATCAGGTACATGGTCAGGTAGCCGATGAAGACCACCAGATAGGACTGCATGAACGGTTTGAACCACATCTTGCGCCGCACGTCGAGCGGCAGATCCAGGGTCGGCTTGCGCACCTGATTTAAGAAGGCCAGCATGACTGAGTTACTCCTGAGCTGATTTTTGCAGCATTGTAAAAATCAGCCGGGAGAGATGCCTGAGACAGCGTCCAGGTAAAACCGGGAAAATTTCCTAGTTTTGCGCCACTCGGGGCGAAAAGGTGAGGCGCATCACGCTTCGCTCACCTCGCGCGGCGCCTGCGCGTTCAAAAACGGCAGCAGCAGCAGGGCGGATATCCCCGCCGCGATGGCGATCACCGCGAAGAAACCGCTCCAGTGCCAGACGTCGATCACCCGCGCCAGCGGCCAGCCGGAGAGCGATGCGCCGAGGTAGGCAAACAGCCCGACAAAGCCCGTCGCCGCGCCTGCCGCCTCTTTGTGGGAACACTCCGCCGCCGCCATACCGATCAGCATCTGCGGGCCAAACACGAAGAAGCCGATGGTAAAGAAGCACGCCGCCTGCATCACGTAGCTGGCGAACGGCATCAGCCACAGTGAGCCGACGGAGAGCAAAATCCCGGCGGCGAAAATCAGGTTCATCGGCCCGCGGTTGCCGTTGAACAGCTTGTCCGATCCCCAGCCCGCCACCAGCGCGCCGATAAACCCGCCCAGTTCGAACATCGTCACCGCCGAGTTGGCGGTCACCAGATCCACGCCGAGCGTCTCGGACATGTACAGATTACCCCAGTCGTTGATGGCCGCGCGCACCACGTAGACCAGCACGTAGCAGAGCGACAGCAGCCAGATATACGGGTTTTTCAGCACGTATTTGGTGAGGATCTCCCTGCGGGTCAGCCCCGCGCCCTCCTGCTGCTGGGCAATCTCCATCTCGTCGTGTCGCCAGTCGCCCACCGGAGGCAGGCCGACGGTTTGCGGCCTGTCGCGCAGACGCCAGCAGAGGAAAAGCCCGGCGACAATCGCGAGGCCACCGGCAATCATCATCCCCGCGCGCCAGCCGTAGTGCAGCGCTGCCGCGCCCACCACCATCGGGATCAGTGCCCCGCCGACGTTATGCGCGGTGTTCCAGATGGCCCACCAGCCGCCGCGCTCGTTGCGCGAGTACCAGGCGGTGAGCAGGCGGGCGCAGACCGGCGCGCCCCAGCCCTGGAAAAAGGCGTTCAGCGCCCACAGCAGGGCAAAGGCCCACAGCGAGGTAGAGAAACCAAACAGGATGTTCACCACGCCAGTGGCGATCAGCCCAACGCCCATAAAATAGCGCGCGTTGGAGCGGTCGCTGACGATGCCGGAGAAGAACTTCGACAGGCCGTAGGTGATGTAAAACAGCGTCGCCAGCAGGCCGATATCGGTGCGCGTCATCACGCCGCTGGCGAGGATTTCCGGCGCGGCGGCGTTGAAGCTTTTGCGGGTGAAGTAGAACAGCGCGTAGCCGAGCCAGATGGTAATCAGGATATGGCGACGCCAGTAGCGGTAGCGGGCGTCGATTTCCGCTTTGTCGCCTATCGGCGCGGCGCTGGCAGGGGTTTTAAACATGGTAACTCCGTAGCGGCAGGCTGACGCTGACGCGCGTTCCGTGGGTGCAGGAGATGCTCAGCGTGCCGCCGAGCGCCTTCACGCGCTCGCGCATGCCCGCCAGGCCAAAGCCCTGCTGGCCGGAACCCGGCGGCAGGCCGCAGCCGTCGTCTTCAATCACCAGCATCAGGCGCTCGTCCTGCTGCCAGCCCTGGATCGTGACCGCGCTGGCGCTGGCGTGCTTGACGATATTGTTCAGCCCCTCCTGACAGACGCGGAACAGCGTCACGCGCTGGCCTTCGCTCAGGGTAGCTTCATTGATGCGCCAGTCGAGATGGCTGACAATGCCGCGGCTTTCCAGCTCCATCTCGCGCATCAGGGAACGCACCGCCTGCTCAAGCGACAGGTCGTCAAGCTGGCGCGGGCGCAGCCGTCCTAACAGGCGGCGAACGGAGTCATAGACGCCCAGCGAAAGCTGTTCGATATGCGCCCCGCCCTGCTTCACGCCCGCGTTTTCCGCCGCCAGGCGCTGGACAATGCCCGCCTGGGTGCGGATGGCGGTGATGGTCTGCCCGATATCGTCGTGCAGCTCGCGGGCGACCTCCTGCCGCACGCTCTCTTCCGTCTCCAGCAGACGCTCCGCCAGACGGCGGTTGCGCGCCAGCTCGGTTTGCAGGGACTGGTTCAGCTCGCGCAGGCGCTGAATGCCCGCGCCGAGCAGCAGCCCGGTCAGGCTCTGGGCCAGCAGGGAAAGCAGCAGATCCACCGGATGATCGTGCCAGGTCTGGCTGGCAATCAGCGCGATGGCGTTCATCAGCGTCGCGATCAGCGCCCCCTGCCAGCCGTAGTGCCAGGCCAGGGCGATGATTGGAAGCGCCAGACAAAACGGCGTGAAGCGTGAAAGCTCGGCGGGAAGGCCAAGCTGGAGCCACAGGCTCACCACAAACAGCAGCAGATACCAGATGAGGTGCCGGGCGCGCCAGTTCACCGGTTGGGAAACCAGCGCCGGGCCGAGCGGCTGCCAGACGGTGTTGGTGAGGTAGTGCCAGATCACGAGGCAGGTCGGGGCGAGCGTCAGGCCGCCGGTTAGGGTCAGCAGCAGGGCGTTGAGCATCTCCTTCTCGCCAATCCACGGAAGCGACTGCAGCAGCGCGGCGGCAATCAGCGCCGCCCCCTGACGCAGCAGCGTGCGCCAGTCGCGCTGGTGGCGGTAGCGGGAAATGAGCGCAACCGGGAGAAGCGTAAGCAGGCTTCCGGTCATCAATAAGGGCAGGTGCGCGAGGGCGACTTCCTGCGCCAGCCAGACCAGCATCAGCCACTCTGCGCCGAGCAAAACCGGCCAGTAGCCGCGCGGGCACTGGAGCATTAACCCCAGACGCAGCCCGAAGGGAAACAACAGCACCGCCAGCTCGGGGCGTTCCACCAGGTGCAGGCTGATGCTCCACAGGCAAAACCATGCGGCGGAGAAAATAAAAAAGCTGGCGACAACGGCGATCAGCCGTGAAAAAGCGGAACTCATTGCCAGCTGTCGAACATGCGGCGCGCCAGCTCGACGTCGTTGCTGACGTTAAGTTTTTCCATCAGGTTGGCGCGGTGAACGTGTACGGTTTTCGGGGACAGTTCCAGCTCGACGGCAATCTCTTTTACCGACATCCCCTGCGCGAGTTTTTCCGCAACCTGACGCTCGCGTCTGGTGAGCGGATCCTGACGTCCGGCCGCCAGCTTGATGGCGATATCCGGCGTTAAATAGCAGCCGCCGGTGGAGACGGTGCGCACCGCGGCAATCAGTTCGTCGGGACTACAGCGTTTAGAGAGGAAGCCGCGCGCGCCCGCGTTGAGCGCCTGCTCGACCAGCGCCGGGCTGTCGTGGACCGACAGCATAATCGTCGCCATCCCTTTCGGCAGCTGGCTTAGCAGCTCCAGTCCGGAGAGATCGGGCATCGAAATGTCGCAGATACAGACCTGTACTCCGCGCCCCGGCAGGCCTGCCAGCGCCTCACGACCGGAGCCAAACTCGGCCACGACCTGAAAATCCGGTTCGAGGTTTAAAAGCTGGGCAAAGCCGGAGCGGACGATAAGGTGGTCGTCGATGAGAGCGATGGTGGTCATGGGTTGATCCTGATGCGTGAACACGCCGGATGGCGGCGTAAACGCCTTATCCGGCCTACGTGTAAAGTCCTTGTAGGCCGGATAAGCCCAGCGCCATCCGGCAAAAGCCTCTTACCTTAAGTGATTTACTCGAAAAACACCGCAATTTTGTTAAACATGGTGGGATCGGACTGGTTGCGCGCCACTTTGGTCACGTCTTCCAGCTTGTCGATCTGCGCCATCATCTGCTCCAGACGCTGGTCATCGTTAACCAGCAGCCAGATGCGGCTGTGCTCGCTGCCCTGAATCGGCAGACAAAGAATGCCTTCCACGTTGAACGCCCGGCGGGCAAAGAGCCCGCAGACGTGGGTCATGACGCCAGGGTGGTTGCGGACGGTGAGTTCCAGAATGACGTTATCATGTTGTTTCTGCATGGCTTATTCTCCCACCATCTCAGTATTTGCCGCACCCGGCGGCACCATCGGATACACTTTTTGTTCAGGGTCGATACGCACGTGGATCAGCGCCGGGCCGGGGCGAGAAATCGCCGCCTGCAGCGCCGCGTGGGCATCCTCTTCGGTGTTCAGATCGCAGGTGTGCAGGCCAAAGCCGGCGGCAATCTGCATAAAGTTAATCATCCCCGGATAAGTCGCCGCAAACACGCCCTGCTGGTAGAACAGGCTCTGCTGCTGGTGCACCAGACCGAGCGCCTCGTTGTTCATCAGGATGATTTTCACGTCTAACTGGTTTTCGGCCGCGGTCGCCATTTCCTGGATGTTCATCATCAGGCTGCCGTCGCCGGAGAAGCAGATGACCTTGCGGTCCGGATTCGCCAGCGCCGCGCCTACGGCTGCGGGCAGACCAAAGCCCATGGTTCCCAGCCCGCCGGAGGTCAGCCACTGGCGCGGACGGTTCAGCGGGTAGGCCTGGGCAGTCCACATCTGGTGCTGCCCGACGTCGGTGGTGATAATCGCGCTGTCGTCCACGCAGGCGGCCACGGCGTTGATCAGCCCGTAATGGCTCAGCGGGTCGCCTTCGGTTGGGATGGCCCCCGGGAACTCGCGCTGCAGATCGGCCACCAGCTGACGCCAGTCGGCGCGATCGGCTGCGTCCGTCTGCGGGATCAGCTGCGCCAGCACTTCCGCCACGTCGCCCTGAATCGCCACGTGCGGCTGCTTGATTTTACCCAGCTCGGCGCGGTCGATATCCACGTGAATGATTTTGGCGTTCGGGCAGAACTGCTCGGTTTTGCCAATCGCCCGGTCATCAAAACGTGCGCCCATAACAATCAGCAAATCAGCCTCTTGCAGGATGTAGTTGGTGCTGCGCGCGCCGTGCATGCCCAGCATGCCGAGAGAGAGCGGGTGCGCTTTAGGCAGCATGCCCAGCGCCATCAGGGTCATGGTGGTCGGCAGGTTGGCTTTTTCCGCAAACTGGCGGATTTCATCCGCAGCGTTAATCGCCCCGCCGCCCAGATAGAGCACCGGGCGTTTGGCGGCGTTGATCATGGCGGCGGCGTCGCGCACGCTCTCAGCGCTGAATTCCGGCGCGGGGGCACGCTCGCCCGGCTCGGGCAGTACGTCGATCTCGATCTCTGCGGTCTGGACATCCTTAGGAATGTCTATCCACACCGGGCCCGGGCGGCCGGACTGTGCAATGCGGAACGCATCGCTGATAACCTGAGGCAGCTCGCTGATATCGCGAACTAAATAGTTATGTTTGGTGATGGGGATAGAGATGCCGTAGGTGTCCACTTCCTGGAACGCATCGGTGCCGATCATCGAGGATGCTACCTGGCCGGTAATGCAGATCAGCGGAATGGAGTCGAGACGCGCGTCGGCGATGGCGGTGACCAGGTTGGTTGCGCCTGGGCCGCTGCAGGCCATACAGACCGCCGGTTTACCCTGCGTACGCGCCATGCCCTGAGCGATAAAGCCAGCCCCCTGCTCGTGGCGCGCCAGCACGTGGCGGATCTGCGTGCTTTGGCTTAACGCATCGTACAGCGGCAGCACCGTGCCGCCCGGGATACCCGCAACCGTGGTGATGCCCTGCCGTTCCAGCAAATGAACGATCAGCTGCGCGCC
>Ga0268254_10000125_pt1 | contig 73192 bp, 76 predicted proteins | sample AgamicOrSfrz_FD_200251 | JGI IMG/M metagenome (GOLD analysis project Ga0268254, IMG submission 200251) | Agave microbial communities from Guanajuato, Mexico - Or.Sf.rz (v2) (version 3) | ecosystem: Host-associated > Plants > Phyllosphere > Phylloplane/Leaf | place: Guanajuato, Mexico...
AAAGCGTGCGAAGGCCCTGCATGCACGCTGCTGTTCGCCGATCACACGCGAGGCCACGCGCGCCGCTGGTGCAGCATGTCGGTCTGCGGCAATCGCGCGAAAGTGGCCGCGCATCGGGCGCGGCTGAGGGAGAAAAAGGGCGTGTAAGGAACGTGCGATCAACGCGTGCCGCGAGGCGGTGCGTCACATCCGTTGAAATAGAAGGAGAACACGGTATGAACCACATCAAGGCAATTGCGTTCGACCTTTACGGCACGCTGTTCGACGTGCACTCGGTTGCCACGCGCTGCGACGAGCAGTTTGCCGGGCGCGGCCAGGAGATCAGCAACGTGTGGCGGCAGAAGCAGCTCGAATACACGTGGCTGCGCAGCCTGATGAACCGCTATATCCCGTTCGAGCAGGTGACGGAAGAAGCATTGCGCTTCACGCTGCGCCATCTCAAGCTGGAGCTGGACGAACGTGCGTGCCGGGCGTTGTCGGATGCGTATCTGCGTCTTCAGCCGTATCCGGAAGTGCCCGATTCGCTACGCGCTCTGCGCGATCGTGGACTAAAGCTCGCCATCCTGTCGAACGGCTCACCGCGCTCAATCGACGCCGTCGTCGGCAATGCAGGGCTGCGGCACTGCTTCGACCATCTTCTGAGTGTCGACCCCGTGCGCGTCTACAAACCGGACAGTCGCGCGTACGAGCTCGCAGAGCAGGCCTTCGGCGTCGGGCATAGAGATATCCTGTTCGTGTCGTCGAACGCATGGGACGCGACGGGCGCGCGTTACTTCGGGTTCCCGACCTGCTGGGTCAATCGGGGTGGAAAGACGTTCGAGGAAATGGCGCAGCGGCCGGATTGGGAAGTGAACGGTCTCGATGGTCTCGTGTCGTTGATCGCTTCGGCCGCGGCGTGATGCGTTTCGACCTCCCCGATTGTTGGGTTGCGCACGAGGTTCTGAGGGCAAAGAGACGTGCCGGACCGCGTTCGCAGGACGGCCGCGAGCGTCGCGTCTAATGTGGCGGTCTACATCGCGGCGGCTGCGCACGTGGCGTCGACCCCACTAACGGGGATCGCGCCGCGCACTTTCACTGGCATTCACAGGTTCGACGGATTGCCAGGATCGACGTTTGCCTCTTTCGGCATTTTCTTGCTGACCACGAGGTCATTTCGGGTCCTGCGCTTCTGACACAGCACCACACCCACCTCGCGTCGTTGCGCACCGGCCGGCAAACTTGCTCGCACCCCATCGGCTATCTTTGCGCGGCACACGAACTTTGATCGCGATGTGCTACGGCGACGGCCTGAACCAACGCTGGCTCGACCGTCTACCTGTCTGCTTCTGCATCGACTGAAAGATGATGACCTGTACGGCAGGCCGGCCTGCGGAAAGTCCACGGCAAGCAGAGGGGCTCCTGAAGACGCACTACTTCATGGGAGCCGCAGGCGCGAACTTCATCGTGGCGCGGGGCGCAGCCTCCCAATAACGCCGGATAGGTCCGGGCAAGCCAACGCTGCATCAAACGTCAGGTGTTGCAAAACAGGAGCGAACCATCGATTGCTTGCGCGAGCTGGCGCGGTTGTACACCGGCAAGTTTGGTTATGTCGGCCCGCATCGATTGCAGCAAACCACAGGCTTCCGCTTGCGCGTAATGACCTCGAGGGTTCGGTTGGGGCAGTTATCGGTGAGAATCACTTCCGCATGGCGCCTGAGGCGCATGGCGCGGCGAAGGCCGCCGCGTGAGCGGCGGCGGTGATGCCCAGTGACGCCGTGAGGCGTGCGAACGACCTACCTGTTGTTGAACAGATGTGTCGCATGGGTAACTGCGCCGCCCGCGCGAATTGCCGCAGCGACGAGCGCTGCCTCGGCCAGTTGAGCGTCAGTTGCGCCGGCTTCCCGAGCCGCGTTGCGGTGCAATTCGATGCAGTACGGACATTGTGTGGTTAGTGCAACCGCGACCGCGATTAATTGCTTTGACTGCGAAGATAATGCGCCGTCGGCGAATACCGCCTTATCGAATGCCCAGAACGCCTGCATCGACTCGGGCGCATGTTCATCGAGTTTCTTCAATTGACTCAGGTTCTTCATGTCAAACATTGCGTTTCTCCTTGTGCGCGGTGACGCGCGGTTACGGCCTCCAGAGTCAGAGGCGACCAAGCCGACGGCCGGTGCCAATCGGCCGCCCGATACGTATTTGGCGATGCGTTAAACGAATGGCGGTAACCGTTGATCGGCAGCGGGCGCCAAACTCTTGCGCTTACAAGCGATCATCCCATTTGCCGCTGCCAAAAACCTGTGACCGACCGGTTGCTTTGGCGGATAACCGAACCTAGCGCGAGCTGGCGTCTTGACGCCGCCCCTTTGAGGTTTCTGCCAGCAACGCGCCTCAGCCGCATCCCTGGTCAATTCAGGCGGTATTGAGCGACGCCATCGGAATTCCAGCGCATCCCGTTGCCGGGCCGGTTATTGAAGACTGCATTTCCGTCAACGATTTTTAGTGGATGCTCAAGCACGGGGTCGGCCCAATCCACGTATTCCAGCCAGTGGCCGTTCGGCGTTGCGGCGAGAAGATGCGCGCTTAGTTCAGGGAAAAGATGCGACGACACCTCCCTCCCGCCTGCCGTTGCCAGTCCGCTAGCCAGACACCAGCCAGTGACGCCGCCAATGCGATCGAGGTCGAACATCAGAAAATCGGCGGCGTCGACTCTGACGGCGTCGAGTAACGGCGCTACGCCGACGAGATTTTCGCCGAGTTGAATCGGTGTGGCGGTAGCGTCCGCGATCATTGCGGTATGGCGAAAATCGTCGTGTCTGATGGGCTCTTCGATCCAGTAAACGCCTTCTCCATCGAGCGCCGGACAGTACTGCATCGCATTTGCAAAGCTCAACGCCTGGTTGAAATCGACCATCAGTGCGATGTTATCCGGCAGGCGCTTGCGCACGGCGCGGACCGCTGCGAGGTCGTCGGCAAAACTCGATCGCCCGAGCCGCATCTTCACGGCCCTGAAACCTCCGGCAGTAAGTTCTTCCGCCTCATCGGCAGCCATCGCAGCTTTGATGAGTCCGAGTCCGTTACTGTTGTATGCCGGGATGGGTTTTTGCGTCCCGCCAAGATAGACAGCGAGAGGCGAGTTAGCGGAGACAGCCAGGGCATCCCACGCCGCTGCGTCGATTGCCGATGCGATCATGCATAAGGGTCCATACAGACCGGTGAGTTTAAAATAGCGCGCGACGGATTTCGACAATTCGACTGGAGCGACAGGCTGGCTGGCGAGATGCGCGCTCAGGTCGCTCACCATACTTGCAAGTGAGCGCGCAACTGATTCCAGATAACAGAACGAGTAGGAATGTCCTGTGACGCCCTCGTCGGTTTCCATCGTAACCAGCAGCAGTGGAGCGCTGCGAATGTTCTGCGCGCTGGTTCCCAACGGGCGCTTCATCGGAACTGAAACAGGAATCGCTGTGATAGAGCGGATAGTGAGCGGATGATCCGTCATGCGGGAGTGTCCTTTCGAATGAGAGAAGTGCCGGTGTCCTTTGGAATCTGCTTCTTCCTGCTGGCTAAGCGTTTTCTCTTGTGATCAATGAATCGCAGCATCCTGTGGCGAGGCTGAAGGATTTTCCGATTGCGAGGAGCTAACCTGATCGATCGCGCGTAACAGGACGGATGTCTGCAACACCTCCGGTAGCAAATACCCTCGTGGCATGCGGGGACCATATACGACGTCGAGGGGAATGCCGAAGCGGCCAAAACCCTGAATATACGCGGCCACTGCCGGGTTGTACCGGCTCCAGTCGGCACGCATGCGCACGATGTTGTCCCGCTTGAGGCGCGCGCGCACCGCAGTCGTGTCCAGAACCGATAGTTCATTGACCTTGCAGGTGAGGCACCAGCTTGCCGTTACATCCACAAGCACCGTCTTGCCGCCGCCCACGAGAGTGCTGATCGCGTCGGGATTAAATGCCTGCCATTCCGACGCGGGGATGCTCCGACCGCCCGCGCCGGACGGCGTCACCAGGGCAAGCACGACGGCGCTGCAAGCGAGCAGAGTAGTTGTCGCGCCTGACCAGCGACTGTTGCCCAAGAGCGGCGCTTTTGTCGCGATTGCCCGTACGGCGAGCAGGGCGACGAGCGTGCCACTGACGAGCGACGCGATGGTTTCGCCGGCGACGGTCCAAAGCGATACGAGCAGCCAGGCCGACGTCGCGAGCAGCATGAGGCCCATGACCCAACGCAATTGGATCATCCAGCGGCCGGGACGGGGCAGCCGCGTTGCCAGCGACGGCGCGAGCGCCAATGTCAGGAAGGGGATGGCCATTCCCAGGCCCAGCGCGAGGAGGACGGCTGCAATCTCGACCGGCGTGCGCGCCAGCGCAAAGCCGACCACAGTGCCGACGAGCGGAGCCGAGCACGGGGTCGCAAGAAGCGTGGACAACATGCCGCCCGCGAACGCCTCGATCAACGGTCCGCGGCGTGTTGCACCGCTTGAACCATCGGAAAGGAAACGTGGAAGACCGATAGGCAACCAGTCGAAGAAGCTTGCCGCAAACAACGTGGTCATGACGGCCATGCCTGCGAGAAACCAGGGTTGCTGGAACTGGATGCCCCAGCCAAGCGACGCGCCTGCGAGTTTGAGGATCGACAGGGCGGCCGCGAGGAGTCCGAACGACGCGAGTATTCCGAACGCGGTTGCGAGCGCCATTGCTCGCGCAGTTTTGCGTTCGGTGCCCGCAGCTTTGGCGACGGAGAAAACCTTGATCGACAGGACAGGCAACACGCAGGGCATGAAATTCAGAATCAGTCCGCCGAGCAGTGCCAGTGCCAGTATGACGGCAATGCCTCGATCGTCGCGGAGCGCTGTGCGGGCCGTCGCCACGCTGAACTCGGCCGCTCTCGGCCCGTCCACCACGCTCACGCTCACGCGCAAGGGATCGTCTTTCGCACCGGCGGGCGGCAGCGCCACTTCCAGTGCTGCTCGCCGCCCGTGGTCTGAAAGTTGAACGGACGGCGCGGCGGGCAGACCTGCTCCCGCTCCCTCGACGAATAGATCCGGCGACCTGAACGGCGTGCTGCCGCTAAGCAGTTCGACCTTCAGGCGCCGGCCCGAATCGGTTTGCTGCACCGTGCTGTGAAGCACGCTGATGTCGGCATCAGCGGGCGGTCGTGGCACTTTTCGCAGAGCTGCGGCGATCTGCGCGGCTTCGCCCGACGCGCTGCCGGCGCCTGCGGGCAGTGTGAGCATCAACTCCGAATGCTCAGGCACGCAGACATTTGCGCAACTCGCGTAGTCAAGCTTCAGCGAGATGTGGGTCGCCGTATCCGGACGGTCGAGCTTGAGGTTCACCGGGAGAATGACATCGCCCGTATAAACGCTGTTCTGGAGGCCTGAAACGACGAGGCGCGACGGCGCAGGCCAGGATACCGACGCCGAGGCGACATTACTCGAAGCGGACCAGTCGAAAACCGGTGCAATGCCAGCGTCGCCTGGCGTGCGCCAGTAACCGTGCCAACCAGGCGGATACCGGAACTCGACACCGATCTGTAGTGTGTCGCCTTGCACGCTGTCGGTGGCTGTCAGAATGCGCACATTGGCGCGCGGATCGCCGACCCAGTTCGAGGAAGCCGCGCGAGCCGACAGCGGGGGTGCCAGAACAAGGGTCGCGGCAGCGGCGAGCAAGGCGCCGGTACGAGCGAATCGGGACATCATGTTCACCTCACCGGCAAGTGGATAGGCGTAACGCTTTGCACACGGCGCTGGATCGAGACGAAAGGCGGCGGCCATTTCAGTGCTCGTCGGCCACGCGAGCCGCGCCGATAATGCGTCCGTCGGGCGCCTCGAGCAGCACCGCGGTCTTCTCGCCCGCGGGTACCTGCTGATCGAACGACGCCGCTTTCCCGGTCCATTGACCCACCGATTGCAACGAGCGAACGATGTTGGATTCCTTGAGTGTCCGGCCGCCGTTCTCACCGCGTCCGATCGCGGTGACGTGTTGCGGGTCGTAACCCACCAGAAGCACCCGCGCGTTGCCGGAGCCTGCACCGATTGAAACCGAGATGGCATTGCCCTTGCGAACGGCGGACACCGTCGCGGATGTGGAGTCCGCATCTTTCGCCTTCTGAATCGCGGCCTCGGCGGACGAGCGGTCCGAGCCCACAAACGAGGCTTTCCCGTCAACGACCATTTCAGGCGTATAGGAACCATCGCCGAAGCGTCGCGCATATTGCGCCTGACGTTCAGTGGCCAGGTCCATGGAGAATGGATCTTTCCAGCCGAGGCTATTCCAATACGTCACATGGAAGGCCAACGGAAGAACATCGCTTCGCTGCTGACTCAACTCTGAGAGATAGGCGTCAGCGGGTGGGCACGACGAGCACCCCTGTGAGGTAAACAGTTCGACAACCACCGGGCGCGGATTGGCGGCGGCGACTGGCAGGGCCCCGAGCAACGGAATGCAAGCAAGCAGGCGGGTGAGCATGGATTGACTCCTGAGGAAGGTCGTTCATGCATTGGTCGCAACTGCGCAGAGGATATGACAGCGGATGCGAAAAATCGCACATACTGTTTATGCGCTAGCGCCGCGACGGCGGGAGGATAAGGCGCGCTTTGCGCGCACCGCGAGTTGAGAAACGTGGGTCGAACGACTCGTCATGATGAGCCGGGCTGACACGACCGGCCCGGAATGCCTTGATGACGTGTTGCCCGCCGACACGCTGGATGACGAGTCAAGCTCGGTCCGTCGGAGAGTAGAGCGCTTCGAACACCGGTTGGTCGGAGACGCGCGGCGCGAGTACGGCAATACGCGCGATGTCGCCAGGATGCGAGGGCTCGGCCAGTCCAGCGTGATGCGCAAGCTAAGGCGTGGTAAACAGGCGCAAACGGTCAACGTCAGCGCCGCACTGCCAGCCGAACCAGCATAACGTCGCCGCTCGGTGCGCCCAGGCGCGCGACTCACCGTGGATCACCAGCGTTGCGTTGGGCGCAGCACGGGACGGCGGAGGCAAGCTGCCTCAACGGCTTGCGACGGTGGCCGCAGTCTGGCCAAAGAGTAGTTTTTTTCCTTCCTCTGTCACCGCTGGTTGCGCTGAGTAGGGCTCCGCCCTGGCGTAAGCACGGAGTGTGGCGGGACGCTCGCGAATGCTGTCGAACCACCGGCGCAGATTGGCGAAGTCATCAAGATTCTGTTGTTGCCGTTTCCAGGGCACCACCCACGGATAGGCCGCCATATCGGCGATGCTGTACTCGTCACCGCCGAGGAACGGCCGGTCGGCGAGACGGCGATCCATCACGCCATATAGACGGTTCGTCTCGTTGACATAGCGCGTAACCGCATAGGGAATCCTTTCCGGCGCATAGACACCGAAATGATGGTTCTGTCCCGCCATCGGCCCCAGGCCGCCCACCTGCCAGAATAGCCACTCCATCGCGGTCTTGCGCCCACGCGCGTCGGCAGGCAGAAATTGCCCTGTCTTCTCCGCCAGATACAGCAGGATCGCACCGGACTCGAACACTGGGATAGGCTCGCCGCCGTCGGCCGGGTCGAGGTCGATAATGGCGGGCATGCGGTTGTTGGGGGAGATGGTCAGGAACTCTGGCTTGAATTGATCACCGGCGCTGACGTTGACAGGTTGGATCACGTAGTCCAGTCCGGTCTCCTCGAGAAACATCGTGATCTTGTGCCCGTTCGGGGTCGGCCAGTAGTAGAGGTCTATCATGGCTGTAATCTCCTTCGAATCGTTCGCGCACCCGCTCATCGGCTCAAAGTGCGGAGTGGTCCCTGACGGCTTCTTCGAGAGCTGGCTTCAACCCGAGGAAGCGTTGGTCGAGTGCCTGCGGATCATCCTGATTCAGTGCGATCATTTTCGCGCGCGCCTCGCCTCCGCGGATCACTTCAAATACGTTTGATTGCATGCCCTCGACGATGGCCTTCGCGACGTCCGATGCACGCTCCCGCGAAAAGCCGAGCTCCGGCCCTGCGCGATTGGACCGCATCATTGGAGTATCCGTCCCGCCAGGATACGCCGTCAGCACATGAATGCCTTCGCCTTTGAGCTCTCGCCGCAGTGCTTCGCCGAAGCGGGCGAGACCCGCTTTCACCCCCGCGTACACCGTATAGAACGGCGCCCCGATAAGCGCGATGCCGGATGCTATGTTGACGACCATCGCATCGCCGCTGGCCCGCAATGCGGGCAGCGCCGCTCGCGTAAGGAGAATGGGGGCAAGAAGATCGACAGTGATCATTGATTCAATCTCAGCCTCTGAAATAGCCTCCAGACGGCCGGCCCGCACCCCGCCGGCGTTGTTGATCAGGATGTCGAGGCCGCCTAGCGAGGCGAGCGCATCGGCCAGAGTTTTGACACGCCCGTCGGGTGTGCCGATATTGGCTGCTACGCCCCAGGCTTGTCCATCATTGGCCCTGACTTCCGCGACGACGGACGTGATCATCTCCACGCGGCGACCACTAATCACCACCTTGGCGCCTTCCGCGACGAGACATCTGGCAATGGCGAGACCGATACCGCTCGATCCTCCAGTGACAAGAACGCGTTTGTTTTTGAGTTCCATTGTTTTCGTCCTTACGCGGTCGCGGAGTAATTCGATGGGAACAGCGCCCTCCTGGTTTCTTCGTCGTTCACTCGCTTGAAGGGATGATCTTTACCGACCAGCCGGGCGCGAGCTGCGGCCGGCCGGGCGTCGACATCTTCGAATAGCCGTTTCAGGTTAGGGTACGGAGCTAGCGGATCATCCTCGCCTTTGCGCACGCGGCTCGCACGGTCTAGCCAGCCCCATGCCGACATGTCCGCGATGGTATAGGTCTCGCCGACGATATAGCGGCGATCTTCAAGATGATCGTTTAGCACCTGATAGTGCCTCTCGGCTTCACGGCGATATCGGTTCACCGCGTAGTCGAGTCCCTCGGGCGCTGCAAACTGGAAGTGCACCGATTGCCCCGAGAACGGACCGAGGCCGGAAGCAATGAAGAGCAACCAGGAGAGAAGCTCGGGCCGTTCGTCCGCAGCGCCGAGGAATATGCCCGCCTTCTCCGCGAGATAAATCAGGATCGCGGTGGAATCGAACACTCGCGTCTCCCGCCCACGGGGCCCTTCGGTGTCGATGATGGCGGGCACCTTGCCGTTCGGATTGACGGCGCGAAACGCCGGGTCGTGCTGCTCGCCCTTACTGGTGTCAATGGGGAGCACCTCGTACTGCATCCCGGACTCTTCGAGAAATAGAGCGACCTTGGCGGGATTCGGCGTTGGGTGAAAGTAAAAACGGATCATGACAGTAGCTCCTCCATCGTGGTGGTCAAGCCGTCACGAGTAGTGACGCCCGCTTTTTCCTCGCTGAACCGCGGTTTCATAATTTTAGCTCAACTGTTCTAGAATGGTCCCGATACAGTGACGGAGTGAACTTCACTGCATTCAACGGGAGGGACTTGAGTGGCCAGGCCAAGGGAATTCAACGAAGGCACCGTGCTCGACGCGGCGCTGCAATGCTTCTGGAGACGAGGTTACGATTCGACGTCCGTGCGCGACCTTATCGGAGAAACTGGATTGACGGGGGCGAGCCTCTACAACGCGTTCGGCGATAAGCATGCGCTTTACCAGAAGGCGCTCGACCGCTATGTGGAGACCAGCATTGTCGATCGGATCCGGCGTTGTGAGCGGCTGGCGCCGCTCGACGGGATCGAGGCGTTCTTCGCAGAAGTGGTGAAGCGGTCGCTTGCGGATCAGGACCGCAAGGGTTGCATGTTGATCAATGCGGCACTCGGCATGGTCCCGCACGATCCGGATTCTCGAGAAGGTGTCGCTGAAGTTTTGAAACACATTGAGAGGTTTTTCTTCGGCAGGGTCGAGTCCGGTCAGGCCGGCGGCACAATCAGCACGTCGCTGCCTGCATCGGATCTCGCACAACACCTGCTTTCTGTCCTTGTGGGAATACGGGTTCTGGCACGCGTGCGCCCCGAAAGGTCGCTGCTCAAAGGAGCGGTAGCGTCCGCCATGGCGCTGCTGCGCAACGGCGATGTCAAAGAGGAACGGCCGCCGCGTAAACATGTCAGATCACGCTCGCGAACTTGAGAAAGTAAAGTTCCAGCAGCAGCTGCTGCCACCGGAGGCGAGACTTGCGGCCAGACTGCCGCCGGCGCGATCCCCCGGCGGCATGAACAGCGCCTGCCTGTCAGGCTTGCAACCTAGAAGCGGTGGCGCATGCCGACGCGGCCAACTGTCTGGTACCGATTCGACGACGGAGAGACACCGCTGAGATTCGCGACGGCACCTTTGCCTGTCGAGTCGTGGCCGTTGGCGATTTGATAGTCGACGGCAGCGTACAGGTCGGTACGCGCAGAGAGGCTGTACTTCACGCCAGTGGCGAACTGACTGTAGTTTGAACCACCAATCCTGTCCGTGACCGCGCTTCCGTGAAGGTAGTTGTACGCGACGCCTGCCAACAGGCGGGGGCTGACGTGATACTGGAAGCTCGCCTCCGCATCGTTGAAGGCAGCGGTTGCATTGTTGGCGGCGGAAATATGGCTGAAGCGCACGTTCGACCAGGTCACTCCTAGCACGGCGGGTCCGATTGTGTACGAGCCGCCAGCGCCTAGCACTTCGTAGGAGTCCGCAGTTGCATACCCGCTAATGACAGGCGACGCGGTAAGGCCATTAGACGTTGCGGTATCGCTGGGATTACTGCCGAAGAGAGAGGCCGCCGGGTTCCTCACATTCAGATAGGCCGCACCGAGTGCCACCGGGCCCTTTTTATAGCTTGCTCCAAGCGAGTAGACCTGGTTGCGGCTTGCCGAGCCTGCCACGCCTCCAAAACTGTAGAGGCCGCCAAAGCTGAACCCTGCATAATCGGAGCTTCTGAGTTTGACGGCGTTATTGGTCCTTCGGCTGTTGTTGAAGTTGTCGAGATCCGCTGGGTGCGCAGAATGGGCCGTCCCTACGTTTGAGTCGCCGAATTCCAGTCCCCCGACAAAATCCACTACGCTATCGTATTGCCGGCCCAACGTCACGGTGCCAAGGCCGTCGCGGCTCAGTCCGACGAACGCCTGCCGCCCGAACTCGGCGCCGCCTTGCCCGAGTTTGCCGTTATTCAACTCAAAGCCGTTTTCCAACTGAAACACCGCTTTCAGCCCTCCACTCAGGTCTTCCGAGCCCTTCAGTCCCCAGCGGGAGCTGTTCAATCCGTTGGTGGCATCCAGTCGATACTGCCTTCCTGAGCCATTTCCATTTTGAACGGGTGCATTGCTGATCGCCTCGAAGCCTTCGTCAATAAGGCCGTATAGCGTCACGCTGCTCTGCGCATGCGCGATACTCACAAAGGGCGACAATAGCGTTATCGCGGCGAGTTTCTTTTTCATACAGTAGGTCTCCATTTACAAACATCGGTTTTGGAAAAATTGATGCAGCGCATTGCGGCTTTTACTTTGTCTGACGCTCGCACTCGCCGCTTTCCGGATCACGGCACCGCAACAGGCTCAACGTCGGTGTGCAAGGCGCTCCCCGAGCACTGCGACGGATAGGACGGGTCGGAGCTTGCTCGCCCGTTGAAGCATCCAGTGAGAAAAGCCTTGCGCATATACTCGAATCGGCGATTGACTAGCTGCCGAAATACGGGTTGCAGAATCCGGGAGGGCCGACACAGTCATTGGCGGCATGGCCGTCGTTCATTTGTGTATCGGCTCCGTGGGCCTGATTGCCGGTATCCCGTGCGGGTGCGCTCTGTGTCGAGTTTTCAGCCTTCTGGCCAGCATCGCTCGAACCCGCAGTCGCGGGGCCGCTACCGCTATGCATCGCCTTCAGCCTCTCGACCTGGTGCTGATAAACCGGACTGACATCCGGATAAGAGGCATCGGTCACAAAGTTCAGGCCATTGTTTTGCGCATCAATAAGTTCCTGCCGAACCTCGGCGCGTGTTTTTCCCTCTGCAAATGCGTTCGTGGTAAGGGCTGCAAATGAGACGACGACAGTAAACTTTGCTAAGAGTCTTTTGGATAACATTTTGTATTCCTTAAGGAAACGATTGTTTGATCAACACCATGACGGTCCGCATCAGGAAAAAGCGCGCACGATGTATCTATGGAGCCGCGCGTTCTGTTTGTTCCGTTATCGCCAATTGGTTGGCGGTGTCTAACGTACTCCGCTGACCGCCGGCGACGGCAAATGCGACTTGCGTGAGGCAAGCAGGCCGTCGACAGCGAGCGGTCCGGCGCCGCTGAAAACGAGCGCGGCGAGGCAGGCGAAGTACAGCAGGTCGGTTTCGTATCCGGGCGGCCCGAATTGCGGCCCCGCCGCCGTGACCGCCATCAGCTTGATGGAAGTAAAGCCGAACTGCAGATGCACTGTGAAGGTCGCAACGAGCAGTACGACGGTCATCGGTATCGTGACGACCGGAACGAAGGCGCCGACAAAGATTGCGAAGCCCCCTAGCAGTTCAATCGCGATCGTGGTCCACGCCATCAGATGGGGAGCGGGCACGTGAAGGGCATTAAGAATTGCCGCGAAGTTCTCGGGGTGCTTGACGATCTTCGCGTAGCCATGGGCCATGAAGCCGTAGCCGACGATGAGGCGCAAGGGGAGGGGTGACCAGCGACCGAGCCGGGCCGTAAGAAACGCCGGGTTCATGAGGCAGGTGAAGAAGCGGATGATGGTCATTCTGAAAATTTCCCGAAAGCGGAGTAAGGGCGACAAAACTGGTTACAACATGAGGACTTCACCAGTCGCATGCCGTTATCTAGTAAGTCGGGGGAAATCCAGATTCGGTTACAGCGTCTCGGCGATTTTTTGAAACAGGGCACGGAGCGGTCGATTTGCCTTCGTGCGAGCCCACCCGGGCATAGGTATCTTGATGCCTGTCTCGCGGGACGAACTTGACGAACTGAGCCGGGGCGATGAGTGGACAATGCCCAGGGCCGTCGAGCGTCAGCGATCACTGAAAAATGTCCCGTGCAGGGTTACTGGCAGACCCGGCAGGGCATCACGGCCGCCATGCGGCGCCCCGTGGGGTTGGTTGAGTATGCTTGGCCGGGAACGGCTCACCAGCGACTACCCCGGAACGCAACCCCTCATGTACTGCGCTTGCCATCGCGACAGGCAGACACGCGACCCACAGCAGCCAAACCCTCCGTTTTATATTTCGTCCGCTCCGACGCTGACAGTGACGTTCGCAACGGGACCGCGAAAAGCAGAAGCAGGTCGTAACACCAGTGACGAACGATATTCGTCCACTATCCACGCTGGATGGTCGGGACGATAGTGTCGGCAACACCAGTCCCCTGGGCCATCGGGTTACCATTCTGTTTAATGCTTCCCGTTGTGTCTGCCCCGGAAAAATCACATTTGCGTTGCCGCTCACATGCGCCTGGAGAGGATTCATCGAGAATCTCCGGTGTGTCCGCAGACCGGTAGCGGCGGTTAGCCGTTGGCTGGACCGGGTCGACCCCGGCATGCATCGTCGAATCAAGGGGTTGCGGCTTGTGACTGCATAGGGCATGGCGGTTGCACTCGGCACGTTGCAGGATATTACCCAGAGGGTGCCCAGCAGCATCTCGCTGGGTTATCTTGCCGGAAGCTTCGCACTCTGGGCGAGCGTGTCGGAGGGAAAAACGACGCGCGTTGAGTCGAGCGGTGATCTCGTGCTGCTCTGTTTTGCCGCCGCGTTAGGCGCGGGCCTGTTCGCCGCTTTTTCCCGACCGTTCGAAGTTGGGGGCCGTGCCGGAGCGGAACTGATTCTACTGACCGGCGCATTTCTGGTCGGATATCTGAAACGTTTCGGCATCCTGGGGGCCGGAGTCGGATCGCAAATTTATATTGGCGAGTTGCTCGCATACGGCGCGTGTCTGACGATTAATGATCTGTGGGCTATTGCGATTGCGGCGCTCATCTCCACGCTCGCGTCGTTGGTACCACGCGTGCTGAGCGGGCCCGCGGAGCGACCTCTGGGGACAGCGGCGCTGGCTGCCGGAGCAGCACCCGCTCCAGGGTGGCGCTCGCCGGAGTTCTTCATGGGACTGCAGGCGGCCAGCGGTGCGTTGGTCATGGTCGCGCTAAACGGCTTGATCGGTCTTGAGGAGTCCGCCTGGGCGATCACCGCATGCACCTACCTACGTCGTCGCCGGTTCGGCGACCGGCACTATACAGCGCGTACGTCGCCGTATTCTCGGTACGCTGATTGGCGTTCCGATCGGCCTTGCCTGCCTGTGGCCGAGCATGCGCCGCTGCTGGTCTGGGCTGCAGCCGCACTCGCGATGGTGATATATGCAATGGCCTTGCCGGAGCGCTACGACATCGCCTGCGCTGCGTTTGCCTTCACGTTGATCGTGACACTCGCAGCAAGTGGTGAGCACTCAGTTACCCTGCTTGCAGCCCGCGCCTGGGAGACGCTTCTCGGCGGGGCACTGGGCCTGGTCGCTGCCATGATCATTTTTCCGCTCCGATCTTCGGTTCCAGGCGAATAGGCTAATTGCCCCCGACCGCTACAAGTACCGGGCATCGGCGTCAACGCTCCGACCCGACTTCATACGAAAGCTTGCAGCCAGTGTTGCACCGAATAACTCGATAGCAAATTCGCACGCTCCGACTGATTTCTCGGGTGCCGACGGACGTCTGCAATCTGTGATCCAACGCGATTCCGTGGGAGTCTGTTCCCGGGCCGAACCAGAAGCCATCAGAAGCGCACCCGCAACGGATCGCCCTGACCCGCGAGCTTCCCCACTCGACCCGTTGCTCACGGCCCCAACACCGTGAATCGAAAGTCAATTAACGGAGCCTTCCGGTCACCCGAGCCCAGCTCACCGCAAAAGCAGTTCGGCCTTGGCCGACGTTGGGTCACGCTCAGTCGCGCGTCGGCAATCCCGCCGCTTGCCGACTATCTGTAACCAGCCTGCGAGCCTCACGAGTTCGGATGCTTCGACCGCCTTTGCCTCCCTTCGGCCAATTCGGACATCTACGACACTCCGGCTTTACACGCAGCCTGTGTCAACCAGAGAATATGTACCGCGTAAACCTAAGAGTAGATCGTTCGGAGCAAGTTCGGCCAGTGGGTGACCGACGTCAGGAGGTCCTTTCAACATGCGGGCCGTCGGCCGGTCAGCACCCTAGGATAGCGCTTTTGTCCGGCTCAATGAACGACTACCATCTTCCCACCAGCTTCATTAGCTTCCATAACTCGATGTGCCTCGTGGATCTCGTCGAAGCTAAATACGCGGACCGGTTTTACATCCAGGCGACCGGATGCCGCATCTGCCGCTATCTGCTGCAAAGGTACGTCTGACAGTGGGAACCCCGGTGTCCCAAATACGAAGCTGCCGAAGAAGGTGAGATAGACTCCGCTCGCCATTTGCTGCAACGGATTGAAATCCGGGATTGGATCAAGGCCGCCCAACCAACCCGCGAGGCATGAGCGGCCGCCACGGCGGAGCATCGCTAGCGAGTCCAGCATGACCGAATTCCCCACAAGATCCAGTATCGAGTCGATCTGCTTCGCTTCGGCGATGTGCTTTGATAGATCACGTCGCTCAATCTCACATCGTTCCGCTCCCAACGCCTGCAGCAGGGGAAACCGTTCCCGGCTCCGCGCCGTCGCAATAACTCGAGTGCCGGCGTTGACCGCCATCTTAAGCGCAGCTTGGCCAAAGGATGAGCTCGCGCCCCGAATGACTAGTAACTGTCTTTTCTGAATCTCAAGGTTACGAAAGAGGCACGTCCACGCCGTGGCGTACGTTTCCGGAATCGCGGCAAGTTCGGCCCACGACAAGTCTGCTTCGATCAGTGCAACGTTGGAAACCGGGGCGCGCGTGTATTCGGCGTAGCTGCCGTTGATGGTGCGGCCAAGCCCTCCCATCAACGCCGCGACCTTCGCCCCGACCGCAAACCCACCTCCCGGGCACGACTTGACGATCCCCACGCACTCAATTCCGCTCACTGGGGCGGCCTCGGCCCATTCGCCTCGGCGCATATGCATTTCCGCGTGATTGATCCCAAAAGCCTTAATCTGGATCACAACATATGCAGGCGCCGGTTCAGGCTCAGGAATCTCTCTATAAACAAGGCTATCAGGGCCTCCAAACTTTTCCAGAACAATGGCACGCATAACGATCTCTCCGCGATTGATGAAAGCCACCCCGTCACAGCGGGTCACTAGCTCAGAAGCGCGTTCTTTCAGATAGATAAGAATTCGCATATGGCACCCGCGATCTCCGCTGCGTGCGTCTCAAGCGCAAAGTGGCCGGTGTCGAGGAACCTCACGTCAGCACCGGGGATGTCACGCTTGAACGCTTCCGCGCCTGCCGGCAAAAAGAAAGGGTCGTTCTTTCCCCATATCGCAAGGAAACGAGGCTGATGAGTGCGGAAGTACTTTTGAAACGCAGGATACAGCGCAACGTTGCTCCGATAGTCGCCGAAAAGATCGAGCTGGATGTCGTGCGCGCCGGGCCTGCCAAGATAGTAGTCGTCGAGTGAGTAGCCGTCCGGTGACACGGACGCTGTCGCGGGAACGCCATGAGTGTATTGCCAAACAGTTGTTTCGCGCGTGAGTAATGCACGCAGTGCTTCACGATTAGCAACCGAACCGTCCTGCCAATACGCACGAATCGGATTCCAACCGTCGCTCAGCCCTTCTTCGTATGCATTCCCGTTTTGCGAAATTATCGCGACGATACGTTCGGGATGTTCGAGCGCAAGTCGGAAGCCAGTTGGCGCACCGTAGTCAAATACATAGACGGCGTAACGATCAAAGCCAATTAGTTCTGTGAAGCGGTCAATGACGCTGGCTATATTGTCGAATGTATAGGCGAACTCTTCGCGTGACGGCATCCCGGATTGTCCGAAGCCGGGCAGATCGGGCGCGATGATATGAAAGCGGTCAGCGAGCAGCGGGATCAGGTCTCGGAACATGTGACTGGAGCTCGGAAAACCGTGCAACAAAAGTAGCTTTGGAGTGCTCTGGTGGCCGGCTTCACGATAAAAGACCTTAAAACCGTCGACTTCGACATCGCGGTAGACAGTGGAAGACATGACTTACCTCCGCAGTTAGACGGGTTACGCGCGCCATGCAGGCGGAGAGCCGCGAGACGATTGGCACGTGCCATATCCCGTGCCCACATCTTCAGGCATGAAACCTCCCTGACGCAGTATAAAAGGTTAGGTCAGTGGTTGTAACTTGTCAAATTGATTCAACGCGGTTACTCTGTCGCAACCGTCACTTGATTGTCTACGAGATGGACTACCGTCAGATTCCCGCGTTTTTCGTGGCCGATGCACCGGGCCTCGATTTCCTGAATTCGATCGCAACGCCCGTAGATCAGCAAGTTGACTGGATCGCGGACGGCGAAGGCTTGGTGGCGTGGCTGGAGCAGGCGGAGTGGGTACCTATGGCGACGCTCGCCGAAATCACGTCGCAGTCGACATCGGCCGAACTTGACGCCGTTGCGGCGCAAGCTCGAGTGCTGCGCGAGTGGTTTAGGGATTTCGTCAATAAGAAAAGGGGGCGGCCGCTGGTGGCCCGCCATTTGCGTCAATTGGCGCCCCTCAATCAGCTGCTAGCGCGCGACGAACGATACGGAAAAATCGTCGCTGACCTTATCGACGCTGCGGAGGGAGGCACTACTTTCAAATTCCGGGAGACTCGACGGTGGCACTCAGCGGAGTCCTTACTGATGCCCATCGCCGAGGCGTTGGCGAGACTGGTGTGCGATGAAGACTTCACCTACATGAAGGCGTGCGAAGGGACCCGGTGCACTTTGATGTTTGTCGATCGCACCCGTGGCCATGCGCGCCGGTGGTGCAGCATGGCCATCTGCGGCAACCGCGCGAAGGTTGCAGCGCACAGGAAACGGCTCAAGGGACAAAAGAGTGGTTGACGGATGCGATCAAGGTCATCGACGTTTTCGCTCACCTCGAGGAACGCCCTTTATGCGAGAAGAAACAACGGCCGCGGATCGCCTGATTGCATTTTCGGATGCGGTCTTTGCGGTAATCGTAACTGTCATGGTGCTGGAACTGAAGGCGCCGGACGACCCCTCATTCGCTGCACTATGGCCGCTGTGGCCGACGGCTGTCAGCTACGCGGTGAGCTTTGTTTTTGTCGCTATCATCTGGATCAACCACCATCACCTGATGCGCTTCGCACGTTCGCCGACGCTCGCATTCATGTGGATAAATTTCGTCCACCTTTTCCTGGTCTCACTGCTGCCCTTTGCGACTGCGTGGGTCGCTCGCACCCGGCTGTCGTCGTCCCCAGTCGTGTTATATGCAGGGCTATTCGTGTGTATCGACATCGCTTATAACATCTTCGAACACCGCGTATTGGCGCTTGCGAGCGCCGCCCAGATATCCCCCGGCGTGAGGCGGATGGCGAGACTCCGCTCACTCGCCGTCCTGGCGGGCTTCGCGGTCGCCATGCTCGTTGCACTGTTCTCGCCGCGGCTGGGCTTTTGCATGATATGCGGGGCGCTGATTCTGCACTTGCGCCCCGACGTCTCCGGCAGCCGCTAACGAGTGCCAGTTCTAGCTAAACAAAGCAGCGGAAAGAGTAGGGCAACGCACTATGCGAGGCTGGTGGTTGGAAAGATCGCCACCTACAGGCGCCGCGCGGCCGACGTGGCTGGTTTGGAGAGAGGTGTGAGGATTGCGCCGACCGCAAACGGGCCCGAGCCGCTGAACAGAAGAGCGGTCAGCCCGGCGAAATACAATGCATCGGTCTGGTATCCCGGCGGCCCGAGTTTCGGAACCCGGTTCGCCAGGGACATCAGCTTGATCGACGTGGACTCGAATTGCTGATGAACGGTAAGCGTGGCAACGAGCAACACGACAACCATCGGCACCGCAACCAGCGGCACGAACGCACCGATCAGGACTGCGGAGCCGCCAAGCAGCTGGATGACGATGGTTAACCAAGCCAGCAAGTGCGGAGCGGGCAGCTGAGTGCTCGGAGATCTTCCGCGAAGTTCTCAGGAGCCTTGACGATTTTCGCGTACCAATGCGCAGTGAATCCATAGCGGACTATGAAACGAATGGGAAGCGGCTAATAGCGAGTCAAGCGTGCAGCAAGCCATGATGGATCGATGACGACAAGAGCGGAGCAGAGGCTTTGCGTGGGCAGACAGGAATACTTAAGGAAGACGCCGGGGCTTCGCCTGCGTTTGCGAATTGAACAACCGTCGGGTCCGCCGTTCACGGAATCGATCGAGTCCATCGGGGCCGCGGTTACACGCGGCCCCGCTTTCTTCCGCCTGATGCCGCGCAATCGTCATGGGCAGACCATTGCAGCCGACCCGCCAACGGCACACGGTCGCAGCTTCACGGGCGGTCAAACACGTAGTGTCAGTTATCATCTGCGGTGACCGGGCATCTCACCATTCCAATATGCGACGGCCGAGGAGCGCGCCCGCCAGCGTGGGCGCCGTCATGCCGAGCAAATACCACGTTGCCCAGAACGGCGCTTCCATCTCAGGGCAACGCAGGCAGTACGTAAGCGCGCCGATGGCGCCCGCGAGCAACCCCGTCGCGGCGCCAGCGAGCGCGGGGCGTGTCGGCGCAAGTCTGCGCATCGCACGCATCAGCGCAAAAAGCGCAGGAATCGACAGCAGTGCGATGTTCAGCGTGCAGGCGCGCCATGTATGCCCGAAAATTAGTGCGCCGCGAGAATCCGCGGGCGCGGCGAGGAGCACCGTCAGCGCGACGATCCAAACAACGACAAACGGTGCGAGCAGCGCTTGCCACGCCAGTCCGACGCGCACGCCGGGTTGCGATAGTCGGCAGGCTACGCATAGGGCGGTAATCGTGATCGACAGCGGGAGTGCCACCTTGATCCAGAACACCGTCGTTCCGAGCCGTGCGCTCAGCGCGTGAACTGGTATGCCACCAGGCACCACGAAAGCGAGCGTCAGAACGGCTGCAACTACGCTGAACGCCACGCCCCAGCCAAGCCGCCCTGCGACAGCCGATCGCGACGGGGCACGCGGCCCAGCTGCCAGTATGACGATAAGCTCTTCAGTTCTCATGGGTTTTTCCCCGGATTTTTGCTGTGAGTGCTTTGAGACCGCGATGCACGCCGACCTTCACGGCGGACTCCGTAAGTCCCGTCTTGGCGGCCGTTTCTGCGACAGAACGTCCGTATAGCTTCATATGCTCAATCGGTTCACGTTGACGCGACGGTAGGGCCGCCAGCAGTCGCGTGAGGTCGCGGCGTGCTTCAAACGAATCGATCGGCGAGGCACCTGGCGCGTCGACATCGTCGTCGAGAGGCTGGAATAGTTCGCCATGGCGCGCGCTGGCGCGAAAGTGATCGGCAAGCTTATAGCGGGTGATCGCGCTAATCCATGCCGTCAGCGGCACGTCGGGACGAAAAGTGTCAAGTCCCTTATGCACGGCAATAAGCACTTCCTGAACTAAATCCTCAAGGTCAGCATCTTGCCGCCACAAGTGCTTGCGCAGACGGACACGCAGGTGCTTGGCCAATTCGCCGAGGAAGCGGCAGTACGCCTGCCTGTCGCCGGCTATCGATGATTCCAAAAGTACCGTGAGCCGGTGTTCGGCGTCCGATCGGGCGGCGGTCTGGCCTCCGCCCTGCATTCGGCCGGTGTCGTCCGGTGCCGGTGCCATTGAGGCGAGCGTCGTCATCGCGTGGACGGTACAGAGACCGACGGCGGCATGAATCGATGAAAGCCAGGTCGCGCGTTCACAGCATCGACCGTGACGACAGGCGAGATAGGACGGCGCATGGCAATGACCTCATGATAGTGCGTTGATCCGCGGCGCGCGAGGGCGAACTAATATGTATGTCGGTCTGACGTGCACTTCGGTTACACGCGCCGCGACGATTTGCGAGATGTAAGAAAAAACTTGTCGCCAGGATGATTCAGCGCCGACGGAAAAAGGGGTCGCTTTCTGTGGGGCGCGATAGGCCGATCGGAAAAGTGCTTGTCAGAACCGATGTCGCAGACCTGATGGCGACGGCGTCGGGACCGTAGCCACACGTCAGCCCATGTGACGAACTTGCGGCCATTGAAGATGCCTGCCTATTGAGCGAGCCGCCCACCCGTAGGCGCTTGCCGCGTACCAGCGCCGCGTGCCGTCCATGCGCGAACTCCCTCCGCCAACCGTATCGCTGTTTCGTTTGCCGGCACTGGCACTTACAGTGATGTCTGCCCGTCGAGGTGGGTGATCCGCGTCGAGCTCTGCCCATTGCTCCGTGAACGGGCACACGTCGACCATCGGTTGGCGCCGATGAGGCTAATGCGGTCAGCTGCCTTTTCGCTCAAGCTCGCGCCCCTGTTGCTGAGCTGCGAGCGCGGCACGGCGTACCGGAGACATTGCAACCATCGCAATCGTTGTGCTTCGTTGCAGGTTGCAATGAGAAAATCGGGGCAACCAACCGTTGGTTACACCACGTGCTGTGAGGCCACGGCCTCGAAACATACATGCCGTCGATATGACATCGTTGTTGCACACGTACTTTATGCCGCCTAGCATTAGATCGATGGCCAGCCTGGTTTCGAACGACCGCGAAGGACTAATCGTGCAACGGCGCCGCGTAGCGTTAGAGGAGGATCAGCAATGGGACTATCCTGGCAACAAGGCCCACTCTCGACTGGAGCGGTTGGCCGATTTTTAATATCGGATGCACTACCCGCGAGATTGTTATACGCCGAGCCGTTGCGGCGACGAATGCGTGTGCGCTATGGCGGAACCTGGATTGCGGACAGCGAGGACGTCGTGCTTTTGTTTGAACCGGGCCGTTACCCCGTGGCCTACTTCCCGCAGACCGACATCATCTCCGGGGCGGTTGAACCAATGGAGCGTACGACGCAACACACCGACCTCGGGCTGACTGTCTGGTTTGCCGTACATTCGGGGGGCAAGTCCAGACAGCGGGCGGCGTGGCAGCACACGCGTTTGCCGCCCTACGCGAGCGAATTGAAGGGACGCGTCGCGTTCGCCTGGCGAGCGATGGATGCGTTCTACGAAGAGGACGAACGGATCATCGGCCATGCGGCAGATCCATACCACCGCATTGATATTCGGCAGGCTGAGAGAAAGCTGTTAGTGAGTCATCAGGGACGTATTATCGCCGATACGACGCGGCCGCTGGTGCTTTATGAGTCGGGCTTTGCGCCACGCTGGTACGTTCCGCGCCCGGACATCGACGAATCCTGCCTCAGGCCCGCACCGACTCAGACGTTTTGCCCGTATAAGGGAATCTGCAGCTACTACGACATCGGCGACGTGCGGCTAGCCGCCTGGTATTACCTCGACGCTTATCCGGAAGTGCGCCGCATTGCGAACATGGTTTCGTTCGAACCTGACTTGATCACGGTGCATCTTGACGGCCAACAGCTTCACCTCGAGCCCGGTCAGACCGTCATCCCGCACGGGCCTGATCGGGAGCTTACAGTCGACGAGGTGCGCCCCGGACGCGAGTCCTGAGGGGCGGTGCACTATGGCGGGACTGCCTGCCACGGAGGGGGAAATGGCTCGGCTCTTATCGGTGAACGTCGGACTTCCGCGCGATATCGCGTGGAAAGGCCGCACCGTCCGCACGGGAATCTGGAAGCATCCCATTGATGGCCGCTGCTTGGCGGGGCGCACTAATCTCGTCGGCGACGGCCAAGGCGATATGGCCGGGCATGGAGGTGAGCATCGGGCCGTCTTCGTGTACCAGAACGAATCGTATCGTTACTGGCAAGCACAGCTGGGAAGGAATGATTTTGTGTATGGCCAGTTCGGCGAAAACTTCACCGTCGAAGGGCTCGCAGACTCAGCTGTATGCATCGGCGACCGCTACCGGATTGGCAGCGCGCTGTTCGAGGTTACGCAGCCACGGGTCACATGCTATCGGGTTGGTATTCGGACAAATGAGCCGCGTATGCCCGCGTTGCTCACATCGAGCGGAAGACCCGGCTTTTATCTGCGAGTCATAGAGGAGGGTGAAGTAGGGGCGGACGACGACATCGTAAAGGTGGGTGAGGCAGACGAGTGCATGAGCGTCGCGGAGATCAACGCGCTTCTGTATTCGTCACATCATCCCAATGAAAAGTTGCAACGCGCGTTGCGGATCGCGCCGCTTTCGCCGGGATGGCGCTTCTCCTTCGAGGCGTTGCTAGAGCGAGGCATAGGCGGCGCTGCAAGCGGTAACCTCGGTCTGATGCCAACCGCAGCGGCCCATGCAGCGGCTCCGGGCTTTCGACCGCTCGCGGTTACCGCGATTTCACAAGAATCTGCAGATGTCTTTTCGTTCACACTGGAGAGCGCGGATGGTCGGCCGCTTCAACAAGCGCTGCCGGGCCAATATGTCGTCTTACGATTACGACCGGCTGCGGGCGCTCCGCTGCTATACCGCAGTTACTCGCTATCGGGTCCGCTCTCAACGCAAAGATATCGCATCAGCGTAAAGATCGAACGCAACGGACTTGGCGGGACCTGGCTGAGGCAGCATGTCCGCGTGGGCGGTACGCTCGACGTAAGCTGGCCGCGAGGCAGCTTTGTGCTCATGCCGGGTGACGGGCCGGTAGTGTTGTTAAGCGCGGGAATTGGCGTAACGCCTGTTCTGGCGATGCTGCACGCGCTGTCGTCTGAGCGTTCGAGGCGGCGGGTGTTGTGGTTGCATGCGGCACGCGATAGACAGCACCATCCTTTCTGCGTCGAAGCGCGACGCTTGATGCAGGCCCTGCCTGGCGGCCAGAGCTACGTGTGTTACAGCGCACCTGCACCCGAAGACCGGATCGGCGATGGGTTCGACGGGATCGGGCATCTATCGCGACCGCTGTTGCAACAGGTTGGGGTGCCGCGGGAGGCAGACGCCTACGTCTGTGGTCCGACGCGTTTCATGGCTGACATGAAAGACGCGCTTGCCGAGCTGGGTGTCACGCCGCAACGCATTCACGCCGAGATCTTCAATGGTGGGGAATCGCTAACTCCAGGTATCGTCAATGCGACGGTGCGTGCGCCTCATCCGCCTCAAGACGATGCAAACAGCGGCCCACTGGTTTCGTTTGCTCGCAGCGGCGTCACGGCCCATTGGAAGGCCTCGGCTTATCACAGCATTCTTGAACTGGCCGAGGCGTGTGACGTGCCCGTGAGGTGGTCTTGCCGCACGGGTGTCTGTCACAACTGTGAGAGTGGTTTGGTCTCGGGATCCGTTGCGTACGAACCTGAACCCCTCGACCCGCCTGCCCGGGGCAACGTACTGATCTGCTGTGCGGGGCCGCAAGATGACGTCGTGGTCGATATCTAAGCGGTTATGCGCGGGCATCTACGACACATCACGTCGGTATCCGCGCTCCTGGAGGGTCCACATGTTGCCGGCGGGATCATTGAAGTCAGCGAACGTCGCATAGTCACACCGGGCCGGATCCAGCCCTTCGCTCCACTTGCCGGACCACGTCGCGGCCGGCTCTTTGTGGCGAATTGCAGTGACGGCGACTCCACGGTCGTGCAGCCGTTTGATTTCGGCTTCGATGTCCGACGTCACGAGATACAGGCCCTGAAGCCGGCCAGACGTGGTTGCCTTGACGAGCTGCACTGAGCATGCCGATCCGGGCGGCGTTAGCTGGACCACCCTAAACGTCGACGAAGGGCGGTAGTCGACGTCGAGAGCGAAGCCAACTTGCTCGAAGTAAAAATCGAGGGCGCGGTCGACATCGGCGACCGGAACGTGAACAACCTCTAAGGCAAGCATCACACCTCCGCAAACGTCTCGGTAAATTTACTAACGGCCCGACGGCATTCGCAAAGGCAAGCGCAGCAATGACATGACTCGTAAACTTAGGCGTGAGCTGCGGCCTTAGTCGATGCGAGGGGTTCTGACCGTAGGCCACTGAATTGTAGGCAATCGGACCGCGTAGGACCAAGCCCGGACAACTGGTGGGGAGGACAGCGGCCATGCGGTCGAATCACCGGTCCCTCTATCGCTTACGACAGAGGAGAACTTGTGTCGGTGGCACGGCCGAACACCCGCAACATGACGTTGTCGCCGGTAAGCTTTCCCGAGCCCCGGCAGCCGGGGCGGACCACCCGTCGCTCAACCGTACTATCGCCGTACGCCCTCCCTTAGAGCGACAGCCTTAACTGCCGCGATAACCGAGCGTCTCAGATATGCGCGTTGCGGTTCCGATGACGTCGGAGGCGAGCGAGACAAGACGCTCGGCATTCAGTCTGTCGCTGGTTCCGTTGAGAACGACGGATGCGATCGGTTTGCCGTCGGCATTCCAGACGGGAGCGGCCAGACTGTTGGTCCCGGTACGGAATTCACCGACCGATGTTGCGTAGCCATCGGCGCGCACCGTTGAAAGGCGCTGTCGCATTTCCGAAGCCGTTTCATCGGTCATCCACTGTGGGTCCGCGCTCTGGGATTCGGCGATCGCCTGTTCCCACATCGATTCGTTGTTGAACGCGAGGATCGCGCGGCCCGCGGCCGTGCGCAGCGCGGGCAGCCGCATGCCAATCATGCAGAACACGCGATTCGCGTCGTTATTTTCGATCTTGTCAACATAGATGATGTCCAGCCCGTCGCCCATGCAAAGAAACACTGTCTCGTCGCATTGCTCGTGCAGGCGGCGCAACTGTGAGGCGGCCGCGAGCCGCACACGATCTCGCGACAAGGTCTTGTAGCCGAACTCCCACATCCGCAACGTTGGTCCGTAGCGGCCGGTGACCGGATCTTTCTGGGCATATCCCAGTTCGACTAGCGTGCTCAGCACGCGCTGGACATTGCTCTTGGTCAGATTTATCTGCCGGCTTAATTCGGTGACCCCGCGCGGCTGCTCGCTTTCGGCGAGCCGTTCCAGCACGGTCAGTCCTTTCAGAATCGTCGTGTCCATAGATCCGGATGTGATGTGAGGCGAGGCCGCCGGCGAAACGCGATGCGGCGGCCTCGAATCTTTCCGTCGCCGTGGCGGCTGCGAAAAGAATGCGCCGCCAAGTCGGCGACAGCGTCAAAATTATAGTCAATCCCTCATACGGCTGCGCGCCGCAATGTGGGGCTCCGTCATTACTTAATCGAAAGTCGGCGAGAACAGTAGTCCACCTTGCGACCATAGCGCGTTCTGTGCGGGCGGCAATTTGTACGGGCTCTTGTCGCCCAGGTTACGCGCATAGATCTCGCTGTAATTGCCCATTTGCTTGATCACGTTGTAAGCCCAGCTATCCGGCAAACCAAGTCCCTCGCCGACGCCCGGAGTCACACCGAGCAGATACTTGACTTCAGGCGAACTGTTCTTGTCGGCGCGTTTCCCGTCCACGTTTTCCTGAGTGATGCCGAGACGTTGAGCCTCCACCAGCGCGCCGAATGTCCAGTTGATCACGTCGAGGAACCCGTCGTCACCTTGGCGCACCGCGACACTGATTGGTTCCATCGAGACGACGTCGGGCAGAATGGTCTGTTCCGGAGTTTTCAACTCGCCCGCACGCAACACGGCGAGGCCGGGCCCGGCCGCCGACAGCGCATCGCAGCGCCGGTTCTTATAGGCGGACACGACGTCGGTGAAGTTTTCGAACGTCAGCATCTTGTATCTCACATTCAATGAGCGCAGGTAGTTGACCAGCTGACGGTCGCCGGTTGATCCAGCCACCGCGCAGATGGTCGCCCCGTCGAGCTCTTTTGCCGACTTGACTTTTGTCGACGCGGGCACCATCAGCCGTACTCCGGCAAACAGATACGGATTGCTGAACTGGAAACCAAGTTTCGCATCGCGGCTCCGGGTCCAACTGGTAAACATAGCGATCAGGTCGATTGAGCCGGACTGCAAGGCCGGGAAGCGATCTGCCCAGCTCACCGCCGAGAAGTTCACCTTTGGATTCGGTCCGAGAATCGCGGTCGCAATCGACTTGCAGATGTCGATATCAAGCCCATGCCAGCTACCGTTGCTGCCGACTTCAAAAAATCCCAAATACGGCGACGTAGGCACCGGACAGGCGAGACTACCACGCGCCTTGATACGCTCGATCGTCGGCGAGCCGGGACCGGCGGCATACGCGGACGGCGGCGCGAATGCGGCGAGCGCGAGTGCCGCGCCCGCGATCGACATTGCGTGTTTGAGCATCGTTTGCATGGCGTGTATTCCTATAGCGAGTGAACGGCGCCCACGGGGCCGGCAGAGAAAAGAAGGACGCAGATCAGGCTGCTGCCGACACGTCGCAGGTGTAGTTCAACGCGAGGCGGCCGCCTTCAACATAGACGATCTGGCCGGTCATGTAAGACGCGTCGTCGCTGGCGAGAAACGCCGCTACTGACGCGATTTCCGACACTTCGCCCGGACGGCCTAGCGGCGTTCGCGACAGGATGCGGTGGCGCGATTCCTCGGTGGCGAGCACGCGTGCCTTCGACATCTCGGTGAGGATCGTACCCGGCCCGATCGCGTTGGCGCGGATGCCGTACTTGGCCAGAGAGATTGCGATTACTTTCGTCAACTGGTTCAGGCCACCTTTGGACGTCACGTACGCCGTCTGATTCGGCAGTGCGACCTGGCCGTTGATCGACGACATGTTGACGATAGCGCCCGGCGCAGTGCGCGCTACCAGCTCGCGCGAGAAACGCTGCGAAGCCGAGAACGCCGACGTTAGATTGATACGCAGCACGCGCTCAAAGTCTTCCAGCTTGTAGTCGAGGAAATCCGCCGGGCATGTCACCGCTGCGTTGTTGACCAGCACGTCGAGCTTGCCGGCCTGTTTCAGCGCGGTATCGAACAGGCGCGTGATGTCGTCCTGATTGGCCATGTCGGCTCGGATGCCGATGCCGCCGATCGCCTTCATCGCGTCGAATACCGAGGCCTGCAAATCTGCACCGACGACAAGCGCGCCTTCCTGCGCAAGTCGTTCCGCGCACGCGAGCCCGATCCCCTGAGCCGCGCCTGTAACGAGCGCGACCTTGTTCTTGAAGCGTTCCATTGAAGAATCCTTGAGTCAGATTGCCGGCTCCGCTGCACCGGGGTGTCGCTCATTATACAAAACTTCGTTCCGAATATCAGGACGATAGATCGGTATTTACCCTCTATAGGCTTTGTTGTGAGTTTGTCCTACTATTCGATCCAGTCGACTGTATACCGAAACACGGCAGTCCACGAGCACGGCATGACGCCGTGCAGCTGCCCGACCGAAGGAGAGCGTTGTGATTCGACTGGCTGTAGACATAGGTGGCACGTTCACCGACATCGTCCTCGACGTGGGCGGCAAGCGCCACACGGCGAAGGTGCTCACCACGCCGAGCGACCCAGAGCGGGGTTTTCTCCAAGGCGCGCAAACCGCGCTGACAAGAGCTGGCATTTCCGCCGCAGACGTCGGGGCGATAGTGCACGGTACGACACTCGCGACCAACGCGATCATCGAGCGCAAGGGCGCAAAAGTCGGTCTTCTGACGACCGAGGGTTTCCGTGATTCACTGGAAATCGCTTACGAGCATCGGTTCGAGCAATCGGACCTCTATATGGTACGGCCGGAGCCATTGGTGCCGCGTGAACATCGCTGGGGTGTCGCAGGGCGTTTGGCCGCGGACGGCAGCGAACTCGTCTCCTTTGATGAAGCTGCGCTCGAGCTCATCGCGCAACAGATGAAGGATGCTGGTATCGAAGCAGTCGCCGTTTGCTTCCTGCATAGCTACGCGAACGATAGTCACGAACGCCGCGCCGGTGCCGCGCTTGCTCGCCTGCTGCCGGGCATCCCGATCTCGCTGTCATGCGAAGTCAGCCCCGAAATCCGCGAATACGACCGCGTCTCGACGACAGTCGCGAATGCCTACGTGCGTCCGCAGATGCAGGGTTATCTGCACAGACTGGAGACGCAACTCGCCGAACGCGGCTTCAACTGCGGTCTGCTGATGATTACGTCGAGCGGCTCGATGACGACCCTGCAGACCGCTTGCGAGTTCCCGATCCGTCTCGTCGAATCGGGTCCGGCGGGCGGCGCGGTGCTTGCCAGCAATCTAGCTCAGGAACTTGGCGAACCGAGCGTGGTGTCGTTCGATATGGGCGGCACGACAGCGAAAATCTGTCTCGTCGATGACTACCACGCGTTGCAATCGCGCACCTTCGAAGTTGCCCGGGCGTATCGCTTTCTGAAAGGCAGTGGCTATCCGCTGCGCATTCCTGTGATCGAGATGGTCGAAATCGGGGCGGGCGGGGGCTCGCTCGCGGGGCTCGACGAATTGCGGCGTATCACTGTAGGCCCGGAAAGCGCATCGTCGGTTCCCGGACCGGCGTGCTATGGACGCGGCGGCCAGCGTCCCGCAGTCACCGACGCCGACCTGATGCTCGGCCGTCTCGACCCCGAGCGGTTTGCTGGCGGCCAGATTCGCCTGTCGACGGACGCGGCGGCGAGCGCGCTTCACACGGTTATCGGTGAGCCCTTAGGTATCGACGAACGGGCGGCAGCCGCCGGCATCAGCGAGATTGTCGATGAGAACATGGCGAACGCCGCGCGCGTGCATGCAATCGAATGGGGTAAGAACCTACAGGAACGCACCATGATCGCGTTTGGTGGCGCCGCGCCGCTGCACGCCGCGCGTCTGGCCGACAAGTGCGGAATTCGCAAGGTGGTCATTCCGACCGGTGCGGGGGTCGGCTCGGCGATCGGCTTCCTGCAGGCGCCGATCGGCTATCACGTGACGCGCTCGCGTTATGTCAATCTCGACGAATTCGACCCGCAAGCGGTCAACGATCTGTTCGTATCGATGAGCGATGAAGCCGCCGCAGCAATCCGCAAGGCGAGCGCGAAGGGCGTGATCGAAGAAGCCCGGGTCGCTTATATGCGATACCGCGGCCAAGGCCACGAAATCGATGTCGCATTGCCGGCGCGCCCGCTCACAGCCGATGACAAGCCGTTGATGGAACGACTGTTTTCGGAACGTTACGAGTCGCTGTTCGGTCGCACGATTCCGAACTTGGGCGTCGAGGTGATGACGTGGAGCCTTGCCGCCAACATTCCGGTGCCGGCGCCGCAAACGCAGTCGCCCACCATGCGTGGCGCCAAGGCTAAACCCTCATCGCGGCGCGCGATCTTCGATCCCGAACTGATGGAGGGGCTCGAGCACGGCATTTACGTGCGCCGCGAGCTCGCGCCCGGCATGGTGGTCGAAGGGCCCGCCGTGATCGTCGAGGATGAGACATCGACGCTTGTCGGCCGCAATTTCGACGCGTTGATTCTGCAATCCGGTTATATCCAGCTTGAAAGGAAGTGATGATATGAAGTCCGATCTGATTCAGCTTCAGGTGATGTGGAGCCGCCTGCTCGCGATTGTCGAGGAACAGGCCCAAACGCTGATTCGCACTTCATTCAGTGTGACCACCCGCGAAGGTGGCGACGTCTCGGCCGGTGTGTTTGACGCCGAAGGGCGGATGCTTGCGCAGGCAGTGACCGGCACGCCGGGCCACATTAACTCGATGGCGATGGCGGTGCCGCACTTCGTCAAGCGATTTCCGCCAGCGCAGATGAAAGAAGGCGACGTCTTCCTCACCAACGATCCGTGGCAAGGCACCGGCCACCTGCACGACTTTACGTTCGTCACGCCGACCTTCCTGGACGGCAAGGTAGTGGCGTTCTTCGCATGCACCTCGCACGTGGTCGATATCGGCGGCGTTGGATTCTCGCCGGAAGGGCGCACGGTCTATCACGAAGGTCTGCGCGTGCCGATCATGCGTTTTGCCGACGAAGGCCGAACGAACGAGTGGCTCGTCGAGATCGTGCGCAACAACGTGCGAGAAGCGACGCAAGTCATCGGCGACATGTACGCGCTCGCCGCATGCAATGACAATGCAGTGAAATCGATGATTGCGTTGATGCGCGAATACGATATCGATTCGCTCGATGCGGTGCGCGACTATATTTTCGAGAACACGCGTCACGCGATGCTTGATGCATTCGCCTCACTGCCGAAGAAGCAGGCAAGCAACGCCATGCGCACCGACGGCTACGACAAGCCGGTCGATCTGGCCTGCACAGTGACGATCGAAGACGAGCGCATCGTTGTCGATTTCGACGGCAGCTCGCCGGTGTCGGACTTCGGCATCAACTGCCCGCTGTGTTATACGGCCGCCTACGCGTCGTTCGCTGTGAAGTGCGTAGTTGCGCCGAAGGTGCCGAACAACTCGGCGTCGCTCGACATGATTGTCGTGACCGCGCCGGAGAATACGATCGTCAATGCGCCGTTCCCGTCGGCGGTCGCGGTACGCAGCGTGGTCGGCCATCTGGTGCCGGACGTCGTCTTCGGCGCGATGCACGAACTGTTGCCGGGCCGCGCACCCGCTGAGGGCGCGGGCTCCCTGTGGGGCGTCAAGGCCGGCGCTGGCATGGGTCTGACGCCGAATGTCGGCAGTGACGTCAAGCAGACCCACTTCATGATGATGAGCCTGCACAGCGGCGGCATGGGGGCGCGGTCAAGCTGCGACGGTTTGTCGGCGACGCCGTTTCCGAGCGGCGTGAAAAATATTCCCGTCGAAGTGACCGAAGCCATCACGCCGCTGGTGATCTGGAAAAAGGAACTCCGTCAGGACTCGGGCGGCGTCGGGAAATTCCGCGGCGGTCTAGGTCAAACCATGGTGGTCGGCAGCCGTGAAGATGCGCCGTTTGCCATTCTCGCCACCTTCGATCGCATTCATAACGCACCGCGCGGACGCTCGGGCGGCAGCGACGGCGCGAACGGCATCTTGCGCCTGGAATCGGGCGAACTCCTCAAACCGAAAGGACGTCAGGTGATTCCGGCTGGCGCGCGCGTCGTCCTCGACATGCCGGGCGGCGGCGGCTTCGGCAAACCGGAAGAGCGCCCGCTGGAATTGATCGAAGCGGACCTGCAACGCTATCTGATCAGCTGGGACGCGGCCGTCGCTGCTTATGGCGTCGCCCGCGACGCGAACGGCAAGCTTGTGCGCGCCGCCTGACTCTCAAGGGAACCTGAACGCCATGCGTCTTTGTCAATACGACACACCCCAATCGCCGCGCTGTCACGTCGGCGCGCATCTGAAAAGCGGCCGCGTGGTCGATCTTTCGAAGGTGCTGGATCGACCGCTCACGTCGATGCTTGAATTCATCGCGCTCACCGGAAATGGCGAGATCGATCTCACCGCGCTGCGTAGAACGCTCTACGCAGTCGACGAAAACCAAGCACGCGATTTGGGCGCTCTCACGCTCGATCAACTGCATCTGCGCGCCCCCGTCACCGAACCGCCGAAGTTCTTTGCGGTCGCGATCAACGGTCGCGCGAATTGGGAGCGCTCGATCAAGCCCGAGAATGCGCGTCCTCAATACTTCATTAAGCTGCGCACCTGCATCACCGGTCCGTTCGATCCGATCGAGCTTCCCGACATCGGGTGCGTCGGGCCGGAGGTGGAGCTTGCCTTGATCATCGGCAAGGGCGGGAAGCATATCGCCGCCGCCGACGCGCATCGCCATATCTTCGGCTACACCGTCCACAACGATCTGACGGCGCACGACCTGCGCTCGAAATCCGAATGGATTCGTTTGCGCCGCAAGGACGGCAGCGAGGAACAGCTGACCTATCCGGGACGCTGGAAGAACTTCGACACCTTTTCGCCAATGGGTCCGTTCCTCGTGACGCCCGACGAAGTGCCCGACCCGCACGCGCTGGCGATGGACGCGCATTTGAACGGCGAACTTGTGCAGCAGGGACATTCGTCCGATGTGGTGTATCGCATTCCGGAGCTGATCGAATATCTGTCCGCGGCACATACGCTGGAAGCTGGCGATATCCTATCCATTGGGACGGTGCCGGCTGTCGATCCGTGGAAGATGGCGACCATCGATCTGCGCAAATATGGCGGCACGATTGACGTCACGATCGAAGGCGTCGGACGCCTGAGCAATCCCATTCGCGCGGTCTGACCGGAGGCACATCGAACATGTCGAACGCATTTACGCGCTCCGGTGCGCTCTCGCGCATCAGCCCGTCGGCGACCATCGCGATCACGCAGAAGGCCCGCGATCTGCGCGCCGCCGGGCGCACGGACATTTTGTCGCTGTCGATCGGCGAGCCCGATTTCGATACCCCTGAGCACGTGTGCGAGGCGGCACGCGTCGCGATCGCGGCCGGAAACACGCGCTATCCGCCTGTCTCCGGGGTGCCCGTGCTAAAGGAAGCGGTTGCCGCCAAGTTCGCGCGCGACAATGGCCTGCGTTATGCGGTCAACCAGATCGTCGTCAGCTCGGGTGCGAAGCAGGTCATCGCGAACGCGCTGCTCGCGACGCTCAATGCGGGCGACGAAGTGCTGATTCCCGCGCCGTATTGGGTGTCGTATCCGCAACTTACGCAGTTGTGTGGCGCGACGCCGGTGTTCGTGCCGACGACCGCGGCTGACGGCTTCCTGCCGAAACCCGAAGCGCTCGATGCGGCGATTACGCCGAAAACTCGGTGGCTCATCGTGAATTCGCCGAACAACCCGTCGGGCGCGGTAATGGATCGCGCATCGCTCGCCGCGCTCGGCGAGGTGCTGCGCCGCCACCAGCACGTCTGGATTCTTACCGACGACATCTACGAACACCTAATATACGCGGACGAGCCGTACGCGACGCTTGCCCAAGTCTGCCCGGATCTCGCCGATCGTACGTTGACGGTCAACGGCGTGTCGAAGGCGTATGCCATGACCGGCTGGCGGATCGGTTTCGCGGGCGGCCCTGCGCCGCTCATCAAGGCAATGGAACTAGTGCAAAGCCAACTGACCGGCGGTGCATGCTCGATAGCGCAATTCGCGGCGGCTGAAGCGTTGACCGGCCCGCAGGATTTCGTCGCCGATTGCCGCGAGTCGTTCCGCAACCGCCGCGACCGCTTAGTCGGCGCGTTGCGGGCGATTCCCGGAATCGATTGCGCGACGCCCGACGGTGCCTTCTATGCGTTTCCGTCTTGCCAACGGTTTTTAGGGCGCTCAACGGCGGCCGGCAAGGTCATCCAAACTGACGAGGACTTTGTACGCGAACTGTTGGAAACGGCAGGCGTCGCTGCGGTACACGGCTCCGCGTTCGGCAGTCCAGGACAGTTCCGCGTGTCCTATGCTGCATCGCAGGACGTGCTCGACGAAGCTTGTAACAGGCTCCACCAGTTCTGCGACAGCCTCCGATGACATCGACTTCTGATCCGATTCGCGCGGGGGGGTATTCCGATCTAGCGGGCGGCGCGATGCAGATGCGCCCCTATTGGGCGGACGCACGTCCGCCCGAATCGCAGTTCGACGAGTCCGCGCCGCTACCGCAGAAGTGCGACACCCTAGTCGTCGGCGCGGGACTGACGGGCGTGGAAGCCGCGCGCGTGCTCGCAGATGCTGGCCGCGACGTGCTCGCACTGGACGCCGGCCGTCCAGGCGCAGGTGCGAGCACGCGAAACGGCGGACAGGTCGGCCGCAACTTCAAGCACGCCTTCGGCGAGTTGTGCGACACGCTTGGCGAGCCCAGCGCGATTCGCTATTTTGGAGAACTACGCGCCGCTTACGACGCGTTGGCGGCGCTCGGCAACGAAGCCGGCGACGCGATCGGGTGGCGCAAATGCAGCCGCGTGATCGGCGCGATGAGCAGCGAGCACCTCACGCGTCTAACGCGCGAATACGAGCGGCGCGCGCGACTTCTCGGCGAGGAAATCGACGTACTCGATCGCACGCGCGTTGCCGACGAACTTGGCTCGCCGCTTTACGTCGGCGGTGTGCGCGTGATTGAAAACGGCGCTGTTCATCCAGGGCTGTATTATGAGTTCATGCTGCAACGTGCCACATCGGCCGGCGCGCGTATCGTCGGTCATACGGCAGTCACGCGCATCGAGCGCACCCGTGCCTGCTTCGATGTGCACACGGCACGCGGCGTCATTGCCTGCCGCGACGTGATGATAGCAACCAACGGCTACACCGATCGCGCGCTCGACTGGTTCCAGCCACGCCTCGCGCCGATTAACTCGTACATGATCGCGACCGAACCGCTCGACGATGCGACGTGGCGCGACATTCTTCCTTACCGCCGCACGTATCACGACAACCGCCGGCGCTCGCATTTCATGACGTTTTCGCCCGACGGCGCACGTCTGCTGTTCGGCGGCCGTACGGGCAACGATCCATCGATGACGCGACGCACGCTGGCCGCGCTCGCCGATGATCTCCGCTTTATTTTTCCAAGGCTCGCGGGGGTAACCATCACCCACGGATGGAGCGGTCGTTGCGCGGGTACGCGAGATCTGTTTCCCCATGTCGGCTTAAATCCGCAAGGCATGCACTACGCGCTCGGCTACTGCTTTTCGGGCAACGCAATGGGACCGTATCTCGCGCGCAAGGCAGCCGCGCGTATTCTCAATCGTCACGACGAAGCGCAGACGCTTTTTGATAACGGGCGCTTCCCAACCCTGCCGTTGCCTGCTCGCAATAGGTGGACGATGCCGTTACTGCTTAACTATTACGCGTGGGCTGACCGGCCGAAGGGACTTACCCGCGCGATCTAGCCCGATTGACGTTTGTTTTATGTTCTGCGAGGCACCGAATGAACCGCAACATCATATATCGGCGAAGCCGCCTTGCCAGCTGGGTGTTCCAGATCGGCGTCGTGGCCGGGCTCGTGGCCCTCGTCGTATGGTCAATGAGCACCGCGTGGCAACGCATGCACGCGCAGGGTATTGCTTACGGCTTCGGCGTACTTGATCGCGCGACGGGATGGCAGATTAGCTCGCCGTTTTTGGATCAAAGCGCCGAAGATCCGTATTGGTGGACGCTCCTCGTCGCTTTCGTCGACACGCTGGGCGCGAGCATGATGAGCATCGTGCTCGCGTGCGGGCTCGGTTTGGTGATCGGTGTCGGGATGCTTGCGCCGAACCGCGTGGTCGCACAGATATTTCGCGCCTACGTCGAGATTTTCCGCAACGTGCCGCTCGTGTTGCAGGCGCTGTTCTGGTACGCGACGCTGACGACCTTGCCAGCACCGACGGCGAATCCGCCGGCCTTGTTCGATGCCGCGTTCATGAGCAATCAAGGATTGTTCCTTCCGTCGGTGAGGTTCGGATCGGCAGGGCTCGGCTGGGCGTGGGCGATCACACTGGTTGCGTTGGGTGCATGCGTTCTCTGGCGACGTGCGGTGACTCGGCGGGGCGTGGCGACCCTCGCGCTGGCCGGCGTTGCCATCGCGCTGATCGCGTTGTCTGTCGTGCTGCTGCAAAGCGGACCGGTGGTCGTCGACCTGCCGCGTATGGCCGGATTCAGCTTTCACGGCGGCTGGAACGTGCCGCTAGAACTGATCGCGCTGGTGCTTGCCACCGTGCTGTTTTCCGCCGCCTACATTGGCGAAATCGTGCGCGGCGGCCTGCTGTCGGTGCCGCGCGGCTTGATCGAGGCGGCCCAGGCGCTCGGGCTGCCGGCGCACACGGTGTTCTCCGGCGTGCGCTTTCCGATCGCGCTGCGCTCGATGGTGCCCGCTCTCGGCAACATCTTCCTGTTCATTGTGAAGGCCACGGCGATCGGCAGTGCAATTGGTTATGCCGACGTTTATTCGGTGTCTGTGGTTAGCATCAGCCAGACCGGCCAAGCCGTCGAATTTCTGATCGCGATGATGATCGTCTACTTCGCACTGAATTACTCACTGACACTCGTGATGAACGCATTGAACCGCGCGATCGCCTTCAAGGGGAATCGTTGATGAATAAGGTCGATCCGCTTCCGCTGTCGGGCGACGCTACGCATCGGACGCCTTCGTCTGTCGGCGAAGGTCTGCCGCGACAGAACCGCGCGCTGCGCGGCCCATGCGACTGGGTACTGTCGACATTCAGCACGCTGGTCCTCGCGTTCGTGCTGTGGCGCGTGCTGTCGTGGGCCGTCGTGCATGGCGTTCTCGGGACGACGCCGCAAAGCTGTACGGACGCAACTGGTGCATGCTGGTCGGTGATCCGTGCTCGCTGGCGCATCATTCTGTTCGGCCTGTATCCGATGGAGGAGCAATGGCGCTCGGCGACCGCATCTGTGATCGCCGTGTGCACGCTCGCACTGGCGTGCATGCCGCGCATGTGGAGCGCCGCGCGCATGGTGCCGGTATGGCTGGGCGGCTACCTACTGTTCTTGTTGTTTATTCACGGCGGCGTGTTCGGTCTCGACGTCGTGACGTCGTCACATTGGGGCGGCCTCACGCTTACGCTCTTTATCTATATTACGGTCATCGCATTCGGTTTGCCCATTGCGATTGGTCTCGCGCTGCTGCGGCAGGGACGCTATCCGGTGTTTCGTCATCTGACAGCCTTTATCGTCGACGTGACTCGCTCGTTGCCGCTACTGACGATCCTGTTTTCCGCGACCGTCATCATTCCGCTGATGCTGCCGCACGCGCTTCAGGGCGACAAACTCGTACGGTCGCTGGTTGGCTTCACGTTTTTCTTCGCCTGTTACCAGTCGGAAATCGTGCGCGGCGGGTTGCAGGCGGTAGGACGTGGACAGGTCGAGGCTTCGCAGGCGCTCGGCATGAGCTATTGGCACACGACCTCGCTGATCACGCTGCCGCAGGCGTTCCGCGTTGCTATGCCGGCGACGATCAACCAGTTCGTCATTACCTTCAAGGAAACATCGCTGGTGATCATCGTCGGGCTCTTCGATCTGATGGCGTCGGCGCAGGCCGCCTATCACAGCGGTCAGTGGAGCGCGTATCACACGGAAGTTTATGTATTCGTTGCACTGATTTACTTCATCGGATCGTTCAGCCTGTCGAAGTACGGCAAGTACGTCGAGAAGCGTTTTCAAACATTACGCTAAGCGCGGAGTCCCCATGTCCCATCCGATAACAGTACCACCGGTCCGAGCGGACGGCATGACCGCGGCCGTCCAGATGAGCGGCGTCAACAAGTGGTACGGCCGTTTCCACGTGCTGCAGAACGTCGATCTGACCGTCAAAAGCGGTGAACGTATCGTCATTTGCGGGCCCTCAGGTTCGGGCAAATCGACAATGATCCGTTGCATCAACGCGCTCGAAGAACATCAGCAGGGCACGATCGTCGTCAATGGCGTGGAACTGTCTGGCGCGACGAAGAGTATCGAGAAAGTCCGACGTGAAGTCGGCATGGTGTTCCAGAGCTTCAATCTTTTTCCGCATATGACGGTGCTCGAGAACTGCATGCTTGCACCCGTGCGCACTCGCCGTCTTACAAAGGACCAGGCGCGCGAGCGGGCGATGCATTATCTCGAGCGCGTGAAGATTCCGAATCAGGCCGGTAAGTATCCGGGACAGCTCTCGGGCGGTCAGCAGCAGCGCGTCGCCATCGCGCGGGCGCTGTGCATGAGTCCGAAAGTGATGCTCTTCGACGAACCGACGTCGGCCCTCGATCCGGAGATGATCAAAGAAGTGCTCGACACGATGGTCACACTCGCCGAAGAGGGAATGACGATGCTTTGCGTCACCCACGAGATGAGCTTCGCGCGGCGCGTCGCGGACCGGATCATCTTCATGGACGCGGGCGCGATCGTCGAGGATCAACCGCCCGAGGCATTCTTCTCGAATCCGCTTCACGCACGTACCCGGGACTTTCTCGGGCAACTGATGCATTGATCTTTTAACGCAAGAAGGAATTTCACCATGAGCGACATCCAACGCTTTGATTTTCGCAAACGCATTCACATGAGTGTCGTTCACGGCGGCACCGTTTATTTGACCGGACAGGTCGGCACGGCAAACAAGCCGGCCGCCGAGCAGATGCAAGAAATTCTGGCAAAGGTCGAAGCGCTGCTCGCGCAGGTCGGCAGCAGCAAGTCGCGCATTTTGAACACGACCCTGATTCTCGCTGACATTGCGGATTACGACGCGGTAAACGAAGTGTGGGACGCGTGGGTCGACAAGGATAACGCGCCGTCGCGCTCGACCTTGCAGGCGCAACTCGCGTCGAAGGGCCTGCTCGTCGAGTTGATTGTTATTGCGGCGACGCGATCGGGCGAGCGATCCGTTTCAACGGGGGATACCCAATGAGAAAGCAGTTCATTGTGCCGCAGGGCACACATGCGGCGCCGACATACTCGTACGCAGTCAAGGCGGGTAACACAGTCTATCTGGCAGGCCACGTTGGTCGCGACGCGCAAGGCAAGGTCGTTGAGGGCGGGATCGAGGCGCAAACCGCGCAGGCGTTCGAGAATTTGAAACGCACGCTCGACGCAGCCGGCGCTACGCTGGCCGACATCGTCAAGCTAACGATCCACCTTACCGATATCGAGGCGATGGCGACCGTACGCGATGTGCGCGCGCGCTATCTGAAACCACCGATGCCTGCGAGCACGGCGGTCGAGGTCGCGAGACTCGCGCCGGGTGTGCTAATCGAGATCGACGGCACCGCCGTGATCGACGACGCATGATGTCCGCGCAATTAACCGTGCCGCAGCTTTTCTATTCGCCGGAAGCGTGCTCGCTCGCCGCGCATATCGCGCTCGAAGAAACGGGTGAGGCATTCGAGCCGGTGCGTATTGCGCTGGCCGACGGCGAGCAGCGCTCGGCCGGGTATCTCGCCATCAATCCGAAGGGGCGCGTACCCACACTGGTCGACGATGGGTTTGTCGTGACGGAATTGCCCGCAGTGCTGCTGTATATCGCGCGGCGGTTTCCGCACGCGAAGTTGTGGCCCGGCGATCCGCAAGGTGAGGCGCGTTGCGCCGAGTGGGTCGCATGGTGCGCGTCGGGTTTGCATGAAACGTTCGGGCATTTGCGGCGGCCCGAACGTTTCGCCGATAGCGATGCCGCCCGCCGTGAAGTCGCGGACAAGGGGCGGGTGTCATCGCGAGCCGTGTGGGAGATGGTGGAGCGCAGGCTCGCGGCGTCGAGCGATCAATGGGCCGCTGGTTCGCGCTATTCGGTCGCCGACGGATGTCTGCTCACGTTCTGGATCTGGGGCCGCGGGAAGACGCTTCGGTACGACATGCACCGCGACTTCCCTGTGTGGACGGCACTCGCGGCAGGCGTCGCGCAACGCGACGCTGTGCGCCGCGCGCTCGCGCGGGAAGGCTTGCCGCCGCCTTGAACATGGCAATCAGTTCGATTTCGTCGCTCCGGTAGGGGGCGACAATCCCTGAGGGTATTTCCGCACGCATCGTCGTCGCGGGGGCGCCTTTCTTTACGCCTAACAAACAGAATGGATGGAGATGAGGATGGCAACAAGGCAGATGAACGTTTGGTGCGTCGCGGCATCGCTCGCGATTGGCACGGCCGCTGTTGGCGTGCACGCGCAGACGATTGTGAAAATAGGCAGCGTCGCCCCGCTGACCGGCGGCATGGCGCACGTCGGCAAGGACAATGAAAACGGCGCGCGACTTGCGATAGAGGAAATTAACGCGCAAGGTCTCGTGATCGGTGGCCAGAAGATCACGCTGCAACTCGACGGTCAGGACGATGCCGGCGACCCGCGCCAGGCCACTCAGGTCGCGCAGAAACTCGTAGATGACAAGGTGGTGGGAGTCGTCGGCCACCTGAATTCCGGAACGACGATTCCTGCTTCGAAGATCTACAGTGATGCCGGTCTGGTCCAGATTTCGCCGTCGGCGACCAATCCGGTCTACACGCAGCAAGGTTTCCGCACGACATACCGGATGGTTGGGACCGACGCACAGCAAGGTCCGGCGCTCGCGAAATACATGGCGGAAACGCTGAAGGTCAAGACGCTCGCAGTGGTTGACGACTCGACCGCCTACGGCCAAGGCCTTGCAAACCAGTTCCAGAAAGGAGCCGAAGCCCTCGGTATCAAGGTGCTGTCACATGACGCGACCAACGACAAGGCGGTCGACTTCCGCGCGATTCTCACCAAGATCAAAGGGGAGAATCCCGATGCGATTATGGTAGGCGCGATGGACCCGACTGGCGGTCCGTTCGCGCGCCAGGCGCGGCAACTGGGCCTGCGCGCAAAGATTCTTGGTGGCGACGGAATGTGTACCGAGAAAATGCCGTTACTTGCCGGCGAGGCGGCTGATAACGTCGTGTGCTCGGAAGCGGGAAAAGCGCTTGAGGAAATGCCGCAAGGCGCGGCGTTCGCCGCGAAGTACGAGAAGCGCTTCGGCGAACCGATTCAAATCTATGCGCCGTTCGCGTATGACGCGGTGTACGTGATTGTCGACGCAATGAGCCGCTCGAACTCGGTCGATCCGGCCAAGATCCTCGCCGCGATGCCAAATACGGATTATGCCGGTGTCACCGGTCAGACAAGGTTCGATGCGCACGGCGATCTGTCGCACGGCGTGATTACGTTGTATACGTATAAAGCTGGCAAGAAGACAATTGTCGACATGGTGACACTGTGAGCTTATCAACTTCGTGGATCAACATCGACGCGCATGATGGCGGACGCTTCCAAGGCTTTCTAGCGCTGCCGCCGGCGGGTCGCGGTCCAGGGCTTCTCGTGCTGCAGGAGATTTTCGGTGTCAACGCGCACATCCGCGGCGTCGCCGAGCAATATGCGGCACAGGGTTTCGTCGTGCTTGCGCCGGACATGTTCTGGCGCATCGCGCCGCGCATGGAAATTGGCTATTACGGCGAGGACCGCGTACGTGCAAACGAAATCTACGACGAAGTGCTCGACAGGCCCCTCGCTGTCGCCGATGTCGGCGCGGCGGCGAAGCGGCTGCGGGCGCTCCCCGAACTGACTGGGAAGGTCGGGGCGGTCGGCTTCTGTTTTGGCGGCTGGCTGACTTTCGCCGCGGCCGCCGAGCACATGATCGATATCGGCGTGTCCTACTACGGCGGCGGCATTCAACATGAGCTCGACCATTGCGAGCGTATCGTCGCACCGATGCAATTTCACTTCGGCGAAAGCGATCCGCATGTGCCCCTCGCGCTCGCGGACGCCTTGAGCGACCGTTTTGCCGGTCGCGACGCTGAAGTTTATACGTATCCTGGCGCCGATCATGGCTTCAACTGCTGGGAGCGCGAGACCTATCACGCGGGCGCGGCCGCGCTCGCGCAAGAACGCGCGCTGCAGTTCCTGCGCAAGTCTTGGTGACATCAGGGCCGCCGCAATCGTGGCGGCCCGTCCGTTGCAGACCGAGTCTCCTGTTCGCGGACTTCGCGCCCGAACAGGAACTCGACATCCCGTCGCGCCCATCGCGATGACGGCATGAATGTCAGACGCGAAGTGTCATTGACCGCGTAGACCGGAACACGCGTCTACGATGTAGAGCACGACAGTTGCGCCTGACTGAGCCAAGAGCCTACTTCAGGTCAACGCGTGAGCGAATGAGACAACACAGCGCTTGACCGGCAATGGGTAGCCCGAGGATTCGCCAGCAACCGCGCCAAGGTTGCGTGGCCACTTTCGGCTCAAACGCGTCAGTTCCGCGGTCGCAGCATAAATTAATGCCGCCTCCGCTAAAGATTGAGTCACAGAACGCAGAGAAGAAGTGGCGGGTGAAGTGAAGATCGGGCGCCTTTTTACACACGCATGCTGCCACTCCTCAACTGATGGCCGCCCCAAGCCATCTACAGTGACGACCGTACTTGGCTTAGGCGAATCGACAGGAATGTGGGTGACACCAGCACGCTGCACGGAAATGGCCGCTTACTGCATTACAACGGACGTGGCCTGGCCACGCAGCCCATCACCTCAACGAGTCATTGTCTGAGACCGGAAGAATCGTCGCGGTACGGCATCGGTGATGCGATGGTGCTCCTGTCCGCAGGTTCAAGGGAGGCCACGAATCGGATGCTGGGCTAAAACGGGAGACGGGCTGACGGTATGCTGCAGTCGCTGTTTCGACTGCGAGACAACAAGTTCTACGGAACATGGATAAAATGGCTCCGCTATAATCCCTGCCATGAAATTTCTTCGGACATTGCTCCTCTTGTTGCTTTGCGCCGCGCTTCCCATCAGTGGGCTGGCGGCCAGCGGCTTGACTGGAGAATGCCCGATGCAGATGAGCATGGGCTCCGACGATAGTAGTGCGATGTCATCGGACATGCCTGGGTGCGAGACCATGAAATCCTCGCAAGCGGGAAAAGCCAAAGGCTTCTTCTGCAAGGTAACGGCGCAATGCCAGCTTGGCAGTCTGTATCACCCGGTTTCCACTACCAATGTAACCCGTCCGGCCGGACTATCCAGCCGCGTCGTGTTCCACTACGCATTGTCGCTCACCGTCCGTGAACCGGCCGGACTCTGGCGACCTCCTCGCACCATCTAATCCCTTGCTGACAGGTTCACCGCATCTGCGGTGAGGTCGTCCTGCGTCCAGGACGTGGATTCCCTGTGGGAGTCCGCCGTTGGGGTTAGAACATGCCTTTAACTATTGGCACGCCGTCATGCCGGCGTGCACCGCTGCGCGCGCGCTCGTTTTTTGCCGCGTGGATTTTCGCGAGTGTCGCTGCGAACGCTCAGGAAGCACCCGTCACGCTTGATGCGGCGCTCCAGTCCGCTACCGACCGCTCTGCCGCCATGGCGGCTACGCAGGCATCAGTGCGCGCCAGTTCGGAAGCCGCCGTCCGCGCAGGGCAGTTGCCCGACCCTACGTTAAAAGCCGGCGTCGACAATCTGCCTGTGACCGGGCAGCAGAAATACACCATTGGTCAGGATTTCATGACGATGCGCCGTATTGGCATCGAACAGGAATGGGTGTCGGGTGACAAGCGCCGGCTCCGGTCAGCATTGGCAAACGATGTGGTTGACCGCGAGCGGGCTGGCTACCTCAGCCAGCTCGTGAACACCCGCCAGCAAACGGCCACGGCGTGGCTGAACGCGGTCTATGCGAAGAAGGCCGTTTCGTTGCAGCAGGAACTCGTTGACCACATGACCCATGAACTGGACGCGACGAAAGCGTCTTATCGTGGAGCAAAGGCGACTGCCACCGACGTGACACAGGCCCAGGCAATGCTCGCGCAGACCCAGGACCAGTTGCTCAAGGCCCGGCAGACGTTGCAGACCGCGCTCATCGGCCTGTCCCGCTGGACGGCAACGCGCGTTTCTGATGTGACGGGCGAGCCGCCGGCGCCACAGTCATATGTGTCATCACTGCCGCCCGAGGAGCTGCTTGAGGTGCAGCCAGTGCTCGTCGCGGCATCCCGGGACATCGCCGTCGCCGATGCGGATACGGCCGTCGCAAACAGCTATCGCAGCCCCAACTGGACGTGGGAAGTCGCCTACCAGCAGCGCGGCGGGGCGTACTCGAACATGGTGTCGGTTGGCGTCAGCATTCCACTACCCATTAATCGCAAGAACCGCCAGGACCGGGATGCCTCAGAGAAGGCGGAACTGGGCACCAGGGCGCGGCTGATGTACGAGGATGCGCAGCGTCAGGTCGAAGCGGATATCCGTACACAGTCAGCCACGCTCGCGAGCGGTCGCGAACGCATTACCAGTCTCACCCACTCCCTGCTTCCGGCCGCGGACCAGCGCGTGCAACTGGCGGCAGCCGCATACAGGGCAGGCACGGGCTCGCTGGCCGATACCTTCGCTGCCAGGCGTGCGCAGCTCGACGCCGAGCTTCAGGTGCTCGACCTGCAGCGCGACGTATCTCAAACCTGGGCCCAACTGCAATACCAGGTCGTGCCCGCTGCAATGTCCGTGAGTCAGTGAAGGAGAACAACATGCATAAGAAACAACTGGCACGCGCGGCCCTTATGGTGTTTGCCGCAGCGGCATTGCTGGGTGCCGGCTATGTCGCCGGTACGCATCGTTCAACGATGGGCGGCGAGAGCTCTGCTGCGGCAACACCCTCCAGCGACAAAACCGACCCGAAGACTGGCCGGGAGGTGCTGTACTGGCACGACCCGATGGTGCCGAACCAGCATTTCAACAAGCCGGGCAAGTCGCCTTTCATGAACATGCAGTTGGAGCCAGTCTATGCCGATGAAGGCGGCTCGAACGGCATCAAGATTGACCCCGGGTTGCAGCAGAACCTGGGGATTCGATACGCAACCGTACGCCGGCAGGAGACAACGGAAGGATTCGACGCGGTAGGCACTACGCAGTTCGATGAGTCGAAAGCCGATGTCGTCCAGTCGCGGGTGACTGGCTATATTGACCATCTTTACGCCAGCGCCCCAATGCAAGGCGTAACGAAAGGCGCTCCGATTGCGTCCCTGTTCGTTCCAGACTGGCTTGCGCCGCAGGAAGAGTATCTGTCGCTGAAACGTGGCGGCATGGATGACGGCATGCTTGCGGCGTCACGCGCGCGTATGCGGGCGATGTCGATTCCCGAGGGCGTGATTGCAAGTCTCGACCGCACCGGCAAGGCACAGACGCACATCACACTGTCCGCACCGGAAACCGGCGTGCTGACCGAACTGAACGTTCGTGATGGCGCGATGGTGTCGCCCGGACAGACGCTTGCGAAAGTCTCCGGGCTCGACAGGCTGTGGCTCGTGGTGGAGGTGCCCGAAGCGCTGGCGCTTCAGGTTCGACCGGGCATGAGCGTGGACGCCGTGTTTGCCGGTGACCCTGCCCAACATTTCACGGGACACATCCGTGAAATCCTGCCGGGCATCAGCGCGAGTAGCCGTACGCTTCGGGCTCGCCTCGAAATCGATAACGCGAACTTCAGGTTGACACCGGGGATGTTGATGCGGGCGCGCGTCGGCGCTGCAAAAAAGGTATCGCGGTTGCTGGTTCCCTCGGAGGCCGTCATCACAACGGGTAAGCGGTCAGTGGTTATCGTCAGGAATTCAGACGGGAGGTTACAACCTGTCTCTGTCACCGTTGGCAACGATGCCGGCGACGATACCGAGGTGACCAACGGCCTGTCCGAAGGCCAGCAGGTCGTCGCATCCGGCCAGTTCCTGATTGACTCGGAAGCGAGTCTGAAATCTGTTCTGCCGAAGCTCGAAGCAACCGCGCCGACCGGTGCGAGCGCGTCGCCTCCAGCACCTGCCGCAGCAACACCGCAGACCTACGACACCACAGGTAAGGTCGAACAGGTAACGGCCGGTGACATCACGTTTTCACATCAGCCCGTTCCAGCGCTGGGCTGGGGCGCAATGACCATGTCGTTCGGCAAACCGTCGCCGACGGCGTTTCCGGACGTGAAGCCTGGCCAGAACGTGCATTTTGTTTTCACGCAGTCGGGTGACGGATACCAGTTGACCAAGGTCGAGCCAGTCGGAGGCGCCAAATGATTGCGCGTCTTATCAGGTGGTCTATCCACAACCGCTTCCTGGTGCTGCTCGCGACCGTGCTCGTCACAGCATGGGGCGTCTACTCGGTGACTCAAACGCCGCTCGATGCGCTGCCCGACCTGTCCGATACGCAGGTCATCATCAAGGCATCGTACCCGGGCAAGGCCCCGCAGGTCATCGAGGACCAGGTGACGTATCCGCTCACCACGACGCTGCTTGGCGTACCCGGTGCGAAAACCATTCGCGCGTATTCCTCTTTCGGCGATGCGTTCGTCTACGTGCTGTTCGATGACAAGACCGACCAGTACTGGGCACGTTCGCGGGTACTCGAGTATCTGAACCAGGTACAAAGCCGCCTGCCGCAGGGGGCAACCGTTTCCCTCGGCCCGGATGCAACTGGTGTGGGATGGGTGTACGAATACGCCCTCGTCGACAAAACCGGGCAGCACGACCTTGGGCAGTTGCGTGCGCTTAATGACTGGTTCCTTAAGTTCGAACTGAAGTCCGTGCCCGATGTCTCCGAAGTCGCGAGCATCGGCGGCATGGTACGCCAGTATCAGGTTGTCCTCGACCCGGACAAGCTTCGTGCGTATGGCATCACGCAGGCGGCGGTGGCCGATGCGCTTGGCAAGGCGAATCAGGAATCTGGCGGGTCGGTCGTCGAGATGGCCGAGTCGGAGTACATGGTCCGGTCGTCCGGCTACCTGCGTACGCTCGACGATTTCCGCAACGTCGTATTACGCACGAACGATGCCGGTACACCGGTTCTGCTCGGTCATGTAGGCCGGATTCAAATCGGACCCGAGATGCGGCGCGGCATCGCTGAGCTGAACGGCGAGGGCGAGGTTGCGGGCGGTGTCATCGTCATGCGCTCCGGCAAGAATGCGCTGACGACCATTGACGCAGTAAAAGCGAAACTGGCGGACCTGAAGCGATCACTGCCGGCTGGCGTGGAAGTCGTGACGACCTACGCCCGCTCGCAGCTCATCGAGCGCGCCGTGGACAACCTCAAAGACAAGCTCATCGAGGAGTTCGTCATCGTTGGGCTCGTCTGCGCGGTGTTCCTTTTCCATCTTCGCAGCGCGTTCGTGGCGATTCTGTCACTGCCGTTAGGCGTGCTGGCCGCCTTCATTGTCATGCGCTATCAAGGGGTGAACGCGAACCTGATGTCCTTGGGCGGCATCGCGATTGCCATCGGCGCGATGATTGACGCGGCCATCGTGATGATTGAGAACGCTCACAAACATCTCGAAGCGTACGACCACGAGCATCCGGGCGAACAAATCACGACGGCACAGCGCTGGGAACTCATCGCGACATCTGCTGCGGAGGTGGGACCGGCGCTGTTCTTCTCGCTTCTCATCATCACGCTGTCGTTTATCCCGGTGTTCTCGCTCGAGGGGCAGGAGGGGAAGCTGTTCTCTCCTTTGGCCTTCACCAAGACTTACACCATTGCCGCTGCTGCCGGGTTGTCGGTGACGCTGGTTCCCGTGCTGATGGGTTATCTGATTCGAGGTCGCATCCCTCACGAGAACTCGAACCCCATCAACCGCGTACTGATTCGACTGTATCGACCGTTGCTGGAAGCGACGCTGCGACGGCCGTGGGTTGCCATTGGTCTGGCGGTCGTTGCGCTGGCCGCTTCGGCGATTCCGCTGTCCCAGCTCGGCGGCGAATTCATGCCTCCGCTCGATGAAGGAGACCTGCTGTATATGCCGACAGCGCTTCCGGGAATTTCGGCCGAGAAAGCAAGTGAACTGCTGCAGCAGACCGACCGGCTCATCAAGACGGTCCCGGAGGTGCAGACTGTCTTCGGCAAATCCGGCCGTGCCGACACCACTACAGACCCAGCACCGCTCGAAATGTTCGAGACCACGATTCAGTTCAAGCCGCGTAGCCAGTGGCGACCAGGCATGACGCCGGAAAAGCTGGTCGATGAACTGGACCGGACCGTCAAGGTGCCGGGGCTGTCCAACGTGTGGGTACCGCCCATCCGTAACCGTCTGGACATGCTGTCTACTGGTATCAAAACGCCAGTCGGCGTCAAGATTTCAGGCAGCGACCTCTCGCAAATCGACAGAATTGCGGAGCAGGTCGAAACAGCAGTCAAGAATGTGCCCGGCGTCACGTCTGCACTGGCCGAGCGCCTGAACGGAGGTCGGTACATCGACATCGACATCGACCGCCAGGCGGCTGCACGCTATGGGCTTTCCGTCGGCGATATCCAGTCTGTCATTTCCTCGGCCGTCGGTGGAGAAAACGTAGGCGAAGTCATTGCTGGCCGCGAGCGGTTTCCCATCAACATCCGCTATCCGCGTGAAATCCGGGATTCGCTCGAGAAGTTACGACAGTTGCCTGTCGTCACGGACCGTGGCGCGCAAATCCAGCTCGGCGATGTTGCGCACATCACAATTGCCGATGGTCCTCCGATGATTCGCAGCGAAAATGCGCGGCTCTCCGGCTACGTCTACGTCGATATCCGGAATACTGACCTGCAGTCAGCGGTCGAGGCAATGCAGCGCGCTGTTGCGGAGAGGGTGACGCTTCCGCCGGGCTATTCGATTGCATGGTCCGGCCAGTTCGAATATCTCGAGCGTGCAGCGGCGAAGCTGCGCACGGTCATTCCCGTGACGCTCGTTGTTATCTTCGTGCTGCTCTTCCTGACCTTCAACTCTGCGGCCGATGCACTGCTGCTGATGTCGACAGTGCCGTTTGCCCTGGTCGGCGGCTTCTGGCTCATCTGGATTCTGGGTCACGCGGTGTCTGTCGCAACTGCAGTCGGGTTTATCGCGCTCGCTGGTGTCGCAGCCGAGTTCGGTGTCGTGATGCTGCTCTACCTGAAGGGTGCGCTCAATCGCCGGCTCGAAGATGGTGAACCACTAACCGAAGCGCTTCTGTTCGATGCGATTCGCGAAGGAGCCGTGTTGCGCGTGCGACCGAAAGCGATGACGGTTGCTGTCGTGCTGGCTGGTCTCATCCCCATCATGGTTGGACACGGCGCTGGTTCGGAAGTCATGCAGCGCATTGCCGCGCCGATGGTAGGTGGCATGGTCACGGCGCCAATCCTTTCGATGTTCGTTATCCCTGCAGCCTGGTTCCTGCTGCAACGCCGCCACGCGCGAAGGCTGGGCCATGCTCGGCTCCCCCACGCAGTACCTTCCGGCATGAAAGTGCCATCTACCCAAACTGGAGAAACTCAATGAAGAAGTTGTTTGTTGCGTCTGTTGCTCTTGCAGCTATCGTTGCTGCGCCAGCGTTCGCCAGTGATGACATGGCCGGCATGAACGTGTCCAAACCGTCGGCTTCGCAGATGTCATCGGACACCGCGCTCACCGATGCAGAGGTCAAAAAGGTGGATGCTGAGACCGGCATGGTCACGCTGAAGCACGGGGCGTTGGAAAACGTCGGATGCCGCCGATGACGATGGCGTTCAAGCCCAAGGATGCTGCGATGGTCAAGCAGGTTCATGAGGGTGACAAGGTCAGGGTTCGCATCGAAAGCATTAACGGGACGCTGACCATCGTGAAGATGGAAAAGCAGTCGTGATGCGGTGCTGATGCCGTGCTTGCAGGCTCACCGTGCGCGGAGAGCCTGCGGTCCGGCTTACGGATAGAGGCCAGCGATGCAAACACATCATCATCGCCCAGCGAGACATTTGCCGTCTGAAAGCGACTCCCAACCGCGCGTTTTACACGTGTCGGACATGATGACATGCGAGCAAGGAGCCAATCACCACACCATGCGTGCCCAGCCTGGGTGTCACTGCAGCACGGGCAGTCTAGTCTGCGGTGCGCTTGCCATACCCGTGACGTACGCCGTTATGGTTGTGCCTTCCTCACCTCTTTATGAGGCTGCCTCCCACATTCTCGCAGAACAGTTCATTCCCGAACTGCCGGCACCTCCGCTGCGCTCTGCGTAGCTTCTTCTTCGAACAGGTTTGAACGGTTTCATACCGAGGCTCACTCGCGTCTGCCAGGAACGTGACGAACGTCGACCCGCGCGTTGGAAACCGCAATCTCAGTGACAACATGAAGCCGGCCGGTGGTTCGGGCAACACCCTTGGCTCTTCAGCACAAACACGAGAGCACGGCTCCTCCATGATGGGAATGATCAGCATGGCAGGAACCGGCGGCGGCATGATGGGCGGCTGTCCAATGACGGGCGACAATATGGGCATGCACCCGAAGAGGGCGATGCGCATGCATGGAGAAACGATGAAGGCGAACGGCACCATCGAAGTAACGAGCTTGCTTCTCGACCACGATACCAATTTGGCTTCTTTGCGAACGCGGAAATTTTTCTTCAGGAAAGACTGCAACTACCTTGATTCGGCAGCGCCGCCGTTTGGCACGCTGAAATCTGGATGGGCGCCGCGCACTTCCTCATGAAAACGCGCGAGCATGTCAGCACCGAGATGAGCCTTCATGTCCTCGCATACAACCTCAGGCGCGTCATGGCGATCCTCGGCACGCAGGCGATGATGCAAAAGATGCGAGCCTGAGGGTAGGCTCGCACCACGTTGGTCGCGCTGGCGCGCATTACGCGGCGCCTGAGCACGCCTTCCTCTCATAAAGAGGTCAAAGCGCCAATAACCGTCACACGGGCCACATGGGGCCGTTGACGCCTGCGGATGATCGCGTGAAGTCGTCATTGCGTCCGCTCGGCGTTTTTACACGACCTGGACCCGCATCCGTCATCAGCGGCACCGCGAAAGCGGACATAATGAAATGGCCAGCCCGATCCCAGCCACCGTACTACGATGAGCAGTCCGGTCCCAGGTAGAGGAGAGCGCCATGAACGAGGTCACGCTAAATATCTCCCCGTACCCAAGACCAGTGATCACTGTGATCGCTTGGGCAGCCAAGCTTCCCGTCCTGTTCGAGAGAAGCGATGAGCGTGCGTACGATTTCTATCGCCGTCGCCTCGGCCACGCCATAACTTGCCGCGCACGCGACCTAACGGTTGCTCGCATCGTTGCATCACTACTTGTCGCTGTAGCAGAGGAATTGTGTACGCGCGGAGTGCCGACTTCACAGCGCGAGGTTTCCTGCCGATGTGGAACCAATCGAGAATCCTCGCTTCGATGCAAGGCGCCACCGACGTTACTAGCGATCGCATGCTGCGAGCAACATCGGTGACTGCGTCAGCCATCGTGGACAGAATCCAGCCACATTGGGCGAACGCAGCAGCGACCAGCACGCGTGTCAGGCTTGGGCGTTGCAGTGCGCACGGGAATCGTCGCACCCGCTATCACGTCTGCCTTGGCGCTATTTTGCTTAATGCCTGGATCCGCTCTACGAGGGTTCTTTGAGTGGGCAACCCAGGCTGAGGAAACAGCGTGAAAAATCCTCTAGCGTGATCCAGTGCCATCAAGATTCTGACAAGCGTTTCTATGCTGACGAACATTCAGTCGAGCTTCTACAAGGATCCGACCTTGAAACGCAGACACGCGAAAGCGTCGATGCGTTTTTGGAGACCATTATGGATATCGCACATGTCGGGGCACTTTGGCGACGAAGTCTCGCTTTTTCGTGAACCGCGAGCATAAGCAGCGGTTTCTTACTGAGCTGACCGGCATCATTGAAGTCAGCAACTTCATCCTGATTAGTTGCGTGATTGACAAGGCGAGATTGAAGGAGCGCGGCGAATCGGACAACAATCCGTATCATCTTGCGCTTGGCTTCTGCCTTGAGACGTTGTATGAGTTTCTTCAAGAGAAAAAACAGGACGGGGCGCTCACGCATGTCATCGTCGAATGCCGCGGAAAGAAGGAGGACAACGAGCTTGAACTTGAACTTCGCCGCATGTGCGACGGCGCCAATCGACTTGGCATTACTCTGCCTTTCGACGTGATCTTCGCGGACAAAAAGGTCGATTCGCCGGGCTTGCAACTCGCCGACCTAGTGGCGAGGCCGGTCGGGATGAGTGTCGTTCGTCGCGGACAGGAAAACCGCGCCTTCGACGTACCTAAACGTAAATTTTATTGCAGCGGCGGCCGCGACCATTTGGGGGAAGGATATGAGGACTGGGGCCTTAAAATTTTCCCGGCGCCAGAAAGCGAAAAGCCCCGGTGAGTCTCACCGAGGCTGCGACGCCGACCAGGAACTCCCAGTCCACTTGGTCGATATTATGAGGCCTGCCCATATCGTTGACAAGCGTTACTTGGGACGTCATGAGCATGCGGAGTCGCTGACTAGCCGGTCATATGCCGATTAACAGGGACGCATGGAACGCGTGCTCGCCACGTCGGCTTGAGAACAATCTTGTTCGTGCGACCAACAACCATTCTGGGCTGTCGGTCCGACAGGAACAGGTTTGCTCCAAGCGGCGTTCCGCAAAATATTCATGCGTCGAGAGATCCGCAACGCATTCCGCAACGGAGCCGTCACCGGCACAACTCGGCTCGCGCAGGAAATAGATTTGCGGAAATCATGCGCAAATTTGTGCAAACCGACGACTCAGGTCGCGTTCGTACTTCGCATTAATTTAACATAATGTTAATGGTCAATATTTTATTAGGATGCCTAAAAAGGACGCATTCACGAGACGCGCTTTCAGGAGAAGCGAACGCGTGAGATCGTGCCGAGGCGGTTGGACAATGATGCTGAGGATAGCGTCTGCCAGCAGTGCTGTCGCATCACGCGCAGCAAGGGGATTGTGCTGAGGGAACCCCAGCTGCCCGGAGGTGTATCGCGGTATGTACTGTGCGGAGACGCGGGAGGCGGGGGGCGGGAGGCGGGGGATGATATTGTCGCTCAGCCGTCACTTTCTCGATGCGCAACGCGTTCAGTAAGCGCCGAATAGCCGATCAAGCGCGGCACTGATTCGGTCCTGTTCACCTTTGAGCGTACCGATCGCTGGGCCGAGTTCACTGGTCCGGACCGCGCCGAGCAATGGAGTTTCCAGCAAGAACGGCTCTCCGTCGATCTCGAAGATGGGTGAGATATCCTGGGCAACCTTGCTCGTCGTGTAGTTTCCTGCCACGCGCGTCAAAGGAACGACTACGCGTGATATGAGATCGCCGAGATGATCGCTTTGCACGTCCAACAAGAAGGGTGACTTGATCCTGGATCTTGTCGAAGGATTGTTGTAAAGGTCAAACCGCGCCATCAAAACGTCCGATATTCTTCCAAGGGCAAGCCGTCACGCTCGATACGTGCGTTCATTTCGGCGATGAAGTCCGCGTTCATTTCCGCCCAAGTACGAGCCTCGGCCGCTTGGACCTCTTCGCGCAAGCCACGCTCGCTTGCTCGCGACACGTTGACATCTAGGGCCTTTGCGCGCTCGAGCAGATCCGTGGGTAGCGAGACGTTGGTGGGTTTGCGCGTAACCTTCAATGGCGCCGGCGCTTTTGCGATCCGCTCCCGGTCAGGTTGCGCGATCCGTGCATTTGTCATGTGCAACTCCGGTGTGCATGAAACATGCGCATATTCTGCCACAACTTTTGACGCGAAGTAGGCCGGTTCGGACCGGCCTTTCATCCATCAAGCCTACCGAAACTTCGGCTGCCGGGCCATCGGTACGCCATGGGGCGCGTGGCTCCCTGGAGAGGCAGTAGAAAGCTACGTCATGCACCATGGACATAATGTAATTTAACGAACGACCGTACTATTTATTCTTGGCACTATCACAGCGGCAGCCAAGTGCGCTTTTGTGTACATTGGCCGCTGCCTGCTCAACTCGGGTGATAGATGCCGATAACAAATCCTCGACCGTTGACAATCGATATCGAATGAAAGAGACCGCAAAGATAGAAGCCGTTATTCGCGCGCCAAATCTTGGCTATCAGTCAATACGGAAATTGCGGGATGGGCGCTAGTTGAGGTGCTTTATGTTTGCATACCGGACTCGATACCTTGTCAAGTATATCCAAGAGAATGCTGATCAACGATCAACTACGACGCACGGCGTTGTCGTGGCAGACCTATCTCGACCGCCATGGCCGAATCTGCAGTGAATCGGGGGCTCAATCAGCGCATGTGTAACCGTCAACAGATGCACGGTCTCGATCGGGGCTCATCTGCTTACATAGGTTCGATGTGCTGTTATCAACCGTGACGTTATTGAAAGACTTGCGGGATACGAGCTACCAACGAGATCATTGTCGCGCGAAGCTGCTGAGTTCCTGGAGCATGTCCGGTTGGCGTCGCCGTTAGAACCCGAGGTGTTTAATGCTCCCGGTTGCATCTTGCATTATGGAACGATCGGCATCGTCGCGGCCGCCTCGATTGAAGGGTGCCGTACGCACTCCATGGAGGATATGCATCACGGATTGATCATCGACAATACCCTGACACTGCGTAACCCTTTCCCGTGAGGGAGATACATCAAAGCTGCAAGGGCTTCCGGGGCTGCTTCAGCGATCCAGACATCCGCGCATGCGGAGAAGTCGACATCGGATCTGCTCTCATCGGTTGCTGGAAGGTCGGCTCAACTGCAGAAACGCGTCTCCGACCGTGCTTAGCTCATGTCGCGTCGGCCAGGCGACTCAGTGATCCAGTCTATGGAGGACGGCTGCGGCTATCCGACGATCGCCGGCTCTCTCATAAACAATGCGCTGCAAAGCACCATGAAAAACGGATTTGCTAACGAGATTGCGGTGACGGTCGCAAGCGGCAGTTCCTTGACGCTGAAAAAGAATGTGACGACGGTGCCGAGAACTAGCGCGCCTGGCAATAAATGTAGCAGCCACATTTGAGCGTAGTGCCAATTTGTTGCGCTCGCGAGCCTGCGCCAAGATGAGAGTCGCAGCGCGTTAGTGATCGGTACGGCATGTCACAATTCCCCGCTTCGGATCGCAAGTATTGCTGACGTTCCAGATCGCATTACAGATCGCCGCCCTGATTCTGGATAACCGCGAAAGGCGCGCCAGCCGACTGCAAGTACTCTCACAAAACCTGCGGGTCGCATCGACGGTCGCTATGCGTTCAGAACGGAGGAATGTCGATGGCACGCTGACGGAAGGCTATCGCTACCCTGGCAAGCGCAACCCGATGCTCTTTGGCAGCGGACAAGTGCCCTCAGGGCGGTCGTGTATATCTACCACGCAGTGAGCTTACTCGCGAAGGCGATGACTATTTTCCGAGAACCGCGTGTTCCTGATTCTGATTCACCCTGGAATTACGATAGGGCGAGCGTGGGACTAGGTAAATTCGCCGGTTTCTACCCATAACCGCGCGATTTGCTTCCGCGTTCAATTGCTGGCCGGTCAGAGACCGCTTTATGTCGAGATCGAAAGCGTCTGTCTGACGATTCCGGGATTCGGCTTGTCGATTACTTCGGAAATCCATACGGGACGGCAGCTAATCGACGAGCTGGAGCAAGCGGCTTTGATCGGGCGGCGCTCAGACTGTTCGCATCTTGGGATGCGGCAGCAGAAGTCGATTGCGGTAGTTGCCAAGAGCTAGCGCATTCATCGGGTTGGCAGCTCGTCGCCGGTTTCGATCGAGATGCACATGAGTGGCTTGCCCCTGGTGGGTGCGCCAGGAGGCTCGAGTCGAAGCAGGAAATCGAAGTGCCGTCCAGAGAACTTGGCGATCTGCTCCTGTACAGCGCCAAGCCGCATCAGACACTGCGCATCCCAGTTCATCCCCACGACGATTTCGCTCGTCACGCCATTCCACTCGCAGAGGAGAATCGCGCCGGCGCGTGCGTTTTCCTCGGCAAATCGTTCGACACGCTGTTCGATGTAGCGTGCGTCGTCGCGCATCACAGTGCCCGTAATACATAGCGAGACAGCGTGCGCCACCTTGTCGTGCTTTAGATGCACAATTGCGATGCCGCTCAGATGGCGCGATACCCGATCGAGTTGCTCGTCCTCCAGATCGTCATGCACGGCTAGCGCGCCTGATAAGACGTAGGGTGCGGGTTCATCCATCACGAATCTCCCTTGCTTCAGCTATAGGATTGGCGGTCGGTGTTCGGGTACTGATCCTTCGTGCGTCAGTTTATCGACGATCGAAATTTTCGAGAATCCGGGCCTGCCGTTGCAGGAATGCATCCAGTTGCACGTGCTCGTCTGCGAGCTCCTCAAGCAGCTCAACGTGCTGTGCGAGCCCGATTGGCACGAACGACGGTTCGCCGTAGCGCAAACGGCGGAAGACGGCGCCTGCGCGCGCCCATTTATAGGACAATTCCTGCAGTGCGTGCTCGACCGATCCCATCTCGTCGTCGGTGAGCGCGCCGCGGATGCGGATCACCAGGGTATGCGTGACAGCGTCGGTGGCAAAGTAAACATGGGCGGGATTCGCGATTGCCTCGGCGAATCGCTGGGCATGACTGTGCCGGAAATTGTCGAGAACGGGTAAAGCGCCGCAGATTTCGTAGGTGAACGGCATGGGGGCTACCTCCTGCATCAAGGGATGGCCGTTTTACGAGGCGCCGCGCAGGCATATTCCGCTGCTCGCGCGATACCTCTTTGCTCATCGTGTACATACCACAGTAGTCAACAAAAACGGACATGTCAATAGAAAATCCACAGTTGAAGAACTTTCCGGTTCGGCTGAAACAGGAACGGCGGCGGCTTGGCTTGAACCAGACACAACTCGGTGCCGCGGGCGGCGTTCTGAAACAGGCGCAATCCAACTATGAGAAAGGTCTGAGATACCCAGACGCCAGTTACCTGGTCGGGATCGCGGAGGCGGGCGTCGATGTCCAGTACTTGTTGACCGGCCAAACGGCCACTGCAGCCACGCTCGCGTTCACAGATGATGAGCAGCGTCTCCTCGCTGGATTTCGCGAGTTGAAGGCGCGAGAAAAGAGCGGTGTGCTAGCGCTTGTCAAGGCGATCGCCGAGTTTCCACAGTAATAGCGCCGAGGTCTAGGGCGTTCATTACGAATTTCATCACTGAACCGTCGTCCCTTCAGGCGGGAGTCGTTGACGCCGAGATCTGTGGCACAGAAGTCGGCGGCCGCCTGGGACTATCGGATGAGATAGTCCTGAACGCTGGGAGTGCGGCGCAGGACGCTTCGTATGTGTGCGCATCGCACACGATGGCGTTCGTCTCATATCTAAGACGTCTGCTTCTGGACGGCCGTGGGCTGCCCTTCGACCGTGATTAAGCCTGACCCCGACTATCGGGGCACTTGGCGCATGACTCCGGATCACTGGTTTTCTCGACCACCTTTGTTGAATTTTCGGCATGCGCCTTTAGCTTCCATGGGTATCTGCGTGATCGCAAACGGACTCTATGGCTGACCATCGAAAGTCAGCCCGTCGGCAATTGCTTTCTCGTGAATGTGTCGAGAGTTCCGAGGGCGAGTCTCGCGAGTAGCGGCACAAACGCCTCGCTGCTCGCGGTGCGCTCGGCTGCATGTGGTGTTTTGCGTGATTGCCAGGTCTACAATTGACGGCGATCAAATCGCCCACCAGTTTCCTGCCATATTGATCATCCCCCCGCCGGAACCGGCGCCGACATAATCGTTGATGTCGCCCGAAACCGGCGCTTGCCTATCCTGCAATACCATGTTTCAGTGCGCTTTTTGTCGCCCCGAGTAAACGTTTCGCGCAGAGGTACCGGCTTTCACGCAAACGACAGGTCAGGCCCTATAGAAACGCTGCGTAGCTCCGTGTGAAGAAATGGTGGAACGGTCGGCGTGAAAGCGTAAATGCCATGTGCTTTCGGGCGCGCAAAAAAAGCGTAAGCGCGTGCGTCATGCTCTCCCATTTCAGGTCAAACCGCGAGCGAGGAAGTTGCGTACCTCGTGCGTACCGGTGTGCGTCAAGGTGGTCACATCGGGCGCAAACCTGGTGCGTTAAAAATGCGCTTTGGCGGGACGACAAAATGCGTTTCGGATGCGCACCGGAAAAGAGGCGAAGGCGCATCGCCTGCCCACGGCGGGATACAGGACTTGCCCAGTGCGCTGTGTAACATGAGGCGCAAGGTGAACGTGACGTGTGCGCAAAAATGGCGAACCGCTGGACAACCTCGCGCGGTGAGGGTTTGCAAGGACTGCAAAGCGGTTGCGTCAACGGCGGCGATGTTGCCGCGTCAAGGTGTCCGTGTTCAGCGTAAGCACAATGTGCAACAGTGGCCACAAGCTGTGCCTGTCCGGTGCAGGCCGGATGCGCAATCGCGGCGAACAGCCATGCGTCACGGTGGAAACGTTGCGTGTGCACGACACGCGAAAAAAGTGCGCTGTTTCCCGCGTGCTCCCATGAATTCCCTGGAGTTCCTCCGGTGCCTTGCGGCGCGAGGGGACGGCGTTGACAGGTGCGTGATGCGTGAGCAGGATGGTGCGCAGGCGGTGTGTACCGATGCGCGCTGGAGGTGGCGATGCCTGTTGCCAAGATTTATACGAAATCGCAATGGGATGCGTTTGCGCGGGAGCTTGATGCGCTGCCCGAAAAACCCGAGGCCGAACGCGGCCTGAGTGTGCGCGAAGCGATGAAAGAGGTACGTGCCCCTATCCGTCATGCACAAGGCAAGGGATACACGCTGGAGCAGATCGCGGAGCAGGCAAAACAGGCGGGCATCGATATTACGGCTGGCACGATCCGGTATGCGCTACGTTCTGAAGGGAGGCGAAACAGCGCCGGAAAGGGAAACAGCGCAGGTAACACGGCACGTCCGGCGACCAGAGCGCCAGTAGCGGGCGCGGTCACGACATCGCCCCGCGAGCAGGGGGCAGCGCAGGGCAGCGCGTCGCGCGTGAACGACCCGCGCACAGAAATGCGTAATGAGGCGCGTACCGAAGCGCGTGCGCATGGGGGAAAGGCAGAAGTCAAACCGCAACTTACGCCGGTCCAGGGTTCGCTCGCTTTTGCGATCAGGCCCGATACCGACGATCTGTAAAGGACGGCAATGGCAACCACCCTCAACCCCATCTATCTGGTGGGCGGCAGCAAGGGCGGCGTGGGCAAGAGCATCGTCGCACTCGCGCTGGCCGATCACCTGCAACGGCGCAACGCCAACCTTGTACTGGTCGAAACCGATACGTCGAATCCTGACGTGATGAAAGCGATTCACCATGAAATTGAATGCGCGGCGTTTGACCTCGACGAAGCTGATGGCTGGATTGGCCTCGTCAACTACTGCGATGCGAAGCGTGATGCGGTGGTGATCGTCAATACGGCGGCCCGCAATCAGGCGGGCGTGGCCCGATACGGTGCGACGCTGGCGAGCACGCTGGATGAACTGGCGCGGCGGCTCGTTGTGTTCTGGGTCATTAACCGGCAGCGCGACAGTCTCGAACTGCTGCGCGAGTTCAGCGCGACGTTTCCCGAGGCGATGACTTACGTTGTGCGCAACGCCTACTTCGGCACCGCCGACAAGTTCACGCTCTATCAGGATTCGAACATCCGCAAGGGCATCGAAGCGAAGGGGACGTCACTGGATTTTCCGGACCTTGCGGATCGCGTGGCCGATGACCTGCGCAGTCAGCGCCTGTCGGTAAACAGGGCGGCAGAGACGTTGCCGATCGGGCAGCGCGCTGAGCTATTGCGCTGGCGGGCGTTGTATGACGCCATGTTTGCTGGTGTGATTGCCGATGCCTGACCGGTCCCCGGAACCCTCGTATCGCCCGCGACGGGCGGGACGTACGAGACGTGTACCCCCGCCCGATCCGCTCGCGCGTCTCTTTCTCGAAGTGTCGGGTGAAGTCCCGGACGACGCGAGCGTGGCGCGTATGAGACGCGTGTCGGCGGCACTGAATCTGCACGATAACGACGCGCTGTGGTCGGTACTCGCCGTGCTCGAATACTATGCGCGGCTATACGAGGCGATGCCGGATCGCATCAGGAAAACGGGCGAGGGCAGTCTCCATGCGATGCGCGCCGAAGCCAGAGACGCGACGGATGCGCTGATGGCGCAGCACCATGAGGCGCTCGCGCGTTGCAAGGAAACGATACGGCTTGCTGAGCACATGGTCCACGAGCATGAGGAGCGCTACCGGGCCGCTCTCGCGGGGCTGAACGAGGCCGCGCTCGATGTGTTGGTGAACCGCGCCGCTAACCGGATCGCGCGTGCGTCGGGCAACCGTCTGACGGGTGCGTTTGCCGTTGCTGCACGTGAGCAGCGGGCGCGACTTGACGGGGCCCTTGCGGCTTTCGAGCGGGCGACGCAGGAAGCGGGGCGGCAGGCGCAGGCCGGGGCGCAAATACTGGAGCGCCGGTACTGGCGCGCGCTGAGGGCCACGCTGGCACTCGGGCTATCAGTGCTGGCCGGTGCGGCAGCGATAGCTGTCTGGCTAGCCGTGTGGCGGGGATAGCGAACAGGTGCGACAGACCCGAGAAGCGGAAGGGGGATTCCCGGCCTGTCGCGTGATGCGCCAGTGCATGGCGTTGCGCCGTGCGATGAATGCGCTGATGTCCATCAGCAGCCTGACCAGATCATCGGCACTCCAGTGCCAGCATGGCAGCACGAAGCCCGTGTTGGTGGCCCGCGTGACAGCGACACGGAAATGCTCGCCGTTGCGGTATTCATCGTCGGTCACTTCAACCGGGGTTGTGAAAACGTGGCCGGAGCCGCCGTTGATCGCGATCACGATGACCTTGATGCATTGTTTCATGATTACCTCTGTTCAGATATGCACGCCTGACCCATGCGGGGAATGCGGCGCAGTCCTGTCGGGCTGCGCCGGGCCAGCAGGTTCCACCGGACTGACCGGCGGAACCCGCGCGGATTACGCAGCGTTCTGCGTCGTTGACGCGTCGTAAGGCGGCGTTGAGGGAGCGGCGGTCGCAGCGGTTGCGGCAGTCGGGAACGGCCACGCGGGCAGCGCACCGTTGCCGTCTGTCGCGGCTGGCTCCTGTGCCCCGGTCGGGCCGTCCACCGGTGACGGGGTTCCCGTGCCTTCGCCGGGTTCCGTGCCGTTGATGGGGTTGTTACCATGACTGTCGCCGTGGTCGTCACCGTCCTGCGCTTCATCGCCGGTGTCGTCGTCATCGTCATCCGCGTCATGGGCCATGCCGTAGGAGCGCGCTGCCGGGACTTCGTGATCGGTGAGGACTTCCGGGAGCCATGCGGACTTCGCGAGCCGCAGTTCGGCTGCGGCTGCTGCATCGGCTTTCTTCATCTTGCCGAGGTCGGCGGCGATCTTCGGTGACACGGCGCTGGCAACAACTTCCGCGATGCGTGCCTTGCTGACGTGATCGAAATACGAGGCGCGGGTGGGCGTCCAGTACCGCGTCATGTCAAGGTTCAACGCGCTCGCAATTGCATTGATGGCATGGGGCTTTTCCTCTCCGGCGATGCCGTCGAGCAGGGTGCCGGTGCAGAAGGCGAGCAGGTCGAGCAGGGTCGTACCGGGGTCCTGTTCGATCAGCCACGGCAGCAGTTCCGCACGCCGCGCGGGGAGTTCGCGGCCCCACCGTTCGCGCTGCGCCTCGATGAGGCTCCACGCGGTGCTGGTGGGCAGGTCATCCGCCGCGCCGAGCAGCCTGTCGTGGTTGCTGTTACAGGACAGTTCCAGCGCGTGCGGGACGAACGAAACGCCGTACCGTTCCGGAAAGACTTCCGGGATCACGCGCTGCAGGAGCGCGGCGAGTGCGAGGGACGGCCGCGCAATCAGTTCCGCGTGAACGGCGGCGGTACGATGCGCGGTCAGGCGCTGGCAAAGCTTCGCACTGTGGACCGGCTTTTCCTTGTGCACAGGTTCCGCTGCCGTGCCAGGTTCGCGTTCGGCTTCCGGGGTGCCGGTCACGGTTGCGCCTGCTGCGTCGAGTGCCGCGCTGTTCTCGCAGCGCACCAGACCCCGCTCGATCATCAATTCGCCGTGCGGGCTGACCATCACGAATGCGCCCGCCTCGGTCATCTGCTGAGCCTCCCAAATGACGAGGCGGCTTTCGAGTGCGATGAGGTCGGCGTTCACCCTGTCGATTTCGGTTTCGAGCCGTTCGGCTTGCTCGTACGGGTTCTCGTCGTCCTCGTCGTCCTCGCCGAGAGCGTCAAACAGTCCGGCCAGTTTGTCCTGCTGCGCGGTGAGCGCGTCCGTTTCCCGTTGCTCGTCGTTGGTGAGGGGGCGCTGCACCGGTTGCAGCCTGCCATAGCGGTTAAGTTCGAGCACGTCGCGCTCGATACGCTGTTCGGTCCAACCCCAACCCTCACTCCGGACTTCTTCAGCGGCGATATCCAGCTTCGCGGCGGCAAGGCGTTGCAGGAGTTCCGCGTCGGCAATGTAGCCCGCGTTTTCGTCGTCGCTGAAGAGATCACGACGCACATATCCGCCCGCTCCCTCGTAGGCGGTGAGACCAACGAAGCGCACGAGGCGGCTTCGGCTCGCGTCGATCTCGGTACGTGTGATCGCCTGCCGCAGATAGTTGGGCTGGCGTTGCCATTCGTTCGCCTCGAACCAGATGTGCTCCTGCGTTTCGTGGTCGTCCGCGAGGGCGAGTGCCGCAAGCTGGTCAAGCGTGATGGCATCCTCGCGCAGCAGGGCGAGCAGCTTCGGGGAAACGCTGGCGAGCTTCATGCGACGTTTGACCGTGACCGGCGCGGCCGAGAAAAGCGCGGCGATGTAATCGATGCTGCGACCTTCCTCAGCGAGCATCCGGTAGGCGCGCAGCACGTCGAACGGGTCGAGTCCTTCGCGTTCACTGTTCTCGATCAGCGAAATGGCAAGGGCTTCGCCGTCGCTGACGATGCGCACTGGCACCGGGTAGTCCGCAGTAATGTGTTTCTGCTCGAACAGCAGGTCGAGTGCGGCCTGTCGGCGCTGACCGGCACAGACGCCAAGCTTGCGATGTTTGCCGCGCGAGCCCTTGATTTCGTGAACAACGAGATTTTGAAGCAGTCCTTTTGCCCTGATGTTGGCGGCGAGCGATGCAATGCCCGACAGCGGTTTCGTACGGGCATTGAGCGGCGAGCGCCGCAGGGCGGAATACGGCACGGTCACGACCGGCTGCTCGTTGCCGAAACTGGTTTCGAGTAGCGGCGCAGTGTTAGCCGTTGCGTCCATGACGTTCTCGGCTTCGGTGGCGTCTGCGGTGGCGTCTGCGGTGTCGTTCGCAGTGTCGTTCATTTGCGTGTTGCCTTCGGCTTGCATGATGTACTCCAGATGGAAAAGGAAAGTTCCGGGTCACGGTGCTGCGGGAAGCCGTCAGGACTGGACCCGGATAGGAATCCTGACGGAATGGACCAGAATCGGGCGGCGATGGGCTGCCGCCCGTGCCGTGCTTACGCCTTCATCTGGCGCATGGCGTCCGCGAGCATCCACAGCGCGCGGTTCAGTTTCAGGTTCTGGTCGATGCCGGTGACGGGGCGGGTGGACATGGCACGCCCGCTGCGTGAGCGTCCCTGCAGGCCACCTTTGGTCAAGGACTCCTGAATCCGGTTAAAAACGGTCCAGAGATCGTCGCGGCGGTCCTCGAAGCGCCGGACATTGAGCAACTGGCTTTCGGTAACCGGGGCGGGCGCTTCCACGTCGGCCGGGTCGTAACGTAGGGCGAGGGCGGAGCGCGCGAACGCGTGCTGTTCGTCGCGGGTGAGCGTCACGGCGCGCATGCCGTCCTTCTGTTCGCGGATCAGGCCGAAGCCGTCGAGCACCTCCAATGCGCCATTGATGACGTTCTGCACAATGGAGCCCTTGTGGGGAACGCGTACTTCGCCGACGGTTTCGCCCGCGACCATGCCGTTCTGGCAAACAAACCTGTAGACGCCACCGAGCATTTGATAAGAGCTTGTCCCGTCGTGCGAATTGAGCAGGATGACTTCGTTGACGTCCTCGCCGGTAATCTCGCTCGCAGGGCGCATGCGGATCAGATGTTTTGTGAATTCGCGCTTGTCCTGGTCGCGCACGCGGGTCTGGCAGACCATGAAGGGCTGGAAGCCTTCGTTGCGCAGGCCGCGCAGCACGTCGATGGTCGGGATGTAGGTGTAACGGTCGGAGCGGCTTTGATGCTTGCCGTCTGCGAAGATGGACGGGGCGACGCGGCGGATCTGGTCGTCCGACAGGGGGGAGTCGGAGCGGAGCATCGGGGAGCCGTAACGGAAGGAGGAAGCGAGTTGCATGGCATAACTCCAGAACAAAGGGTTGATCGGTGTTGCGCTGACCGGGCTCCAAGATTCGCCCCGCTGTAGGGGTTGGGCTCGTCCTGGTGGAACCTGGGGCTGGCTTTGCTGCCGCCAGTCTCCTGAGTTCGCGCCCGTGCGACTCAAGGAGCCGGTGGCGGGCAAACGTCAAGGAAAAAAGGCGAGGGAGGGGTGCGGGCAACTCGGTCCCTCGCCCCTTGACGTTTGCCCGCCATCGGCTACGGTCGCGGGTGTCGGGCGGGAACACAGGAGACTGGTGGATGCGAAGCGTCGGGTTTGACCGGGATGAGCCGCCGCGCGGCGAGCGCGACTGTGGAGGCCGCCTGCGGCCTTCACCTGACTGGGCTTTTAGGGGGCAAGCTGTTGCGGTTCAGGTTTTGCGTCAGGGATTGATGCCCGCAGAGGGCGAGACGGCTACGCGGCTCGACGCGAAGCGCGAAAGCCCGCAGCGTAAGCGGCGGGGACGCCCGGAGAGCGTGTCGCGCTCGCGATAACGCTGTCTCCGGCGCTGAACTACCGGCTCCTGCGGCTGCGGAGGACGCTGTGATAGCTCGCCGGAATGTCATGCCGTGCGGTCCTTGCGGACACATCTGGTAACGCGGCCTTCACGACTCGCTGCCTGCACCGGAGCCTGCCGGTAACGCCGCATCTGCCCATGTCGTTGCTAGAATGCCGGACTGGAAAACAATTGGTTATGACCCATGCCATTGCCAGTCGATGTTGAACTCCTCGCGGGTTTGAGCATGCATGCCCGGGATGTCGCTCCGCAGAAGCGTGCTCCGGTATCCACACGTTTGCGCACCAGCGCGTTTACCGGATCGCGTATCCGGCTTCGGGAATATGAGCTGGTCGTGGTCGAGATCGGACCGTTCACCTACAGTCAGGGCGTTGCGGTGACCTTTCGCGCACGATCAGTGGGCGAAGCTGCTGCGCCGGCGGGGGCGATTCTGGATACGCGCTGGGGCGTGTGCGAGGTTGTAGCCTGAAGATGCGGGAAATCTCGCCGTGTGCGCCGGTGCGTCGCTAGCGGGTGCGTACGTACATCGCATAAAGCGGGGGGCGCGCAGATCTTTGCCGCGTTCGACCAGATCGTGACGGCGGCCTTGACGCTAGGGGTTCAGCGGATCGAGAACCAGACGCACCCCCGTTCCGGGGGCGAGCGGTCGGGAGGGTTGTGCGAGGCGCGGCCAGCGTGCGAGGAGGATTTTCCTCACCTGCGCCCAGGTGGGAACCAGACGAAATCGGAGGTGTTGACCGGCAGGTTTGCGCCGGGCGCGGGAACTTCCTCTATGCGTCGATCAATGTGTCCGCGATAGTCGTTCGAATGTCAGTTCTGGCCAGTGCTGCCCCGTCCGCATCCACACGGTCCTCGACCAGCTCGCGGGTAGGCGCTGAAATATGCTCACTTCCTGGCCGTTCTCCGCCGTTTGGCCAGCATGGTTCCCCGACAGTCCGGCGCCCCACAGTGACAGGCGTACCGCTCCCGAAGCTGCCGGGTATAGCGTCCATCCACAAAGAGCGCGTAGTCGATGCACAGCTCTTCGCCGGCCGGTACTCGCTTCACGGTGCGAATGAAGATCCGGCCATCGCGGTCCTCGGCTTCGCAGTTGGGGCGACATGCATGGTTGATCCATCTGGCGCTGTTACCGCCGACTGCCCCATCGATGACGGTGCCGTTGCCGACGTCAAAGTAGAAGGTGTGATCCGGCTGTGCAGGATCACGAGGGTGACGACGCACGGCCTCGTCCCATGAGATCCGTTCGCCTAGGTACTCACAGATGAGTTCGCCGGCCACAAGCGCGCGCGTCGCGAACACCCCTCTGCCGTGAACGGGCGAGCACCGCACAATGATCCGGCTGCGACGACGCAGGACATTGGCAGGTTTCAACGGGAAGGCATCAGGGACGTTCATCATCGGCATCGTCGCTACGGTTGCGCTTGATGTAATCGACCAGGGAAGTATGCATGGATTGCACGGCCCAAATTTCTATTGCAACGGTGGCGGCGCGTTACCTGCGTTAACGCTGACGACGGTAGGCAAACACCAGTGTGGCGTTAACCGCACTCCGTCGCAGTTGCTTCTGGCCGGCAAGCGCTACAGGATCCTCAGGTTACGTATCCTGCCGATCTGTGGTGATCGTTTCAGGATCAGGTCTGAGATGAATTCGGGAAGCAGGGCACGCGGGATGTTCGGGGGGACGTTGTCGACAAGTTGCGCGGCAATGCGCGCAATAGAGTCATTCGGGGCGCATGCCAGACTGTGCTCATAACTGACCCGGTATTCCATAATGAGCCGCGCTCCGACGGATATCTCTGTGCGGCTCATTCTATCAGCAGCTGGCATGACGATTGGCTATCGGGCCGCCGCTTCCTGCTGAGTGCAGAGAGAGGACAGTTCCGAATCTTCGGCGAAAGTCCCAAGTCGGGAGTCTGGCTGCGCAACGTGTTGCCCGCGTGCATCGTTACGGAGACGCTGCACGATATGGTCCGACGCGCGGGCCGGGGACGGGGAAATTCACGTGTCGCGATCGTCGTCTGGCGCGATCGGCGACAACGTGTTGTTGGCAAGAAAAATGTTCAGCTGGCCATCAGCCTGTGCGATCCGATGCGAGGCGATCGTCGAAAGCTGTTCATCGTGCAGCGACAGAACGTGTTCAAGGGCTCGCCCGTCAGCTTCCAACAGCGACCAGTCACCTCCGGCCTTTATGCGCGCGGCGATAGCGTGCAGCGCCGCCTCGGCGATCCGGAAAGGCGCGAGGAAGCGATGGCCATTCAACGCTTCTTGGACGAAATAGGCGATGTACACGGCCCTGAACAGCCGACCGATCGGTTCGATATTGCAGTTTCCCGCGCGCAACGCGGCAAGCGCCAAGTGGTGCTCGAGTGAGCGGCGACGCGAGATCGTCGCCGGGAGCGGCAGTAACATGTCCCGCGTCATCGGCCGTCTGCCGCCAGATTGTCTCGACTTGCGCGGCTTTGGAGTCGGTGCGCGGTTGCAGGACCGACGTGGCAAGGCGCGCTGGTAAAGAAAAAGTTCCAGGATGCAGTTTTGCCATCGCCGGCAAATGATCGAGCTTTCAGATCGCTCTACAAGCCGCTCCTTGCATGCGACTAAGAGGTTGACCATCCTGCGTCCTCGCAGCATCACGCACATTGTTCAGGTCGTTCGTCTCAGAGTTCTTCGTTGGTCCTGTCACGCTGCTGCAAGATCACCCGCTCGCCGGCCGTCGCCCGGTGCGTGCTTATGTCGAGCGACGCTATCGAAATACTGATGAATTCCTGATTGCTGACGCCGCTCGTGCCGGCCGGCACAGTCGTACACGACTGCATCACGAGAAATGCGGTGTCTCGTAAATCCGGCTCCTGAAGCAATACCGGTCTGCTACGCCGGCATCACACCGTTCCCGAACATGCGCACTATAGACGAGTGGCGCTCACACTGTGAATTTTCGTTTAAACGTCGTTTGTGAGCTGGTCGGCGACCTAATCCGGCCGGCTGCCAGGCGGCGCTGAAGACATGCGCCATGGGTAATTGGCAAGCGTTGATCGATCCAATGGCGTCAGCGACACATAAACTCCCTACGGCGTTAGGTGCCGGATTGGAGAATATCCGTGCATCGCTCTGATAGTCGTTCCTATGTTCTGTTTTGCAGTCGTTGACACCCTTCGCAAGTGGGTGGCGATCCGATATCTAACCGTGAGATACCTATGACCTTGACGGAAGCAAAAAAAAGATTCCTGCGGCACTGCCGGTTGGCCGTTAGCTTATCCGAGAATACGTTACGAGCGTATGCCGGTGATCTCGATGACGCACTTCGACACCTTGGTCGTCGCGGAAAATTAGAAAGCATTCGTCTCCCCGGAAAATTCACGGACAAGACGACCGTATCTATTCCGCCGATACGGGGGCTGTCCGAGGATGTCGTATGGTTGCCTTCGTATTCGTTTTTGAGTATATTGAATACGAGAACGTACTAGGAGTGCACTGTGTCTCGGACGACCCCTACCACGATGACGGTTCGCCTCAGCGGCCCGCTCAGCGACTTTGTTTCCGCGAATGTCGGTGAACATGGCGACTACGAGAATGTCAGCGAGTATGTTCGGGATCTGATCCGTCGCGATAAGGAACAGAGGGAGGCGAAGGCATTCGAGCGGCTCAAGGCGGAACTGGTCCATGCCTACGCTGCTCCCGAATCGTCGTACAAGGCATTGACGGCGGCCGATGTGATCGCGCGCAATCGGACCTGAAGGGAATGCCAAGGGTACAGATCCGCATTCAGGAAGCAGCGTCTTTCAGAATTGACGAAATCTATCGCTATACGCGGGATCGATGGGGCGGGCAGCAGGCCGATCACTACATTTCTGGTTTGTTCGATGCCTTTGACGGCATAGCTGATCACCGAACACCTTCACGTCCCGTTCCGGCGGAATTCGGCATTCAGGGCTATTTTTTCCGTTACGAACACCATTTCGTCTATTGGCGCCATCTCTCCGACGGTAACGTCGGCATCGTCACGATCCTGCACGAACGGATGCATCAGATCGATCGTTTCCGCGATGATTTTGGTCTGTGACCCGATCGCCGGGCGCGGGATGGAAAACCGGGATTCGAACCGTCTCTTTGCGGGATGAAATCGGGAATCGGACCTTCCCGGACAGCGGAAAAACAGGTCTTTTTGAATATGGATAGAAGTATGGGTAGTGGAAAGGTGTTTTCCCAGAGCCTTACTGGTAAAGGCTTTCCGGGCGATCTGGCATCCCTCCGTCTCCGCCAGCGATGGTGGGCAAGCCCCGTAAATCGAACGGCCCACGGGGCTTTGTTTTTGTGGCTCAAGAAATGACTGTCAAACGTGGCGAGTGTGTCGATGGAGGGACTTGGCGTGCGTCTATCGCGGACGCCGACGCTGGATCAACGTGTACCGGCTGGCCCGAGTCGGCTGTGCGGGGCTAAGAACGAAAAGAGGCGAGCAACGGTGATCGATGCGGATTGCAACCGCAGATCGAGGTGGCCGTTACAGAGGCAGATTCGAGTGGTGAGTGGAGCAATTGGACATTCGTCCGGCGCCGTCGCTCGCTGCAATTAATTGGGATGCCTAATCTCAGGAGGCCATGGTATCAAGCCCAATCTGCACCTGGGCGCGTCGTTGCCACGCCCGGCGCGATTGACCTTCTCGATCGGGCCGGTGGCGCCACAGACATGAGCCAGTGCGCCCGATGGGAGCAAGCTAGATGAGAAACGGACCTCATTCATGTCCCGACGACTGCTTGTTAATACGCTTTACGGAACGCGAATAAAAAAATCAACGTCAGGAAGCGTTGCATCGATGATTTTCAGCTCAAGATGACTTTGCATAGCACTCGCGGGGAACGTGCTGCGCCAACAGGCTGGATTCTGGATACGCGCTGGGGCGTGCGAGAGGTCGTGTCCTGAAAGGGAATATTCCCCCTGTGCGCCGATGGGCTGCTAGCGGATGGACATAGACACCGTGTGGAGGGCGGTTAAGTTGGCGCGGATCTTGGCGATGTTCGATCAGATCGTGATGGCGGTCCCACGACCTGGGTTCTGCCGATGGCAACCAGACGCATGGCCCGTTGCGGCGAGCGCTTTGGGAAAGCTGTGCAAGAAGCGACCGCAAGCTCACGGGGTCTCACGAGGCAGTGCCCCCGCCAGGCTGGGAAGGTACGGGTACCAGAGAAGTTGTGCAAATGACGGTGCCGTGCGAGTGCTCCCTGTATGTCTCGACACGGTCCGACGTGTGCGGCGGGGATGGGGCGATTCAGGTGTCGTCCTCGTCTGGCCGCATCGACGACAACGCGCCGGTTAGCTAGAGAAGTGTTGAGTTGTTCATCGGCCCCTGCAATCCGATGCGACAGGATGGTCGCGAGCTGTTCATCGTGTAGTGACAGAACGTGTTCAAGAGCTCGCGCGTACGCTTCAGGTAGCGACCCGTCACCTCCGGCCTTCACGCACGCGGCAATTGCGTGCAGCGCCGCCTCCGCGATCCGGCATCGGGAGATGCGGCGATGGCCATTCAGCGCTGCGTGAACGAAATAAGCAAGGTACACAGCCCTGAACAGCCGACCGATCAGTTCGATATTGCCGTTTCCGGCGCGCAAGGCGGCAAGCGCCAGATGGTGCTCGAGCGAGCGGCGGCGTGAGGTCGTCGCAGCGAGCGGCAGCAACATCTCCCGCGTCATCGGCCGTCTGCCGCCAGATCGCCCTGACTTGCGTGGCCTTGGGGTCGGTGCCATAGAATACGGTTTTCAGTGCATTGATGCATTCTACGGCGTGCGCAAGATCCGGAGGCCCGCAGTTGCAGGAGCGGCGCGGCAAGTCGTGCTGGTCAGGATGACAGTCCAGGATGCAGTTTTCCAGAGCCGGAAAATAATGGAGCTCTCAAATCGCCTTACAGGCCACTTCCTGAATTCGATCAAGACGTGAATGATGGTCGTCCTCTCGGCATCGCGTACATCGTCGGGCCGGTCGCCTCGGACTCCTTCGTTCGTCGCTCGTGAATCAATTACGACCTGTTCCGGTCGACTGCCAGGCGGCGCTGACGATATGCGCCGTGGGCTATTGGCAAGCGTTGACCGGTCGCCCATTGGCAAAGATGACACACAAATTCGTCCGGCCGCAGGTGCCCGATTGAAGAATATCCGTGCACCACGCTGATAGTGATGGATGGACAACTGCAACAATCAAGCGGTGATGCCCGCGCTCTCACAGCGCGGCGCAACGGTTCGTTCGATCCTCTGCGCTTGCTGATCACGCGCGAGCCGTGGACGCAATGATACGACGCGTATGAGGCTGTGGATCCCGCCGGCTGGATGACGGTGCGCTTGAACCGCTCCCGTGAGCGATGCCACAGCGCGCGGGGCAAGCTCCCGGCAATAACTGGAGCGGTCGCGTGTGGATGCTGCATGCTGTAGTCTACACTTACGACCAGGGCGTAACTGTTCTTAGCTTATTACGCACCTGGCGCTTAACGACGCAGAAATTGTCAGTTCAGATTTCCGGTCTGCGCTGCTTGAATGAGACCTCAACCATGTTTGGGAGAGAGTCGATGTCAGAAGTCCAGTCCACGGGTCAGAGTGCATCCGTCAGCGTCGGAACCGCAGCTAGAACGTCATTGAGCATTCGCCGCCTCGCCGGTCGAATCGGCGCGCAGGTCGAAGGTGTAGAACTGTCGCCCACGCTCGATCAGTCGACCTTCGAAGCAATCGAAAAGGCGCTCTACACGCACAAGGTACTGTTCTTCCGCGGCCAGGGGCATCTGGACGATGCGAGCCAGGAAGGTTTCGCGCGTCGTTTCGGCGAAACGGTTGCGCATCCGACCGTGCCCTCACATGCAGGCAGCGCGGATCTGCTCGATCTCGACTCGGTGCACGGCGCACGCGCCAATTCGTGGCATACCGACATCACTTTCGTCGATGCCTATCCGAAGCTGTCGATTCTGCGCGCGATCACGATTCCACCTGTAGGCGGCGACACGGTCTGGGCCAACACTGCCGCAGCTTACGAGCGTCTGCCCGAGCCGCTGCGCGCGTTCGCCGACCACGCCCGCGCTATCCATACCAACGCTTACGATTACGCGTCGTCGCACGCTGAAGCAGACGATACGCAACTCAAGCGTTACCGCGAGGTATTCATCTCGAAGGTCTACGAAACCGAGCATCCGGTGGTCAGTGTGCATCCGGTCACGGGCGAGCGCACACTGGTGCTCGGCCATTTCGTGCAGCGGTTCCAGGGACTGTCGGCTCAGGATTCTGCCAGCCTGCTGCAGGTGCTGCACGAACACATCACGCGTCTCGAGAATACCGTGCGCTGGCAATGGGCAGAGGGCGACGTCGCGATCTGGGACAACCGCGCAACGCAGCACTATGCGATCAACGACTTCGGCGATTCGCGCCGCGTCGTACGCCGTGCTACGGTGAAAGGCGACGTGCCGGTCGGTATCGACGGTAAGCGCAGCGTGGCGCTCAAGACACCGGCATAAGTCCCACGAGCGGCGCTCGCGCCGCTTCTTCCCCTACCTGGATTTTCGTCCGATGAGCTTTTTGCGTCTTCTCAGAAGCGTCGCGATTGCGTGCACGTGCGGCCTCGTTGCGACTGCCGCTTTCGCCGATAAACCGGCCACCATTCGCATCGGCGTCGCGCAGCAGGGCAACGGCGATCCGCCGACTTTTGGCGGATCGTCGGCGGCGACCGTGCAGCAGCAACAGCTGGTCGAAAAAGAATTTGCCGCCGACGGCATCAAGGTCGAGTGGCTCTTCTTTAAAGGCGCAGGTCCAGCGGTCAACGAGGCACTCGCGGATAAAGCAATAGACTTCGCGTTTCAGGGCGATCTGCCGTCGGTTCTTGGTCGCGCAAACGGTCTGAAAACACGCATTCTGCTCGAGTCCGGCGTGAGGGTGGGCGTGAAGATCGGCGTGCCGCCGGACTCGGATGTGCACTCGATCAAGGATCTGAAAGGCAAGCGCGTCGGGCTCTTTCGCGGCACTAACCTGCAGACCGTCGCCGACAACGCGCTCGCGAAAAACGGCCTCGACGAACGTGAGCTGCGCGTGATCAACCTCGATACCGCAAGCGCACTTGCCGCGCTCGCATCGAAAGGTATCGACGCGAGCATCAACGACTACCACCTCTACAAGCTGCGCGATCAGGGCCTCGCCAGGATCATCTACGAATCGCAGAACGATGGTCCGCAGTTTACCCGTCAGGCTCATCTGCTCGTGACCGACGACTTCGAACAGGCGCATCCGGACATCGTACAACGCGTGGTGACCACTTTCGTGAAGGGCGCGCAATGGTCGTCGGACGAAGCGAACCGGCAGGCTCTCTTCAAGTCGTGGGCGCGCAGCGGTGTGAGCGAATCGTCGTGGAATGCGGAGTTTCCGCCCGGCACGCTCAAGTGGCGCAATTCACCGCTCGTCGATGCATTCATCGTTGCGCGCTACAAGGCAGTTGCACAGGACGCGCTGAAACTCAAGCTGATACGTCAGCCTGTGCAGGTCGACGGCTGGTTTGAGACGCGCTATCTCGACAACGCGCTTCGCACGCTGAAGCTGGAGCACGAATGGACCCCGTACGACGCGGCAGGCAAGCCGCTCGGCTAACCGGAGAGCGCCGATGAGCGACACCGTCACCCTACATCTGCAAACAGCCAACGGCCAGATCCCGACGCAGCCCCCGACGCAGACGCGGCGCTGGCGAGCGCTCGGGTGGGTACTCG
>Ga0268254_10000136_pt1 | contig 68433 bp, 55 predicted proteins | sample AgamicOrSfrz_FD_200251 | JGI IMG/M metagenome (GOLD analysis project Ga0268254, IMG submission 200251) | Agave microbial communities from Guanajuato, Mexico - Or.Sf.rz (v2) (version 3) | ecosystem: Host-associated > Plants > Phyllosphere > Phylloplane/Leaf | place: Guanajuato, Mexico...
AGCGCGTCGGCGGGTATGTGCGCCATCTTGTTGTACGCGCCGCGCACCTTGAAGGAGAACACCGGCTGGTTGTCCTCCCGCTTCAGATACACCGGATTGCGCAGCCGCGCGGACAGATGCGGCGCGCGTTCGAGCTCGGTCTCGCGCGCCACGTCGTAGACGCGCGCGGTGAGGGTTTTTTTCAGGTAGTCGTGACGAAGCGCGACGTCGTAAGCGGCTTCAACGAGCGGTTGGGATTGGCGAAACGACAAGGCAAGCTCCTGTGCGGCAGTGACAACGGCATCGAAAGTCGACCAGGAGGCGGGAGCCAGCGGATACAAAAAACCCGCCTCGTGGGGCGGGTTATGTGTGACTGCAATCAGACGCGCGCTAACCCACCATTCGATGAATGATGCTAATAATCAGCGCAATACGGATGTCGAGGCAGTTCATTTGACCGATCATCGTTGACTCGGGAGGATTTGTCAATGCGGCCGCCGCATCTCAGGGCCGCTGCACTCCGGGCTGGCGCCGGGGTTGCGAACCTGGCTGCGCGGTGCGCAAGCCGCGAGACGCAGATGCAGTTGCAGTTGCAGTTGCAGATGCAGATGCAGATGCAGATGAAAAATCGCTGTGCGCGCCCAGTATGCGTTCGCGCAAGAACCGCTCGAAGTGCTCCATCATCGCTTCACGCGCGCAGCGTGAAAAAAGCGCGTGGTCGACGTTGGCGATCTGCTGGACCGACATATTGCTTCGCTTGCGCAGCCTTTCACCGTCGGGACCGAAATGAATGTCGAGCTCGTCGAGGCCTTCGTCGAGCGTGCCGTAGAGCAGCGCGGTTTGCACGCCCTTGCGCTCGAGTTCGAACGCAAGTCGGCGAATCGCACCGCCAGGCGTGCGGCCGCCGAACAGGCTTTCGAGCACCGCGCCCGCCCGTGCGGCGAGGCGTGCCGACAGGCGCCGCGCGAGTTCGACGCTGATCGCGCGGGCATTGGCCTGACCCGTCAACAGACGCAGCCACTTGCGCGGATTGCGCATGGCCCGCCGATACACTTCGCTCGATGCGACGTACTGCGCGCCCGGCCGCACGCGCGTGCCGCCCCACCTGAAAAACGGCAGATTGATGCACACGCAACCGGTTACGGCAGACCGTGCGAGCGCCGCATGCAAGCTGACGTAGGCGCCGCTGCATACGCCGGCCGTGACGATCTTCGGATAGCCGGCGGCCGTCAGCCAGTCGACGCCGGCACATGCATCGTCAATCGAGTACTGCGAATAGACGGTGTCGAGTGTGAGCGCCGCGTCGCGGCGCACGCTGTCGCCGAGACCGCTCAGATCCATGCGCAAAGAAGCGATGCCTTGTGCGGCAAGCTGCCGCGCCATCAGCACGGTAAAGCGACTATCGCCGACACGGTGCACGCCGCCAGTGTTGACGAAGAGGACCGCTGGCGCGCCCAGAAGTGCACGCCGCGGCTCGCATAACATACCCACATAGCCGCCGAACACCACGGGCCTCTCGTGACCGTCGGCGAAAGCAATGTTTACTGATGATGCGGGGAGCGTGACGTCGACTTGCGCGATCTGCGCGACGGGCGGATTCAGTGCGTTCGGCGCATTCGTTGCATCCGCTGCATTCGTTCCATGCCGCGCGTGCGAGACATTCGACTCATTCTGCGCACTCAACGACATTCGCGTCATCGACAGAACAGGCGTGCTCATATCGAGCCACTCGAGCAAGCTGCCGAACGCCCGGTGCGGCGCCTCGCTGTAGCTCGGATTGAGCAGAAACCTGCCGTATTCGCCGAACAACTGCACCTGCACGGGCACGCCGAGCGCCTGATAGTGGGCAGCAAGTCTCTGCAAACGCGCGTTATCGTTGATATCGTGCAGCAGCACGCGCCGCGCGAGCCGCGCTTCACCATGCGTTGCCCCGCCTGCATCGGCGCCAATCAGATCGACCTTCGCGAGCATCGCGAGCGTATCCGGATACAACCTGAAACCGTGGGCGCCGACCGTGCCGGGCGGCTCGTCCCCCAGCTCGAGTCCGAGCGCGCGTTGTGCAGCCAGCCACGTATGCTGCTGGAGCTCCAGCTCGCGGATGTACGCCTTGCCCGACACGAGCGGCATCAGCAAAACGAGGTTGTCGACGCCGCCCAGCTCCTCTGCCGCGATGGCGGCGAGCGTTGCGCCAAGACGCAAGCCGCACAACGTGATGCGCGAGACGCCGCTTTGCTCGCGCAGCACGCCAACCGCCGACTTGATGCTGTCGAGCCACGCGCGCCAGCGCAGCGGGTCTTCTTCATTGCCGCCCGAATCGCCGGTGCCGGGATAGTCAAAGCGCAGTGCCGCCATACCGCGCGCGGCCAGCGCATCCGCGAGATCGCGCCAGCCGCGGTACGCAGACAACGCCTCATAGCCGAACGGATTGCACAGCACCACGCCCATTGTCGCCTGCATATCGCGAGGCCGGTGCAGCCACCCGAAACAGCCGTCGAACGTCACAGGTGTCATCGTCGGCATGATCGTGATGGGTCGCGCGAGCGCCGACTCAGGTTCGCGCCGCAAGCGACTCCTCCGGCACGACCTGCGCAATCACGCCAGCGAGCGCGGCAATGCTCGCGAACATGGCATGCGTGATCAGCGGGCCGGGAATCTGGATTGCGAAGCACTCCTCGACGGCCATCATCACGCGCACGGTACCGAGCGACGACAGCCCGGCGGCGTACAGGTCGTCGTCGTCGCTGAGTGTGTCGACTGCTACGTTCAGGCAGGCTGTCTCCTGAAGAATGCGGCGCACATGGTGTTTCATTCGTTTTCCCCGGATGTGTGGTTGCGCGCGCGGCGCTCGAGCGTCGCCGTCGCGCGGACTGTTTCGTTCTCAGGTGAGCACATTGCAGCTGGCGTAATGGGCCGCGAGCGCCCTTCTGTCGATCTTTCCGTTTGCGTTGAGCGGCATCGTTTCGAGCGCGATCACCCTTTGCGGCACCGCGTAGGCCGGCAAGCGTTGCCGGCAGCCGCGCACGACGTGCGCCGCATCGACCGGTGCGCCCGTCAGAAACGCGATCAGCTCGTCGGCGCGGCCCGTGTCATCGTGGGGCCACGGAATCACCGCGCAAAACGCAGCGCTGCTGCAAGCCCGGATCACCTGCTCGACTTCCTCGAGCTCGACCCGGTTGCCGCGAATCTTGATTTGCGTATCCAGACGGCCCTGGAAAACCAGGCCGTAGCCCGCCACTTCGCGCGCAGCGTCGCCGCTTCGATACCAGTGCAACGCGCGGTAGCCGGCATAGCGCCGCTCGACAAAGCGGCGATTGTTGACTTCGTCGGCACGCAAATAGCCCGCCGCCACCTGCGGGCCGCCAATCAGCAGTTCGCCGCTTTCGCCGCGCGCAACCGGCTGCAAAGCCGTATCCACGATCAGCAGTTCCATGCCGGGCACGGCTTCGCCGAGCGGCATCGCAGGCCCGGTCGATTCAGCGAGAAACGCCGGCGTGACTTCGAACGCCGCGCAGCCGATGGTCGTTTCGGTAGGGCCGTACACGTTGAAAATCCGGGTGTTCGGCGCGGCGCGCCGCCACGCCGCTACGACGTCGCGCGGCAGCGCCTCGCCACCGAAACACGTAACCTGCAGGCTCGGAAATGCGTCGGGCCAGAGCTTGCGCAATTGCTGCATGAAAGCGGCCGCCGACGGCACGCTGTTCCAATGCGTGATCGCATGTTGCCGAATGAAGTCAGCGTTGTAGATCGGCTCGACCGTCGCGGGCACATACAGGCAGGCGCCGTTTGCCCAGCACACGAACATGTCGTGCACGGAGGGATCGAAGGATAGCTCGCAGAACTGCGCGTGGCGCGCGTCGGGCAGCCGGCCGAGCAATTGCAGTTGCCCCGTCACATAGGCACAGGCGTTTGCATGCGAGATCGGCACGCCTTTCGGCGCGCCGGTCGTACCGGACGTGAACAGCACATACGCGTGATCTTGCGGCGTGCGTGAAGCGGCGGCCGGTTGCAAAGCCGTCGATACATCCGGCAGCCGCGGCAGATGATCGCTGCGCCGCGTTTCACGGCTATCGGGCGTTTCATCCACACTGCCGGGCTCTTCTTCGTCACCGATAAAAAACACCTGCGGGCATTCGTCTATCAACAGAAGCACTTCGTCGAGCCGCGCCGCGCAGCGCCGGTCGACCAGCAGCACCGGCGCCCCGGATTGCCTGATCGTCGCCGCGATACGCGCCGCGGGCATCGTCGGATTGAGCGGCACATACGCGAGCCCCGCCTTCAGAATGCCGAGCACACCGGCGTACGCGGACACGCTGCGATGCGCGAACAGCAGACAGCGGCGCGGGCCGTCGGCAGGCATCGCGCAACTCAACCCGGCCGAGATGCGCTCAGCACGCACAGCGAGCTCGCCATAGCGGTACAACTGTTCGTCGACCCACAGCGCACGCCGCTCGGGCTCGCGCGCGGCAATGTCGAAGAAAAAGGAATCCAGCATTCACGGCCTCGTGTGGCGCATGCACGGACATGCCGCGCACGACAGATTGCCGTGCGATGGCCATTGCCCGTCATGTCGAAAGCACACCGCTGCACAGCGCTGCTGCGCGATGGCATGCTGCGTTACCGCAGTAGAACGTCAGAACCAGAAGGGACACAGCGGCGCCTTGCAGCGTCGGTTGACCGAACGATGGCCGTTCGACCGGGCTGTAGGATTTGAAAGGATCATAAAAGCCGGCAGCGCGGCCATATGTGCGATAGCGCTCGCAAAGCGCGACCAGGCGTGCGAGTGGCCGTGAAGCAGGTTGACGGGCGAACGAAGCTCCGCCCGTTAGGCACGAAGCGATCCGCACGGCATCGGCTCGCGCGGTTCGTTTTTGCAGCGATGAATGACACGCCGCACGGCGGCGTAGGTCTTGCGTGAGACGTCAGCCGCACCTGGCCTATCTCTGCATGACCGGGCCGCGCGCCAGCCAGCCGGCGCGCGGCGACGTATCGATCAGTCGCGCACGCCGCTCTGCTTTTTGAACGCGCTGAGAATGCGCCGTTCGAGCGCGTTGTAGTCGCCACCGAAGTGATGGTCGCCCGAAGTTCGGATCACCTCGATACCGGTCTTCGTCAGCGCCGGGCACAGGGAGTCGTCCTCCTCCTGCCCGTAGATGCATTGCACGATGCCTGGCGGTACACGCGCGAGTTCGGGGCGCACCTTCAACGCCTTGTCGCTTGCAGGCATGCCGAGCCAGCCGCCGACGCGAATCTGGAAATCGGCTTCCGGCGCGAAGCCGAGCAGCGAGATCAGCGACACCTTCGCGCGCAACGCCTCGGGCAAGCGGTTATACGCAAACGGCATGACGTCCGCGCCGAATGAATAGCCGATCAGCGCGATATGTTCCGCTTGCCAGCGCGCGCCGTAGGTCTGCATAACGCGAGCGAGGTCGCGGCTGGTCTGCGCGGGCGGCTTTTCGCTCCAGAAGTAGCGCAGGCTGTCCCAGCCGATCACCGAAACGCCGTCTTTCTGCAACGCCTGCGCGATGGTCTTGTCGAGATCGCGCCAGCCGCCGTCGCCGGAAATGACGATGGCCATCAAACCGTTCGGATGCGCGGCCGGCAATTCGATCAACGGCAAATCGGAAACGTCGTCGTCATGGGTCGCGACGGTTTGCAGATGCGGCGTCACCAACGCGACGAGCCGCGCGCGGTCGGCGGTGCCCGTCGACGCCTTCTCGACGAAGCCGGGAATCTTGTCGCGAATGATGGTCGAATCGGGCGGGCACGGCTTGAAACGCGCATCGAGCGTGCGCTCGGCATCCACCACCACTGCGCCCGCAATCGTGTTCGAAGGCGCCTGTTCGAGCACTTGCAGCGCGAGCGTCGCGCCCTGGCCGGTGCCCGCGACGATCGGCGCGAAATAATGGCTCGACTGCGACTGCCGCTCCAGCTGATGACTCAACGCTTCGGCATCGCCCACCAGTTGATGACAGGCCTCGTTTTTCTGCGTGGGCTCCGCCCCGACGTTAGCCGCCAGATTCGCCGCATAGCGCGCCGTATCCACGCCGACGGTCAACGCGCCGGCCCTGGCGAGCGCATCGGCGCTTTGCTGATCGGCTGCGCTCCAGCCGCTCGATTGCGAGAAAAGCACGACAAAGCCACGCAACGGACCGCTCGGTCGCGTCACGGTCACGTTGCCGTAACGGCCGCCAGGCAGGGTCGTGGCGGTGGCCGCGGCAGAACCCGCGGCGGTGGCGGTCGCCGCTGCGGCAAGCGTGCTGCAGGAGACAAGACCCGCCACTACGGCGAGCCGGAAGAACGAATGCAGAATCATGAACGCCGGCCTCCCGCCAGCAATGACAGGTCCGCGAGCGTGAACACCACGCCCACCGAACCCGACGCCGCGAGGTAGCGCGGCTCCCAATGCGGCTGGAACTTGCTCTTGAAAGCGCGCAGTCCGCGGAAGTTATAGAAGCGGCCGCCGAAGCGCCACACGATGCCCGCCACCCGGTGCCAGCGCGACGCAAGCGGCGTCGGCTGCATGCCCGAGAGCGGCGCAATGCCGAGACTGAGCGAGCGGAAACCCGCCTGCTTCAGATGCAGCGCCAGTTGCGTGAAGAGATATTCCATTGCATACGGCGACGCACTTTCCACGTGGCGCATCACGCCGACGGTCGCCTCGGTGTTCAGGTCCGTCGTCATGAAGGTGACGAAGGCGACCGGCTCGCCGTTCTGGCGCACCAGCATGACCGACTGTGCGGCGAGATATTCGTCGGTGAAGGCGGCAACCGAGAAGCTCTTTTCACGCGCGTCGCGGCAGTTCAGCCAGCCGTCGGAAATGCCGCGCAGCGTTTCCAGCGACGCGGGCACGTCTGCCTGATCGATCACTTCGACGGTGAAGCCGTCGCGCTCGCCGCGCTTGAGCGCGTAGCGCAGATGCGCACGATGCGAGCCCTTCAGGTCGAATTCGTCCAGCACGACGTGCGCTTCCTCGCCGAGCTTCATTAGCGAGAGGCCGGCGTCGAGATACAACGGCAACGCGTTTGCGCGCACCTGGTAGAACGCGGCGCGCCCGCCGTGCGCGTGCGCGAGCGCGACGAACTTGCTGATGAGGCCCGCCCACTCTTCGCGTGGACCCACGGGGTCGTGCAGCGCGGCCCACGTGCGGCCGTACTTCGCGTACATCAGGAATGCTTCGCGCGACTCGGAGAACAGAAAGCTCTTGTCGCCCATCAGCGCGAGACCGGCGTCGCTGCGCTCCTGCGCGCGCACGATGCGCGCCGCGTCCTGCAAATCTTCGGGCGCGGGCCTGACGAAATGACCGGGCGCCGGGCGCAGCAACTGCCAGAACGAGAAGGTAGCTGCAAAGAGGCTCGCGGCCAGCGTCGCGCGCAGCGCGCGCGGTGCGCGTTCGTCGAACGCGAATTGCCACCACAGGTCGCGCGTATAGGGCACGTCGCGGAACGCGAACAGCATGACCCACGTCGCGAGCATCAGAACCATCGCCACCGACACCAGCCAGCCTGCCGTGAAACGCTCCGCAAACAGCGACGAATGGCGGTTGAAGCGTCGCCGCGTAACCAGCAGCAGCGCGATCAGCGTGCACAACACACCGGCTTCGACAAATGCCAGACCCTTGGTGAGCGATAAGCCGAGGCTCAGCACCGCCAGCAGCAAGGTCATCCACCAGGCGGCATCGAGACGCCGCAGCAGCCCTCGCGCGACGAACAGCAACAGCACGCCGAGCACGCTGCACAGCATCTGCGAGCTTTCGAGCACCCACAGCGGCAACACGTCGCGCAGGATATGAAGGCGCTGCCAGAACGCGGGCGTCGCGCTCGAGATCACCAGCATGCCGCCCACCACGAAGGTGACGAGGCTCAGGAACAGCGGCGCGAGCTTCGACGCGCCCGCCGCGTGCCGCAACGGCAGACGCCCTTTGAGCGCGCGGCCTTCGAAGCCGGCCAGCAACGCGGCGGAAACGACGAGCGGCGCGCCGAAGTAGATGGCGCGATAGGCGAGCAGCGCTGCGAGCATCTGTTGAGTCGCGACGCTGCCGTTCAGCGTGAACACCATGGCCGCTTCGAATACGCCGACGCCGCCGGGCGTATGGCCGATCATGCCGAGCAGCATCGCCGCCGCATAAACGGTGATGAAGGTGACAAAGCTCACGTCGGCATGCGGCAGGAGCGCCCACAGCGCGAGGCCGGCGGCAACCACGTCGACAACGGCAAGGCCCACCTGCTCGACGAGGTCGCGGCGCGCGGGAATATCGAACGACAGCCACTGCCAGCGCGTGCGGATCGCGCGCGTCTCGACGCGGCAGGCAGCAGTCAGAAGGATCAGCCCGCCGAGCAGCGCGGCGCCCACCCAGCGCACGGCTGCGGCCGGCAGGTGCAGCATCGGCGCGAGCAGGCCGGCTACGCATACCATGCCGAGCGCCGTCATCAGGACTAGCGCGAGCGCGAGCGAAACGCTCGTAAAGACCGTCATGCGGCCGATCTGCGCGGGCGTGATGCTCGCTGCCCCGTAGACGCGGGCGCGCACGGCGCCGCCCGTCAACGCGCCGAAGCCGGTGGCGTTGCCGAGCGCGGAGCCCGCGGTTGCGCCGATCCACAGCGCCGCGCGCGGCACGCGCGCGCCCAGGTAGCGCAGGCCGACCGCATCGCGGCCGACGAGCGCCAGATAACTGAGCACGGTCGCGGCCAGCGCGGCGGTCCATTCTTCGGCGCTCAGGCGGCGCAACTCGTGCATGACCGAGCGGTAGTCGACGGCTTGGGACAGGTGCTGAAGCACGACCAGCAGTAGCGCGCAGATCGCCAGCGCGAGCATGGGCGAGAGCAATCCCCTGAGGCGAGTCGCCTTCGATGCACGGACGTACATCGCGGCGGCCAGCCGGTCGAATTTATTCTTATATCGATGGAACATGGTCAATGCGGGCCTTGCGTGGAGCTGTCAGCTGTCGCGGCGGCGGCCGACAGCCGCCAGATCGCCTTCCGTTGATTACAACTGGATAACGGCAGGCCGGTGAAAAGGTTGACAGTACAGGCGTTGGCGCCGGGTTTAGCCTGGGCCGGTTCCCGGCAATGGTCAGGCTGGCACCGCCCCCGGACGCTGCGTCGGCTGACCTCGAAACTCTCAGGGGGCTGAAGTTTAAACGTTAATCGCGCACGGCGAACGAAGATTTCGGCCTTAGCTCATGCCTCCGTATGGCGTTCAACTGGATGCCAACGCCCGCGGATTAAGCTTTTTGCCAAGGCTGCCGTAATTGCAAGCAATAGCCTCGCGAGATGCGATACGTTGGTCGCACGAAGGAGGTACTTGACGGGAGAAAGATGATGGCAGAACAGGATTGGATGGTGGCGGGTATATATCTGGTCGGCCTCGTGTCGACGCTGCTGCTGATGAGCGCATTGTCCGCCCGAGCGGCGAAAATGCGTCAAACACTTGCGAAGGCGACGCGCCGCTCCGATGAATGAGCCCGCTTGGGGCGCGTGGCAGAACATGAGTGCCCGACAATGCGCGCTGAGCCGCGCACGTTGCGCGACACTTACAAAGCACTAGCGGCGCGAAAAGCGCCGCTAGTTTTTTCTGACCCGCCTCGCTCGCGGTAATGTGCGTCGACCCGCTTTGCGACCAGCAAAGCCTGCCAACGCGACGGCCGGCAGCGCCCTTGAGCGCGAGCCCGGCCGCGCTTCTTCTTACTGCGGACGGCGGTGCGCTTCAGCAATGACAGCGCAGTTTTGCAGATGCAGATTCAGCGCGTGAAGCGCCAGTGCACGCAGCCTGGCGAGCCAATTGCCCTTGGAGGCGACGGTGTTGCGGGTGGAAGCGGCGTTGGTTGCAGTGTTCATGGCTGGGGTCCTATATAGGGTTTATACCTAGGGAATAACCCGATTATAGTCCTCTCATTGCGCAGCGCAACAAAAAACAAAAGATATCGCACGGGAATCACAAGCGGGGACCGCGCGACGCCCCGTGTTAGGCCGAAAAAGGGCGGCATCCGCGCACGCGGTATTAACAAACCGCACCGTACAGGTGCAATAATGTCCCCTTTACCTGCGACCGCCCGCAGCAGCCATTCATGACCGTCGCCCAGAAAGCCCTGATTGCGCCTCTGATAGTCGCCTGCGCGATGTTCATGGAAAGCGTCGACGCGAACGTGATCGTCACCGCTTTGCCCGCCATGGCGCGCGACTTCGGGCGCGATCCGGTCGCGCTGAAAATCGCCGTGACGAGCTATGTGCTGGGGTTGGGCGTGTTCATTCCGGTGTGCGGCTGGCTGGCTGACCGCTTCGGCGCGCGCACCGTGTTTCGCACGGCAATCGGCATCTTCGTGGCGGGTTCGCTGCTGTGCGCCGCGTCCAATTCACTCGCCACTTTTACGCTCGCGCGTTTCGTACAGGGCGTCGGCGGCGCGATGATGGTGCCGGTCGGCCGGATCATTATCTTTCGGGTCGTACACAAAGCCGATTTCATCCGTGCGATGAATTATCTGAGCGTGCCCGCCATGCTCGGCCCGGCAGCCGGCCCGCTGCTCGGTGGCTTCATCACGACTTATCTGCACTGGCGCCTGATTTTTTTCATCAATGTGCCGATCGGCATGCTCGGCATCTATCTGACCAACAGGCATATCGCCAATACGCGCGAGCCGCATCCGGGTCCGCTCGACTGGATCGGCTTTCTGCTGTCGGCGGCGGGCGCAGTGCTGCTTCTGCTCGGGTTGTCGCTTGTCGGCGGCGAGTTGATTTCCAATCGCGACGCGTTCGCCATGTGCGGGGTCGGCGCAGTTCTGCTCGTGCTCTACATTGCGTACGCGCAACGCGTGCGGCTGCCGCTGCTCGACCTGCGATTCTTCAAGGTGCCGACGTTCCAGGCGAGCGTGCTTGGCGGGTCGCTGTTTCGCATCGGCCTTGGCGCGCTGCCGTTCCTGTTGCCGCTCATGCTTCAGGAAGGACACGGCATGAGCGCGTTCCAATCCGGGCTGATCACCTGCGCGTCCGCGTTCGGCGGCATGTTCATGCGCACTGTCGCCTCGCGCGTGCTGCATCGCTACGGTTTTCGCTCGGTGCTGGCGGTGAATGCAGCTCTGTCGGGCGTTTCGATTGCGGCATGCGGACTGTTTTTTCCCGGCACGCCGACCTGGATCATCTGGGTGGTGGTGCTGCTGGGCGGCTTCTTTCCCGCGCTGCAGTTCACGAGTCTGAACTCGTTGACCTATGCGGAGATTGCAAGCCGTGACGTCGGACGGGCGACAAGCCTTGGCAGCGTCGTGCAGCAGATGTCGCTTGGCCTCGGTGTGACCGTCGGCGGCATCGTGCTGCAGATCTCGCGACTGCTGAACGGCCATGAAATCATCATGTGGTCGGATTTCTGGCCGGCGTTTCTCGTCGTGGGGCTGTGCTCGTTCGCGTCGATTCCCGTCACCTTGCGACTGCCGGATCGCGCCGGCGAGGAAATTTCGCGCGGGGGCCGGGGCTGACGGCCGGGTTTGCGCGCCCTCGGTTCACCGATTGCTTGCCTCACCGGTTGCTTGCCGCGCCAGTGCGGCTGCTCGGCGCTTGCCGATCACTGCTCCTTGCGAATCACGCTCACTTCGCCGTTGCGCTCGAGAATCGCCGCGGCTACCTTGTCGAGCGAGCGTGAGCCGATCTTCTGCCGCACGCTTTCGAGCACGTCGTTCGAGGTCATCAGCGCGGCTCGCAGTTCGTTCTCATTGAATGTGCCGTTGCTATACACCTCGCGCTCCACGCCGCCCACCAGCCGCTCGATCGCATGTGAGCGCATACAGATCCAGGCAAGCAGACGGTGGCACACCACAATCACAAGCGACGCGAGCACGGTTGCGACAAACGGCGATGCGCCCACTATGGCGCGGCTCAACGTGGCGCCGAGCAAAATCACTACCACGGAATCGAACGGTGAGCGCTGCCCGAACGAGCGCCGGCCCGAAACCCTGATCAACACAAGCGCGATAAGGAATACGAGCACCGCGCGCACGCTCATCTGCAGCGGATCGAGGTCCCGCCCTTGCCCGAACAGCAGATAGATCGCGTCCATCATTCTTGTATCCTCCTTTGCGGCGCGTCGCCGTGCGGTCATCGGGCGCGCGTGTCATTGCATCGCGCACTGCCGCGCTGATTGCGAGCCGACGTCGGAGGCAGGCAGGAACGTTGGCGGCAAACGCCGGAATGACGCGCCGGCGCTCCCCGCTTACATCGATTCGACCAAGCAGCAGTTGCCTCCCGCCCGAGCGCAGATGCCACAGAGGAAGCAAACCATGTGCCGTTGCTATGCACGTTGTTATGCACTGTGAACTGCGCATGCGCTCACCTCAGGCAAGGCCGCCGACGCCCCCCACGTGTCTCGCGGGAGCGAGACGCGAGGCGCCGGGTCGCGTTGTCCATGTACTGGGGATACACGTCGGCAGCGTGTTCACCGGGTTGAAAGTGAGCCCGTCGACGACACACCGGCAGTCGCGCGCACCTTGCCGGTCGCGCGGCTTTCAGATCGCTGAACGCACGTCAGGACTCACAATTGCTCTCTTCGAGGCTCCTACCAATTTCGACTAAGGAGCTTCCCTTGAAACATGCCACTCTCACCACTGCTCTGCTGCTCTCCTTCACGTTCATTCACACGGCAGCGCACGCTGAGGGCTGCACAAAAGGCGCGGTGGTCGGCGGCGTCGGCGGACATATTGCCGGCGGCCACGGCGTGGCAGGCGCCGCAGCAGGCTGTGCAATCGGCCATCATGAAGCGAAGAAAAAACAGAAAGCCGCGAGCGCGGCGGCTGCCGCGAGCCAACCCGCTGGAAAGTAGCCGTTTGCAATGACAGGCGACCGGGCCGGCCGCGGGATCGTCACCGGCCCGGTCCGGATCATTCTGTCAACTCAGCCAGCCGCGCTGACTTTTTCCGCGAGTTTCGCGTCGTAACTGGAATGCACATGCACACGTTTGCGCTCCGGGTACGCATATGAATACGCTTTGCGCAGAGCGAGCGACGCCTCATGAAAGCCGGACAGAATCAGTTTCTGCTTGTTCGGATAGTTGGCGATGTCGCCCACCGCGAAAATGCCCGGCCGCGAACTCTCGTAGTTGGAGGTGTCCACGTCGACACGACCGCCGTGAATGCTCAAGCCCCACTGCCCTATCGGCCCAAGATCGGCGACAAGACCGTACAGCACGACGAGCTGGTCAGCGTGCAGTTCCGTCTCGCCTTCGATATGTCGCAACGTGATAGATTCGAGCGCACCGCTTGCCGGGCTGTTCTGCGCATTACCTGTCAGTTTTAACCCTGAAATCGCACCGACAATAAAGTCCATCTCGCCGGCTTGCACCGCACGGCGCATCAACTCGACACTCGAGTCGGCCGCGCTGAAGCCGTTACGCCGATGCACGAGCGTCACGCGGCGCGCCACTTTGCGCAACGCGAGCGCCCAGTCGAGCGCGGAATCGCCGCCGCCTGCCACCACCACGGTCTTGTCGGCGAAATCCGCAAGACGCTGCACGCTGTAATGCACATGGCGAGACTCGAGCGGCACCGCTTCGGCAAGCGGCAGCTTCTGCGGCACGAACGCCCCGTTACCGGCGGCCAGCATGATCGCGGCGACGTCGAACACGAGGCCGCGATCGGTGCGCACGGTCCACCGCCCATCGCTGCGCTGCTCGACTGATTCGACCCGCTGCTCGAGATGAATGGGCACGTCGAAAGGCTTGCACTGCGCGAGCAGGCGATCCACCAGTTCGCGCGCCGTACACGACGGAATCGCCGGAATGTCGTAAATCGGCTTGTCCGGATACAGCTCCGTGCATTGGCCGCCAATCTTGCCGAGCGCATCCACGATCTGGCATGACAAGCCGATCACGCCGGCCTCGAAAGCGGCAAAAAGGCCCACCGGTCCCGCGCCGACGATCAACACGTCGGAGCGGATGGCGGGTGAAGCGGGCTGCGAAACAGGCTCGACAGCGGACGTCATGGCAGAACTCTTCGATAAGGGCGACGACCCACCATACCGAATCGACGCCAGTGCGGCAACGATGCCATTACAGCGAACAAGGACGCTTTTGACCGCCTCCGCCGCTATGCAGTGACACGGAAAGTGGCTACCCAATAAACGTCAGAAATGGTCATTTTTTCAAGCCAATGCGAGGACTAGTATTCACTCATCGCATCAGCGGATGCGCCCCAAGCCACGCAAGGAGTGAATCATGCAACCACGTCTCGACTTCTATAAAGCCAGTCCCGCCGCAATCAAGGCAATGCTCGGACTCGAAGAACGCATCGGCAAATCGTCGATTGAAAAGTCGCTCACAGAACTCGTGCGGCTGCGCGCATCGCAGATCAACGGCTGTGCGTTCTGCGTCGATATGCACACCAGCGACGCGCGCAAAGGCGGTGAGACGGAGCGGCGTCTCGCCACGCTGGTCACATGGCGTGAAACGCCGTTCTTCACGGATCGGGAGCGCGCCGCGCTCGAATGGACGGAAGCCTTGACACTCATTTCGCAAAACCACGTGCCCGACGCCGTGTGGGAAACCGTGCGCCCTCATTTCAGCGACGAAGAACTGGTCGACCTGACGCTGCTGGTCTCGGCCATCAACGCGTGGAACCGCTTCGCGATTTCGTTTCGCAAGATGCCTGAATAAGCTCGACAGCGAGTGAGCATCGCGGTACGGCGCGCGCAGCGCCTGTAAAAGCAGCCCGATTGCCCGACGAGCAATAGGGGCTCGCGCTGCGTGGGCCCCTTGGCGCGCCGCACGGCCTTGCACTGGCCGTGCACTGGCTACCGCCTTGCGCCCTGCGATGCCGTATCATTGAAGCGTTTGCTGATAACCGCTCGCTACGCGGCGCCCGCGCGCCGGCCGCCTTCCATCACATGACCAGGGATTCGTCGCACACCGCGCTGCTGTGGATCGTCGCCGCCGGCTTTTTCATGCAGTCGCTCGATACGACGATCGTCAACACCGCGCTGCCCTCCATTGCGCGCAGTCTGCACGTCGCGCCGCTTGCCATGCAGCCCATCGTGGTCGCCTACACGCTGACGATGGCAATGCTCACGCCCGCCTCAGGCTGGCTCGCGGACCGCTTCGGCACGCGGCGCGTCTATTTCGCGGCGATCCTGATCTTCGTGCTCGGCTCGGTGTGCTGCGCGAGCGCGCATACGCTGGGTCAACTGGTGCTCGCGCGCGTGCTGCAAGGCGTGGGCGGCTCGATGCTGCTGCCGATCGGACGCCTCGCCGTGTTGCGCAGCGTATCGGGCGAGCAGTATGTCTCGGCGCTGGCGTTCATTTCGGTTGCGGGTCAGCTGGGTCCGATTGCCGGACCGACGCTCGGCGGCTGGTTCGTTCAGGCGATCACGTGGCACTGGATTTTTCTGATCAACGTGCCGATCGGCGTGGTCGGCCTGTACGCGGTGCAGCGCTATCTGCCCGCGCATGGCGAGACGCAGGCGCCGCCATTCGACTTCGTCGGTTGCGGATTGTTGTCGCTCTCGATGATCGCGTTTTCTCTGGCCGTCGACGCGCCGGCGCCGACGCATCAGGCCGCGTGGTCGGCGGCGCTTTTTGGGCTCGCGGCCGTCAGCGCGCTTGCTTACGTGCCCCATGCCAGGCGGCGACGCAACCCGCTCTTCAAGTTGTCGCTGTTTGGCGAGCCGAATTTCAGCGTGGGCCTGATCGGCAACCTGGTATGCCGTATCGGCTCGAGCGCCGTGCCGTTTCTCGTGCCGCTGCTGTTGCAGCTCGAGCTTGGCTATACGCCGCTGCATTCGGGTCTGATGATGCTGCCCGCCGCGCTCGCCGGCACGCTCGCAAAGCGCTGGATCACGCCGCTCGTGCGGCGCTTCGGCTACGAGCTTTTCCTCCTCGTGAACACACTGGTTGTCGGTTCTTCTATCGTGGCCTTTGCGCTGATCTCGCGCGGCACGCCGCTCGTCGTCGAAATCGCGGTTCTGGCGGTGTTCGGCGCGGCCAACTCCATGCAATTCGCGGCGATGAACAGCGTCACGCTCAAGGGGCTTTCCCATGAAGACGCCGGCAGCGGCAACAGCCTCTTTTCGATGGTGCAGATGCTCGCGATCGGGCTGGGCGTCTCGATCGGCGGCGGGCTCGTGAAGCTGTTCGCCGCGCAATGGGGCTCCGCCGCGCTCGGTTTCCGGCTGAGCTTCGTGTGCGTCGGTGCGATCACGTTGTTGTCGGCGTGGGTGTTCCGCCATCTCGACACCGCGCCTGCCGCGCGGGCGCCGGCCAGTCAGGGCGCGGGACGCTGAAAGGAGCGCGCGGCAGGCTGGGTCGTCGTTCCTCGATGCCGCGCGCCTCGCGCCTTGGTCCGCGCCACTTTTTCATGCACCCCGCATTACCGGTTCGCAGTCTTTCGTGGCGGGGCTTGCCAGCCGGCGTTTCGCGTTAGCATGTACGGCGTTTACCCATAAAAAGGACTAACCAATGCCATTCGACGAGCGCATGCTGAACGGCATGGGCGTGCTGACAGCCATTGTCGATTGCGGAAGTTTCGCGGCGGCGGGCGTTGCGCTCGACATGTCTCAATCGGGTGTCAGCCGTTCGGTCGCGCGGCTCGAGGCGCGCCTCGGCATCCGGCTTTTCGACCGCACGACGCGCTCGGTCACGCTCACCGACGAAGGCCGGCGCTTCTACGAGCAGATCGTGCCGCTCCTGAACGGGCTGGAAGAAGCCGCCGCTTCCGCCGCGCAAGGCGCGACAGCCGTGCGCGGGCGACTGCGCGTGAACATGGACCCGTTCTTCTCGCGCCTCATACTCGGGCCGAGGGTGGGCGCTTTCATCGACAGACATCCTGATCTGCACGTCGAGCTGATCACGCGCGACCAGTTGGGCGACATAGTCAGCGAGGGTTTCGACGTCGCCATCCGTTTCGGCGAGCCGCCGGTGTCGTCGCTAATCGCGCGCAAGCTGCTCGACACGCGCATTCTGACGGTGGCCGCGCCGTCGTATCTGAAAAAGCATGGGCATCCGGCGAATCCGGCCGAACTGGAGAACGGCAGGCACGCGTGTATCAAGTTTCGCGATCCGCTCACCGGTTATCCATTCAGTTGGGAATTTCACCGCGGCCGCAAGAAAATGGTCGTCACTCCGCAAGGCCGTCTGACCGTCAACGACGTGGGCACCTTGCATAGCGTCTGCGCCGCAGGCCAGGGCGTCGCGCAGATTCTCGCGCTCGGCGCCGAATCGCTGCTCGCCAACGGCAAGATGGTGGAGCTTTTTCCCGACTGGGCCGACGAGGTGTATCCGCTCTACGCGCTCTATCCGTCGCGGCATCATCCGCCGGCCAAGGTGCGCGCGTTTCTCGATTTCATTGTTTCGCTGCTGGGCGCGGCGCAAGCCGACTGAACGCGCCGGGCCCGGGCTTTGCTTCATGAGCTACGTGTTCAATCGAGGAGAACGCCATGGCCGACCCCAAGCAGCAGAGCAACGGCAAGCCGGACGACATCGCCCATCCGCAGCCTGCCGTCCATAGCGACAACGAAAAGAGCAAGCTGCCCGAGCGCGGCGACGAAGGGCGCGATCAGTCGCCGGCGGACCGGCCCGGCCAGAAACCGGGCGAAGGCGAACCGTCAGTCGGTTGAAATTAAGCGCGGGTCTGCAAGCGGCTTTGCTGCGTTTGACCGGCAAAGCCGCATAAATTTTTCCCTTTCGGCCGCTTTCATACAGCAGACATTTTTTCCGTTTTTTTCCGAAATATTTTTTCGGCGCAATGCACTACTTTTCTGCTTGCAGCAATGTATGCGAACAAGCAGCCGGCTGCCGCCCCTTCAACAGATAACAAAGGCGACGCCCATGTCCATTCCTGTGCCCGCCGCCGAGTCGTCCAAAGTGTCGATCTGCGTGCCGACCTGCAACCGGCCGGAGTTGATCGTCGAGTGCATAGACTCGTGTCTGGCGCAAACCTACGGCAATCTGGAAATCGTGATCGGCGACGATTCCAGCGATGCGCGCACCGAGCAGTTACTCGCGTCGCGCTATGCCCACATGCTGGAAGCACAGCGCATCCGTTACGTGAGGAACCAGCCGCCGCTCGGCCAGGCGCGCAACGTCGCGAGCCTGTTCGAGCGCGCGCGCGGCGACAAGATTGTGCTGATTCACGACGACGACCTGCTCACCACCGACGCCGTCGAAAAACTGCTGTCGCCCTGGAAGCAGCATCCGCAGCTCGATGCGGCGTTCGGTGCGCAGTACGAAGCGGGCCCCGACGGCGCAATCGACCTCGAAGCCAGCACGCGGCTGAACGCCGCATTCAGGCGCACCAAGGACGCGGAGGGTTTGCAAGCGCTGCCGGGCAGGACGGGCCTGATCCAGATGTTTCCCAACAACGGCTGGATGGCCGACGCGCGGCTCGTCAAGCGCATCAGCTACAAGGAGCAATACGGCGCGTGTTGCGATTTCGTGTTCGGCACCGAGCTGTGCCTCGCCGCGCGCGAGGTCTTTTATCTGCACGACTATGTGTCGGTGTATCGCAAGACCGCGAGTTCCATTTCCCATAGCACGCGCGGCACGGCGGCGGCCGCCACGCTCAGTGCCTACACTTTTGTCAAGAAGCTGAAGCTGCCACGGCAGCTCGAACCGTCGCGCAGGCTGGCGCTGCGGCGGCTCGCGCCGATCGTCGTGTCGGTGCATGCGAGAAACCGTCAGGCGCGGCTGGGTCTGAAGGTCGCGCTTGCCCATCTGTTCGCGTATCACTACGGGCTAAGCGCACGGCTTTATTACCATCTGCTGATGCTCTCGCGCGCGGCCGTGAGTGCGCGCGAACGCGCGGCGACGATTGCCGCGGCGGCGGCACCGGCGGTGACGGCCACGGCCATGACAGCAGTGAGCGCTGCTACGGCCACGGCGGCAGGCGCCGCGGCTGCGGGTGCAGCGACTGCGGGTGCATCGGCTGCCGGAAGCGCGGCGGCGGCAGGCATGGCGATGGCGGCGACTGCAACGGCTGCAACCGCTGTGGCCGCTGCGACCGTGGCAGCAGCAGCCGGTGCGGGCGCCACTGCGACCGCTGCGATAAGCGGCGAATCCGGAGCGATGGTCAAGGATCTGGTCGCCGAACTGGCAGCCGACACAACCGGACCCGGTTGATCGACAGCGGGCTTTTGCGCTGCGCCGTCAGCGCGTTTTCTGCTAAGCAACGTCTGCTTAGCAAAGCCGTATTTGTTGCTTGGACCCGCGCGCGCCGCTGATTACGATGATCCCGACACGTCATCAGCTCCGAGGTGATTCCCCATGTCCGACAGTGCCTGTTTCAAGCCGCGCGTGATCGAGCCGGTCGCCGACAATCAGCCCGAGGGGTTGGGACTAGCGGTGGAGTTGTGGCTCGCCCAACCCATCGACGGCATTGCGGGGCGCGCCGTGCAGATTCACTTGCGCAGCGACGCGAAAATGGCGCAGGCCGAAGCGCTGCGCGATCTGTTGCACACGCTCGGCACTGGAATCGTGGTGGCGTGATTGCGAGCGGACGATGTGGCACCAGGCGCGCGATCAGCGCGCGCCCGCGCTCACGGTTCCTCACGGTTCCTCACGGTTCCTCACGGTTCGTTACGCAGATACCCTTCCCGCGACGGATCGCGCATGCGCAACGCAACGAGGCCCGCGAGCGCGCAGAGGAAGGTCACGTACCAGTAGAACATCGTTTCGTTGCCGACCGACTTGAGCCACAGCGCCACATACTCCGCCGAGCCGCCGAAAATCGCGTTGGCCACCGCATACGAGAGCCCCACGCCCAGCGCGCGCACTTCCGGCGGGAACATTTCAGCTTTGATCAGGCCGCTGATCGACGTATAAAAGCTCACAATGGCAAGCGCCAGCACGACTAGGGCGAATGCTGCGTACGGGCTCGTGACGTCTTTGAGCGCGTGCAGCAACGGCACCGTGCCGATGGTCGCGAAGAGCCCAAAGCACAGCATCGAGTTGCGACGGCCAATGCGGTCCGAAAGCGCGCCAAACAGCGGCTGAATCATCATGTACACGAAGAGCGCCGCGGTCATCACGTTGCTCGCGGTCTTCGCGTTCATGCCCGCCGTGTTCACCAGATACTTCTGCATATACGTGGTGAACGTGTAAAAAATCAGCGAGCCGCCGGCCGTGAAGCCCAGCACCGTCAGAAAGGCGACGCGATGCTGCCACAAACCGCGCAGCGTGCCCGCTTCCTTGCGCTGACGCGTTGCGGCGGTGGTGGTTTCATCGAGCGATTTACGCAGATACAGCGCGACCAGCGCGGCAATCGCGCCGATTACGAACGGCACGCGCCAGCCCCATGCCTTCAGTTCCGCGTTGCTAAGCGTCTGTTGCAGAATCACCAGCACGAGCAACGCGCACAACTGGCCGCCGATCAGCGTCACGTACTGGAACGACGCGAAAAAGCCGCGCCGCCCTTTGAGCGCGACTTCACTCATGTAGGTGGCACTGGTGCCGTATTCGCCGCCGACCGAAAGGCCCTGGAACAGCCGCGCGACCAGCAGCAGCGCAGGCGCCAGCGCGCCGATCTGCGCGTATGTCGGCAGCACCGCGATCACCAGCGAGCCGCCGCACATCATGAACACCGACACCATCATCGCGGTGCGGCGGCCGTGCTTGTCGGCAAGGCGGCCGAAAAACCAGCCGCCGATGGGCCGCATCAGAAAACCCGCCGCGAACACGCCGGCCGTGTTCAGCAACTGCGTGGTGGTGTTGCCGCTCGGAAAGAAAGCGGGCGCGAAGTACAGCGCGCAGAACGAATAGACGTAGAAGTCGAACCACTCGACGAGATTGCCCGACGACGCACCGACGATCGCGAAAATGCGACGCCGTGTGTCGTGGGCGGAGGCCACGCTTTGGTCTGTGAGGTCGGTCATGTTGTGTCTTCCTTGTCTCTTTAATGGAGTCGGCGGTCGGGGTGCCGCCTTCGGCGCGCGATTTTCAGCGTGGGCGAATTTTACAGAATCGCAAGCGAAAGTTGGGATTTGTTGGCCGTGCGAGTGGGCGCGGTTATTGACGCACCGCGCAGGCCGCGCTGCGGGCGGTTTGCGCCGCTGGGGCGCTGGGTGGACATTACGCAAATTATCCCTTATGATTCAATATTAAGGTATAAACTTGACCCGCGCGTTCTTATACCTTAATATGAAATCACAGGGTATAAACCAGTCATCCGCCATGGTCAGCTTTCACAACGACGCGCTGCAAACGCTGTACTCCTCCATCACGGAGCGAGCCGGTGCGCAGCGCCACATCGCGCTGCATTCCCCTGGCTCTGCCGCTCAGAAGACTGTCGACGGCAAAACCTACACGTACTGGCGCGTGTATCTGGCGTCAGGAAAGCACAAGGAAATCTCGCTCGGCCGGACCGGAGAGCCGGCCACGGAGGCTGCGCTCGAGGCGCGCTTATCGGATAGCGCGGAGATGCGCGCCCTTGCCGCCGACGTCCAGGTGTTGCGCAAGGCGGGCTTTGCCGCTGCCGACAATTCTTCCGCGCTCACCCTCGCCACGCTCTTTAACGCCGGCATCTTCAGCCACGGCGGCGTGCTGGTCGGCTCGCATGCGTTTGGTGCGCTTCTGAATAGCCTCGGCGTTCGTCTGCCGGCAAACTATCGAACGGAAGACATTGACATCGGCAGCACCGGCAGCATTTCGGTGGCTATCCCGGAAGACAGGAGCTTTCTGGACATTCTGCGTGACAGCGGTATTCCCTTTCTCGAAGTGCCGGAACTGGACTCGCGCAAACCGTCGACGTCGTTCAAGGCTCGCGGACAACCGCTCAAGGTCGATTTACTCGTGCCGGGTACCGAGGCATACGAGACGAAGGCATTGCCCCAGTTGCGCGCCCACGCGACGGGGCTTCCGTACTTCCGGTATCTGGTGTCCAGCCCGGTGCCCGGCTTTATTCTCGGCAAGGAACACGTGGTCCCGGTGATGCTGCCCGATCCCGCTAGGTTTGCTCTTCACAAGCTGATAGTCAGCACGCTTCGCGATGCTTCGCGCGCACTGAAGGCGGACAAGGACCGGCGGCAGGCCGCCGTGCTGATCGACGCGCTCACGGAGAGGTTCCCAGACTGGTTGACGGCAGCCGCCAACGAGCTCGAAGAAAGCGCCCGTGCCCGAGTGGCGCAGGCAGCTGCCCGCGCGCTGAACCTCGCCCCGGGTTTATCGGAACGCGCCCGGGACTTCATGGCTGACCTGGCGGCCAACGCGTAGTCCGTCTCAAGCGCGGTTGCAAACCCTTCGGCAGCCCCGCTGCAGCCCCACCGCAGCCCCACGCCCTGTCAGGCTCTCACTGCCGGCGGCACGTAACGGCACTCATAGCGCTTCCTGACCGTGCCGTTTTCGTCGACGCTTTCGAGGTACACGTCGAACTGCCACAAGCGCGCCATGTGCTTGAGCACCTCGTCGCTGTCGGACGAAAGATGGCGGTTATCGCTCATGAAATGCCGCAGCGTCAGACTGCGGTCGCCTCGCGTATTCACCGACCACACCTGGATATTCGGCTCGCGGTGGTGCATGTCGTACTGCCGTGACAACGCCTGGCGCACGTACTGATAGCCGCTGTCGTCGTGAATCGCGGAGACTTCGAGCGCGTCGCGCATGTCGTCGTCGAGCACGGAGAAAAGGCGCATTTCGCGGATCAGATGCGGCGACAAATACTGCGCGACGAAGCTCTCGTCCTTGAAATTGCGCATTGCGTAGTGCATGGCGGGCAGCCACGGACTACCGGCTAGTTCCGGAAACCACTTCCGGTCTTCGTCCGTGGGGTTTTCGCAGATGCGACGAATGTCGCTCATCATCGAAAAACCCAGCGCATACGGGTTGATGCCGCTGTAATACGGCTTGGTAACAGGCGGCTGATACACCACGTTGCTGTGCGAATGGAGAAACTCCATCATGAAGCCGTCTTCCAGCTTGCCCTGGTTGTACATCGTATTGAGCAGCGTGTAATGCCAGAACGTGGCCCAGCCTTCGTTCATCACCTGGGTTTGCCGCTGCGGGTAGAAATACTGCCCCACTTTGCGCACGATGCGGATCACCTCGCGCTCCCACGGCTCGAGCAAAGGCGCGTTTTTCTCCGCGAAGTACAGCAGGTTTTCCTGCGGCTCGGGCGGATAGCGTTCCTCGATTTCTTCCGGCAACGGCGTGTGCCGCGTCGGCAAGGTCCGCCACAATTCGTTGACCTGCGATTGCAGATACGCCTCGCGCTCACGGCGCGCCGCGAACTCTTTTTCGAGCGACAGCTTCTGCGGACGCTTGTAGCGATCCACGCCGTAGTTCATCAGCGCATGACACGAATCGAGTAGTTCTTCGACGCGATCGAGCCCGAAGCGCTCCTCGCACTCGGCAATGTAGTTCTTGGCGTAGACAAGGTAGTCGATGATGGCATGCGCGTCGGTCCACAGCCGGAACAGATAATTGCCCTTGAAGAACGAGTTGTGCCCATACGCGGCGTGCGCGATGACCAGCGCCTGCATCGTCATCGTGTTCTCTTCCATCAGATACGCGATGCAGGGGTTCGAGTTGATCACAATCTCGTACGCGAGCCCCATCTGCCCGCGACGGTAGCTTTTTTCGGTAGCAAGAAAGTGCTTGCCGAACGACCAGTGACGATAATTCACCGGCATGCCGACGGACGCGTACGCGTCCATCATCTGTTCAGCGCTGATGAGTTCCAGCTGGATTGGATACACGTCGAGTTCATATTGCTCCGCGACACGGGCAATATGCGAGTCGTACTCCTCGATCAACTCGAAGGTCCAGTCGGACGGGCACGGCAGAGGCCGTCTATCGGCTACGTTCATACGGACTTCCCTTTGCCCCTCAGTGGGCGTTCCGGTGTGTCCCCGTGCTTCTGCGTTGTCGACTGCTCCGGCTGCTGCGGTTCCCGCCTCGCCCGCCGCTGCCTCGGCATGCCCCGACTCACGCTGCGGCACGCCTGTCTCGCGCTCCGGCTGATAGCCGCGCGCTTCGTTGTGCAAATGCTTTGCCGTCATGACGACGCCACCTGCTTTTCGAACAACTCGCGAAACACCGGGTAGATGTCAGCCGCGGTTTCGACCTTCTTCATCGCCATGTGCGGCTGGCTCAACGCCAGTTGCGCATATTCGAGCCACAGGTTCTGCTCTTCGGGCGTCACCTGGATATACGCAAAATAGCGCACCTTCTCGAGTATGTCATCCGCGAGTATCTTGCGGCACTTCGGCGAGTCGTCGGTCCAGTTGTCGCCGTCCGACGCCTGGGCGCCGTAAATATTCCATTCAGTCGGCGAATAGCGCTCGTCCATCACTTTCTGCATCAGCTCCAGCGCGCTTGAGACGACCGTGCCGCCGCTTTCCGTCGAATGGAAGAAGGTGTCTTCGTCCACTTCCTCGGCGCGTGTATGGTGGCGGATGAACACCACCTCGATGCGTTCGTAGTTGCGCTTGAGAAAGAGGTACAGAAGGATGAAAAAGCGTTTGGCGAGGTCCTTACGCTGCTCGTCCATCGAGCCGGATACATCCATCAGACAGAACATGACGGCCTGGCTCGACGGCGTGGGCTGCTTCACGCGATTCACATAGCGCAGGTCGAACGGATCTATAAACGGAATGCGCCAGATGCGCCCGCGCAGATGGTGAATTTCCTCTTCCAGCAGCTTGATCTCGTCGCGACGATCGTCGGGATCGGCCTTCAGGGCCTCCAGTTGCCGCTCCATTTCGTGCAGCTGGTTCACGAGCGGCGCACCGAGCGCGATGCGCCGGCCAAGCGCACTGCGCAGCGAACGGACCACGTCGATGTTGTTCGGCGTACCCTCGGCAGCCCAGCCCGCACGGATGCTTTTCCATGTGGGGACAGCCAGCAGATGCGTTTTGACGAGGCGCGGGAGTTCGAGGTCGTCGAAGAAATACTGCATGAATTCTTCGCGGCTCAGCTCGAACACGAAGTCGTCCTGACCCTCGCCTTCGTTGCTGGCCTGACTGCCGCCGCCACCGCCGCCACCGCCTTGCGGACGCTGGATCTTGTCGCCGCGAATGTAGTCGGAATTGCCCGGATGCACCATTTCACGCCGGCCGCCGGGTCCATGCCGGAACGACGGCTCCGCAATGTCCTTGCGCGGAATGGTGATGCTCTGCGTGTTCTGAATGTCTTTGATGCTGCGATCGCGCACCGCCTCCGACACGGCGCGACGAATGTAGTTCTTGACGCGACGCAAAAAACGCTCGCGATTTGCAATGCTTTTGTTCTTGCCTGCTAACCTGCGGTCGATAATTTGATGAAGCACGCCCGGTCTCCAATGTGGACGGGGCGAGCGCCTTGGCGCCCACTCCGGTCCCGCGCGGCGCATCCGGCGGCAATGAGCGATTTAACGCTTACTGTCACCCGAGGCAACCGCGCGCATTTCGGGTCGCGAGACGCACGCTGTCTGGCCCGATGCTATGTCCATGCAGCTTGCGGCTCGCAGGGTGCCCGCGTGGACGGACCGCGCGGGCGGCACGCAGTGCGGATCATGACGACTTGCGCACGCGCAGATACCAGTCACACAGCAAGCGCACCTGCTTCGGTGTATAGCCCTTCGCCACCATGCGATTGACGAAGTCTTCGTGCTTGCGCTGTTCTTCCGCCGAACCTTTGGCGTTGAACGAAATGACCGGCAACAGTTCCTCTGTATTGGAGAACATCTTCTTTTCGATCACCACACGCAGCTTTTCGTAGCTGATCCACGCGGGATTCTTCCCCGCATTGGCAGCACGCGCGCGCAACACGAAATTCACGATCTCGTTGCGGAAGTCCTTCGGGTTGCTGATGCCCGCGGGCTTTTCGATCTTCTCCAGCTCGGCATTCAGTGCCGCGCGGTCGAAGCTCTCGCCGGTGTCGTGATCGCGGAACTCCTGATCCTGAATCCAGAAGTCGGCATACGTCACATAGCGATCGAAGATGTTCTGCCCGTACTCGGAGTACGACTCCAGATAAGCCGTCTGAATCTCCTTGCCGATAAATTCCGCGTAACGCGACGCGAGCACGTCCTTGATGAACGACAGGTACTTCTGCTCGGTTTCCGGTGGGAACTGCTCGCGTTCTATCTGCTGTTCGAGCACGTACATCAGATGCACCGGATTCGCCGCGACTTCGGTGGAGTCGAAGTTGAACACGCGCGACAGAATCTTGAACGCGAAGCGGGTCGACACGCCGGTCATGCCTTCGTCGACGCCCGCGAAGTCGCGATATTCCTGGTACGACTTCGCCTTCGGATCGGTGTCTTTCAGGTTTTCGCCGTCGTACACCTGCATCTTCGAGAACAGGCTCGAATTCTCCGGCTCCTGCAGCCGCGTGAGCACCGACATTTGCGCCATCATTTTCAGCGTGCCGGGCGCGCACACCGCATTGGCCAGCGACGAATTGCGCAGCAGCTTTTCGTAGATCTTGATCTCTTCCGAATAGCGCAGGCAATACGGCACTTTCACCACGAAAATCCGGTCGAGCAAAGCCTCGTTATTGCGGTTGTTGCGGAAAGCCTTCCACTCCGACTCGTTCGAGTGAGCCAGAATCACGCCGTCGAAAGGAATCGCGCCGAAGCCTTCCGTGCCCTTGAAGTTGCCTTCCTGCGTGGCGGTGAGCAGCGGGTGCAGCACCTTGATTGGCGCCTTGAACATTTCGACGAATTCGAGCAGGCCCTGATTCGCGAGACACAGGCCGCCGGAGTAGCTGTAGGCGTCCGCGTCGTCTTGCGCATACTGTTCGAGCTTGCGAATGTCGACCTTGCCCACGAGCGAGGAGATGTCCTGATTGTTCTCGTCGCCCGGCTCGGTCTTGGCGATGCCGATTTGCCGCAGAATGGACGGATAGCGCCGCACCACGCGGAATTTGCGGATGTCGCCGTTGTACTCGTGCAGGCGCTTGACCGCCCACGGGCTCAGAATACTTTTGAGGTAGCGGCGTGGTATGCCGTATTGCTCTTCGAGGATCGGACCGTCCTCGTCGTAGTCGAACAGACCGAGCGGCGATTCGTTCACCGGCGAGCCCTTGATCGCATAGAAAGGCACGCGTTCCATGAGCTGCTTCAGCCGTTCCGCGATCGACGACTTACCGCCGCCGACCGGGCCCAACAAATACAGAATCTGCTTCTTTTCTTCGAGCCCCTGGGCCGAATGCCGGAAGTAGGCGACCACCTGCTCGATCACCTCTTCCATTCCGTAGAACTCACGGAATGCGGGGTATACCTTGATGACCTTGTTCGCGAAGATGCGCGACAGGCGCGGATCGTTGCGAGTGTCGATCTGTTCGGGTTCTCCGATTGCCGTCAACATGCGTTCGCCAGCAGTGGCGTACGCGGCGGGATTGTCTTTGCAGAGCGCGAGGTACTCCTCGAGCGAGAGTTCATCTTCTCGCGTTTTCTCGAAGCGGGTCGCGAAACTGCTGTAGATATCCATGCTACCTCCTCGCCGAAGTCTGGACCGATGTCGTGCGCGGCGCGCTATTCGGAAACGACATCGCTCGAATTCATCCTAAACCCTTTTAAATTTTTTTTCACGAACTACGTTGCGAAAATCGCGCCGTGTCCGCCTCCCTACAATCATCACTTGGAAACCACGTTTCGACCACCTACAATCTTGCGCGTCAAACGATGCCGATAGCCTGCATGAGCGGCCGCGCAAATGAGCCGCGAGTTAGGCGCTTTCCTCGGCTTTCCTGTCTTTTCGCACCACTCGGTCCGCACTCAACCTCGCTTAGGTTCATGCGCCGCTTGCACACGCACGTTGCGTACCTCGACGCATGTGTCATGCTGCAACATTGGCCGCCGCATCGCATATTTCCGCGCTACGTCCCTGCTGTTTCTTGCTTTCGCCGCTTTCCCTGATAATCCTTCGACAGCCGGTTTTTACACTCGTTTGATCGAAGCTCCACGTATCTGTTACACGCTGATCGAACAAAGTTGCACACATGCTTCGCCGGCATGTCCATGCAGTTCGGCTATGTATGCGGGCTTTCGTTCCATACCCCGCCACCTTTGCTTCGCTATCGACACGATGCTTCGCGTGCCTCGCATGCCTGGGCATGCCAGGTACAAGATGAGCGCGCTGATTCTCGCGCCGGTTAACTGGATAACGGCCCGGCGCGCAATCGGTTCAATAGGGTATACGGCTAAGCGGATGTACGGCTGCTAAGCGGCTAAGCGGCTAAGCGCCTAAGCGCCTAAGCGGCCAGGCAGCCAAGCGGCTAAGGAGTCCTCGCGGATGCGCCACACGTAAGGCGGTCGCCCGCTGGTGGACGCTCGCCTCTTTGCCTCTTTGCCTGTCCGCGGCTCGCCTGTTCGCTTCGTCGTTTGTAATGCGCCGTTACAAGCACGGCGCAGAGTGACGCCTTACATGGAGTCGCATGACACAGTGTCACGCGTTCAGGTGAGTTCGATCTCGACCTCTCCGAGTCCGTCGATGTGGCCGCGCACGACGCCCGGTTTGCCCACATTGTGCGCACCGACGTAAGAGCCGGTGGTCAGCGTCCAGTCGGGTTCGATCGTGATGCCCATGGCGGCGCAATGGTTGACGAACCACACCAGCAGCTCGCGCGGATCGCCTGCCGGATTGCCGGTGGCCTCCGGTACCAGCGACTCTCCGTCGAAGCTCAATTCCAGTTCCGGCGACACGAAGTCGAAGCCGCGCGCGAGTCCCGCATACGCGACCGGATGGCCAGTGACGAGTGCACCGTTGTTTTGCGCGTCGGCAAGCTGGGCGAGATGCGCGACGTTCGGCCACTCGGCAAAACGGCTGTCGACAATCTCAATGGCGGGCAGCACCTCGCCGATCAGCGCGAGCACCTCGTCGCGCGTATAGGCACGGCTGCGCGGCTCGATGGCCTCGGTGAAGCGGAACGCGATCTCCAGTTCCACGAGCACGCGGAAGAATCCCGCGTGCGCGACGCGCGCCGGGGACGGCAGCACCAGTGACGCCGGGATGGGCGCGCCCGAGGTAGGTCCGCCCGGCGCCTTCGCACCGATTTTCCATGCCCCGGTGGAGTCCCCGAGGCCCGCAATGACCGCCTGCTGGATCGCGTACGCGGTCGCGGCGTCCGGCGGCATCTGTTCGGCGGGAAGCCCGTCTATCGGCCGATGCTGCCGGCGTGCTTCGACGAGGCGGTGCGCGAGGTCGTGTGGCGTCATGTCGGTCCTTTGTGGCTGGCGCATTTGAATGTCTGTTGCAGCGCGAAGGTGGTCAATGGGTGAGCGAAAGGCCGGCGGCCCGTTGGGAGGCCTGGGCAACTCGGGCGACTCGGGCAACTCGGGTAGCTCGAACAACTCGGACAACTCGCCGTTGACAGGGGGCCCGACGCCATACGTGTCGGCCGTACTGCCCCGGCGCAGTGCATGCAACTCGTGCTCCACCGCCCTGCCTCGCGGTGATGCGGTCCGCGATCTGGCCACGAATTACCGTCGCCGCGCCCGTCAATGTACCGGATCAAGAGGCTCGCCAGGGCGCCCGCCGCTTCGCAAATGCCACTTGATGCGCACGCCATAAAAAAACCGCGCTGCGTAAGCAAGCGCGGTTCTGTCGTGGCGTCTTTCTATCTCGGGTAACAGCGGTTCGGTCAGGTGGCTGGACCGGGCGGCTGCCTGACTGTCGAATGTGGCCCCGCGATCCGGCGCGCCTATCTGGCAGTTCGACCAGCCAGCTCTACCAGGCGGCCAGATTGAGCCGTTCACTCGACCATTCGTCCGTCGCGCCCAGTGGAATCAGGTGTGGAACCGGACAATAAAACGGAGCGGTGAAATCGGCCAGCCAAATCAGGCAGTCCAATCAGCCAGTCCAATCAGCCAGTCGGATACTCACTGAAACCGGACCGTAACCGGGACGCCCCATCGCCGCCTCCCGCCCAATCGCCGTCAAAACGTTTCCCAATCCTGATCGCCGCCCACGCTGGCGACGGCCGCGGGCTTCGTGGCCGCGCGAGGCACCGGGTTGGCTTTCGCTGCTGTTGCGGCGACCGCTGGCGCGGCCGAAGCCGCAGCAGCCGTGGCAGCCGGCGCATGTCCTGCCGTCACAGGCTGCGCCGCGACGGGAGCCACCGCCCGCGGGGCGGAGCCGGCACGGGCCTGCACCCGCGAAGCCGGGCGCGCGACAGCAGACGCCGCGCGCACCGGCACAGGCCTCGCCGCGACACTGGCTGACGCCTTGGCGCCGTCCTCGCCGAGCTGGAACACGGCCACAGCCTGTCGCAGCTTGTCCGCCTGATCTTCCAGCGAGGACGCAGCCGCCGCCGCTTCCTCGACGAGTGCCGCGTTTTGCTGCGTCACTTCGTCCATCTGCGTGACAGCGCGCGCCACCTGGTCAATGCCGCCGCTCTGTTCTTCCGAGGCCGCGGCGATTTCGCCCATGATGTCGGTCACGCGCTGCACCGCGCTGATGATTTCGCCCATCGTGCGGCCCGCCTCGTCGACGAGCGCGGAGCCCGACTGCACGCGGTCCACCGAAGTATCGATGAGTTCCTTGATCTCCTTGGCCGCCGCCGACGAGCGCTGCGCGAGACTGCGCACTTCGCCCGCCACGACTGCAAAGCCGCGCCCCTCTTCGCCGGCCCGCGCCGCTTCCACCGCGGCGTTCAGCGCCAGAATATTGGTCTGGAACGCGATGCCTTCAATAATTGAAATGATGTCCGCAATCTTCGCGGAACTCTGGTTGATCTCGCCCATGGTGCCGACCACCTGGCCGACCACCGCGCTGCCCTTGTTGGCGATTTCCGACGCATTTGCCGCAAGCGCGCTTGCCTGGCGGGCGTTGTCCGCGTTCTGCTTCACGGTGCCGGTCAATTCTTCCATGCTGGAAGCCGTTTCCTGCAAGGCCGACGCCTGCTCCTCGGTACGCGACGACAGGTCGATGTTGCCGGCGGCGATCTGGCGCGTCGCGGTCGCAATCGACTCGCTGCCGCCGCGCACCGCGCGCACCGTTTCGGTCAGACTGCGCTGCATCTTCGCAATGCCTTCGAGGATCTGGCCCATTTCATCGCGCGAGGTCACGGCCACCTGGCGGCGCAGATCGCCGGCGGCGATCGCGTCGAAATGGACGAGCGCTTCAGAGAGCGGCCGTGCGATTGCCCGGCTGAGCGCCACGTACGACAGCAGCGCTGCGAGGGTGCCGGCAACCAGCGCGCCGATGCTCACCATGCGGAACTGCTGGAAGTTCGATTGAGCGGCATCGTAGCCGGCCTTCGCGACGTCGAACTGGAACTTGCCGAGAGCGTCGTCCGCGTTTGCGAGTTCGTTATAGGCGACCTGCAGACGCTTCGCGCCGTCGACCAGCTTGTCCTGTTCGCCTGCCTTGACCACCGCCGCGAACGCATCGGCCTGCTGATGCAGTGCTTCGCGCTTGCCGGCCACTTCGCGCGCAAGGCGGTCTTCCTCAGCCCCGCGCGGCAGCTCCATATACTTCTTCCACCACATGTCGGAGGTGACGCGCATGCCGCGCGCGCGCTCCAGCGTCGGCGCCGAGTCCGGCGTGCCGATCATGAAGGCCGCGCGGTCGAGCGCAAGACGCTCGCGCGCCGCGTACAACTCGGCGTTACCGATGTCGACGGCGCTCGGCATGGAGTTCGTGAACGTCTCCTGGTAAGCGTCGTTCGAGCGGCTCATGCCGAATAAGCCAAACGAGCCGATGCCCACGAGCAGTGCCGCGAGAAATGCCATGGTGAGGCCGATGCGGGCCTTGATCGAAATGCCCTTGTTCAACATACATGTCCTGTGCGTGGAGGCTGCAGCGCAGCGGATAAAGATCTGATGACGCGCGAGGCACCGCTTCGATTGGGTCGAATCGGCGCTCTAATAACAGCGTTAACGGCACGTCCCAAGCGGACTTAAAGCTGTTATATGGTCTGACGAAAGGTGCAGGCCGCGCACGGTAAAAGTTACAAAACGGGCGGTGTGCGGATGGTCGGGGCGCAGTGTCGCCCGGCGGGGGAAGCGGGACGACACCGTTTCGGAGGGCGGGGAATGCAGGCGTGTAGCGCGCCTAGTGTGGGAGACGCGCGAGACGCGGTAGATCCGGTGATGCGCCGAGGGCCGGGACCACCGGCGGGACACGCCGAAGGGGTCAACTGACGTGGGCGGGGAACGCGCCTTTCTTACATTCCGCAGTCAGTGCAATGTGAGTCACGCAGGAAGCGCGGGCAACGCGCGCCGGACGCACCGAAGGGTCAACTGGCGCGAGCGCCGGAACGCCCTTCCTTAAATCCCGCGTAGTCCGCGTAGTCCGCGGACTCCGGTGCAATGCGAGTAATGCAGGAAGCGCCGGGAACACGCGCCGGACGCATTAAAGGGCCAACGGCGTGGCCGCGGCAACGCCGCTTCCCCAAAACCGCGCGGCCCAGGACGTCGCCGCTCCGGAGAATCCACCCGCGAGATCAACCGCCGAGTTCGGCCCGTGTCGGAATAGAAGGCTGCGCACCGGCGCGCGTCACCGATAGCGCCGCGGCGCGCTGCGCGAAACGGATCGCCGCATCCACGTCCGCGCCCTCTGCCAGCTGCGCGGCGAAACCGCCGATGAAAGTGTCGCCGGCCGCGGTCGTGTCCACGGCCTGGACTCTCGGCGCGTCGTAGAGCACTGGCGCCGCACCTTCGAGCGCCGCCTGCACGCCGCGCGGGCCGAGCGTCACCAGCACATTGCGGGCGCCCGCCGCGCGCAGCACGGCGGCGGCCGCCGCCGCTTCTTCCGGCGAGCCCACCGGCAAGCCGGTCAGCGTCGCGGCTTCCAGTTCGTTGGGAATCAGATAGTCGATGAGCGGCAGCCATTCGGCGGGCAGCGGCCCCGTGGCGGGCGCCGGGTTGAGGATCACCGTCTTGCCCAGCCGCCGGGCCGCGGCGAGCGCCGCGTGCACCGTATCGAGCGGTGTTTCCAACTGGCAGATCACCACCTCGGCGGCGGCGAGCACGGCTTCGTGGCGCGCTATGGTGTCAGGCGTCACCTCGCCGTTGCTGCCCGCCACGATTACGATCGCGTTCTGGCTGCCATCGTCGACGATGATGAGCGCCACGCCCGTCGCCTCGCGGCCGGTTTCGAGCGCCGTGCAGTCGATGCCTTCGGCCTCCAGCCCCGCGCGCAACTGCGCCCCGTTCGCGTCGGCGCCAACGCAGCCCAGCATCGCCACGCGCGCGCCGAGCCGCGCGGCCGCCACGGCCTGGTTGCCTCCCTTGCCGCCGGGGACCTGCGCGAACGTACGGCCGGCCAGCGTTTCGCCGGGATGCGGCAGGCGCGGCGCGCGCGCCACCAGGTCCATATTCAGACTGCCGACCACCGCGACGCGTGAGCGCGTTTCCTGACTTGCCACTCAATTCTCCTGTTGTGCTGCTTTTCAAACCTGCTTTTCACACGGTTGCAAGCGCGGATGCGGCCGAGCCGCGGGGAAGATGGCAAACGCAGCCAAAACCAGCCAACCCGCCAAACGCGCCCGACCCCGGCCCGAGCCGCGCGCTTCAGGCCGCCAGATGACGTTTGCCGGCGCCCGCCCACGTCGCTGTCGATTCGCGCACGATGAGCCGCGGCGACACGACGCGCCGGCGGCTGCCGGGACGCGCGCCGGCTGACGACTTGCCGGCAATGCGCTCGATCAGCGTCTGCGCGGCCATGTCGCCGAGCGCGCGCACCGACTGACCGACTGTCGAAAGTGCCGGATAGGTGAAGCGTCCCAGTTCGATGTCGTCGAAACCGATGATCGAGCAGTCGCGCGGCACGCTGATATTGCGTTCGGCCGCGGCGCGCAATGCGCCGATGCCCATCATGTCGTTGCACGCGAAAATTGCCGATGGCTTGACCGTATCGAACAGTTGTCCGGCGGCGCGATGCCCGCCGGTGCCCGAAAAGTCGCTTTCGACAATCGCGTCCGGCGGAATCTCGATGCCGCGCTCGGTCATCGCGCGGATAAAGCCGTGCACGCGCATCGCGCTGACGGCCGTGTCGACCGGTCCCGAAATGCAACCGATCCGCACGTGCCCCAGTTCGAGCAGGTGACGGGTGGCGAGATACGCGCCCTTCTCGTGGTCGATCTGCACGAGGTCGGCATTCACGCCTTCGATGTTGCGGTCGACTATCACCAGCGGCTCGCGCGCGTCGGCGAGCGTCTGCGCGAGCACCGCGTCGTCGCCGGCGGACGCGACGATCAGCCCGTCGATGCGCTTTTCCTGCAGCACCCGCAGATAGTTGCGCTGCTTCGCGGGATCGTCGTCGGAATTACAGAAGAACACGCAGTAACCGTTGCGCGCGCAACCGTCTTCTATGCCGCGCGCGAGTTCGGCGAAATAAGGGTTGGTGCTGTTGGGCACCACGAGCCCGATAGTCGCGGTGGCGCGCGCCTTCAGCGAACGGGCCACAGCCGAAGGCACATAGTGAAGCTGGCGAATGGCGAGTTCGACCTTCGCGCGCACGTCGGCCGACACCGGCCGCGAATTGTTCACGACGTGCGATACCGTCGTGAAGGACACGCCCGCCACGGCTGCTACATCCTTGATCGTCGCCATAACCTGTTGCTCTCCCGCCTGTTTTTCCCGCCGTCGGGCTCACTGCCGACCTTGGGACGTCCTCATCGAACCCGCAATACCCATGAATTCTTACGCTTCACCGCAAACCAGCCTTCAGGTGCCCGACACGCGCTATGCTGACCATGTCAGGCGCGCTTGCGGCGGCTGCGGTACGTATCCAGCACCACGGCCACCACGATCACGGCGCCGGTGATCATCCGCTTGGTCGGCTCGTTCGCGCCGATTTGCGCGAGCCCCGCCGCCAGCACGGAAATGATCAACACGCCGAAAAACGTGCTGATGACCGAACCACGCCCGCCCATCAGACTGGTGCCGCCGATCACCACCGCCGCAATCACCTGCAGTTCCACGCCGACGCCGGCATTCGGGTCGGCCGCCTCCAGACGCGAAATCTGGAACAGCGACGCGAGGCCCGCAAGCGCGCCCATCAGCGCAAACACGATCACCTTGTAGGGCCGCGGATTGACGCCGGCGAGCCGCACCGCTTCCTCGTTGGTACCGATGCCAACCAGATAGCGGCCGAACACGGTGCGCGTCAGCACGAGCTGCGCGATCACCATAACCGCCACGGCGATCAGGAAGGCCGGCGAGATGCCGAGCGCAATCGGGTTCGACAGAAAATCGAACGCGTCGCCGATATAGGCGGTGCGCGAATTCGTCATCTGGTACGCGAGGCCGCGCGCCGCCTCGAGCACGCCGAGCGAGACGATGAACGACGGGATCCGCCAGCCGACCGTGACCGCGCCGGTAATCGTGCCGGTCAGCGCCGCCGCCGCGACACCGAGCAGCGCCGAAGGCAGCGGCCCCCAGCCCCACTTGAGCGCGGCCACGCTCACCACCGACGCGCCGAGCGCGAGCACCGAGCCGACCGACAGGTCAATGCCGGCAATGATCAGCACGAACGTCATGCCGACCGACATCACGACCAGATCCGGAATCTGATTGGCAATCGTGCTGAACGTGTCGTACGTCAGGAAGTGCGAACTCAGCAGCGAGAAGAGCACGATCATGCCGAGCAGCGCTCCGGCGAGACCGAGATAGTTCGAAAATCCGAGCCGCGTGCCGGCCGGTTTGCCGCTCGCGAGCGGCGCCGACGGATCGGCCGGCGGTGCGGCGTTTGTATTGACAGCGGCGGCACCGGCATTGCCGCCGCGTTTTGCGCCCGGCGTGTCGCGCAACGATTGATCGGTCATGACAAGCTCCCTGCTTCATTGGTGTCGAGGTCGTGCAACAACGCTTCGCGGCTGCGGTAGCCGGCGAAAGCGGCGGCCAGCAACGCGTCCTGCGTCCACGTGTCGCGTTCGAACACCCCCGTCAGGCTTCCCGCCGACATCACGCCGATCCGGTCGCAGATCAGCATGAGCTCGCGCAGATCGCTCGACACCACGACGAGCGCGCGGCCTTCCCGAGCCAGCGCACCCATCAAGCCATAAATATCGAACTTCGCGCCGACGTCGATGCCGCGCGTAGGTTCGTCGAATAACAGCACGCGGCAATCGCGCGCGAGCCAGCGGCCGATCACGACCTTCTGCTGGTTGCCGCCCGACAGCTCGCCGACAATCTGCCCGGGGCCCGAACTGCGAATCCGCATGGCGTCGATCTGCTTCTGCGCGAGCGCGTTCTCGCGCTTCGCATCGACAACGCCATGGCGCGCCACGCTGCCGATGTTGCCGAGCGACACGTTGGCTGCAATCGGCTGCGGCAGCAGCAGGCCCTCGCCTTTGCGGTCCTCGGTGATGAGCGCAATGCCCGCGCGCACCGCGTCCGACGGCGAATCGATGCGCACCGGCGCGGGCGGCGCGCCGGGCGCCGGGGCAAGCGCCACGGTGCCGCCGTCTTTCTGGTCGGCGCCGTAGATGAGCCGCATCAACTCCGTGCGGCCCGCGCCGATCAGTCCGCTCACGCCGAAAATCTCGCCCGCGCGCACCTCGAAGGACACGTCGCGCACCACCTTGCCGCGCGAGAGCCCGTCCACTTTCAGAAGCGGCGCGCCGATACTGCGCACGCCCAGATCGATCTGTTCGCCGAGTTCGCGGCCGACCATCCAGGTGACGATTTCGTCGCTGGTCAGATTCGCCATGGCGTCGACGTGCACGAGGCGGCCGTCGCGCAGCACCGCGATCTGCTCGGCAACCCGCGCGAGTTCCTCGAGCCGGTGCGAGATGTACACCAGCGCGACGCCGCGCGCCTTGAGGCGGTCGATCTGCTCGAACAGCAGGTCGACTTCGCGGGCGGTCAGCATGGCGGTCGGCTCGTCGAGGATCAGCACGCGGCAGTCGTCGATCAGATTGCGCGCGATCTCCACCATTTGCTGATGCCCAATGCCGAGTTCGCCCACGAGCGTGTCGGGGTCGATCGCGTCGAGCCCCACTTGCGCCATTGCGTGGCGCGCGTCCTCACGCAGCTTGCGACGGTCGATCCAGCCAATCAATCGCCCCGCGCGCGGCAGGCGGTTGAGGAACAGGTTTTCCGCAACCGACAGCGTGGGCAGCAGGTTCAGCTCCTGCATGACCATGCGCACGCCGAGCGCTTCGGCTTCGGTACGGCTCGCCGGTGCATACGGCGCGCCGCCGAGCCGCATGGTGCCGGCGGTCGGCTCGACGAGTCCGCCGATAATCTTGGACAGCGTGCTCTTGCCGGCGCCGTTCTCGCCGGTGAGCGCCAATACCTCGCCGGCGCGCAACGACAGTGAAACGTCGGCGAGCACGGGTTCAGCATAGGTCTTGCCGATGCCGCTGACGGACAGTACGGCAGGCAAGGCGTCGTGGTCGGTTGAATCCATCGCGATCCTGTTTCGCGGCGCTGCGCCGCCCCGCCCGATTCGCTCGAACAAGGCGGCGGCCGGCGCCGCGCGGTCAATGCCGGCCCGATACGCGGAATGCGCAGGCATCAGGGCTGCGTTCCTCTCCCCGCGCAGCCGCCGTCATGACGCTTACCTCTGGAATTAACGGCGGCCCCGCAGCTTTCTTGAGCCGCTATCGGGCGGCTATTGAGTGTTCATTGAATAGTAGGCACGGATTCGCAGTTCTGGCGTGGTGCGAATCCGCCCAACTTGTGGCCGGCAACGCCTGAAGCGGTGACAGAGCGGTGATACAACACTAATAAAGCGATGATTCAGGCGACGCGGCGGTTGCCGCTCGTGTACCGCTCGTGTACCGCTCGTGTACCGCTCATGCACCGCTCATATGCCGCCTCAGGCGCTGCCTGAGCCACGGCTTACTTCGTCACCAGGTCGCACGGCGTTTCAACCACGCCCGACAATTGCGACTGCTTCTTGTGCTCGCTCAAGGCTTTGAGCGCGGTGTCGATACCGAACACAGCCTGCTTCGCGGCGTACTGATCGGCGGTGGCGATCACGCGGCCGTCCTTCAGCATCGGCTTGATTGCGTTGATGTTGTCGTAGCCGACCACGTACACCTTGCCCTGCTTGCCCGCCGCGCGCACCGCGGAAACCGCGCCGATCGCCATGTTGTCGTTGCCCGCGAGCAGCGCCTTCAGGTTCGGGTACTCGTTGAGCATGGCCGAGGCCACTGCGTTGCCCTTGTCGATCTCCCATTCGCCGGACTGCACGGACACGACTTTGGCGCCTGCGGCCTGCATCGCGTCCTTGAAGCCGGCCGTGCGTTGCTGCGCGTTGGTGGTGGTCGATACGCCCTCGATAATGCCGACCTCGTCGCCCGCCTTCAGCTTCTTCGCGAGGTAGTCGCCGACCTTTTGTGCGCCCTTGCGGTTATCCGGTCCGACGAACGGCACGTTCAGGTCCTTCGACTTCAGCACCTCCGGGTCGAGCCGGTTGTCGATGTTCACGACGATGATGCCCGCGTCCACCGCCTTCTTGACGACCGGCACCAGCGCCTTCGAGTCCGCCGGAGCAAGCACGATGGCGTCGACCTTCGACACGATCATCTGTTCGACAATGCGGATCTGGTTGGCGGTGTCAGTTTCGTCCTTGATGCCGTTCGTGATGAGGTCGAATTGCGACGAGTTGTGCTTCTGGTAGTCCTTCGCGCCGTTTTCCATGGTGAGGAAAAACTCGTTTGCAAGCGACTTCATTACCAGCGCGACTTTGGGCTTGTGAGCAGGCGCGGTCTGGGCAAAAGCGGCGGAAAACGGCAAGGCGGCGCTAGCGGTGGCGAGGATTGCGGCCGCCAGGATGCGGCGGCGAATGCGATGGCTCATGCATATCTCCTTGGTTTGTCAGGCTCCAGCGGAGCCGTATTTTTAATTACGCGCAAACGTTTGCGGGGCTCATTTTCAGCGCATTCGCGCCGAACTGTCAACGATTCGCGGTGTTGCAGTGCACCGGCTGGCAGAAACTGCCGCCCATGGCTCGGCCCCGCGCCGGCGGTGGACAGTCGGGTGACGAAACGCCCGGCGGGCGGATCGGATCAATGCGTGCGGCAATGAGTCCTCGCGTGGTTTTAGGCGTGACGGTATTGCCGCCGGCTGCAAGCCGAGTTGCCGGCGGGCCGCTTATGCTGGACTTTTATTGCGCCGCGTGCAAGCCGCATGCGTGGCGTCGGCGCGCTTGCGAACGTCTGCGCCCGCCCTCTCAGAGCCAGCCGGCCTTGCGGAAGCGCCAATAAAGAATGACGTCGACGGTGAGCATGATGGCGAGGCACAGCGGGTAGCCATACCGGAAGTGCAGCTCCGGTATGTTCTGAAAATTCATTCCGTAAATGCCGGCGATCATGGTCGGTACCGCGAACAGCGCGGCGAACGAACCGAGCCGCTTGGTCACTTCGTTCTCCGCGAGCGAGATCATGCCGAGGTTCACCTGTACGGCGGTAACCACCATTTCGCGCCGGCCGTCGATAATCCGCACGATCCGCTCGAGGTGGTCGTAGACATCGCGAAAGTACGCCTGCATGCCCTCGCAGACGCTCGGAATGCGGCCGCCCGTCAGCTTGCTGATCGCCTCCTGCAGCGGCGCGATGTGATGCTGCAGAATCACGAGGCGCCGCTTGAGCGAATACAGATCCTGAATGATCGCGCGCGATGCCGCCGAATTGTTGCGCTCGAAAATGCGGTCTTCGATCGCCTCGATCTCGGTGTTCATCGCCTCGATAATCGGAAAGTAGCGATCGACGATGTCGTCGGCGAGCGCATACAGCACGAACGCCGAGCCGGCCTTGAGCAACTGCGGTTCACGCTCGCAGCGCGCCCGCACGTTCTGAAAGCCGGCACGCGTGCCGCGCCGCACCGACAGCACATAATTCGATCCGACGAATACATCCACCTCGCCGATCAGCAGTTCGCAGTCTTCGTCCATCTCCACGGTATGCATCACCGCGAAGAGCGACTCCCCGTACTCCTCGATTTTCGGGCGCTGATGCCCGTTCTGCGCGTCCTCGATGGCAAGGTCGTGCAGACCGAACTCATGCTTCATCACCGCCAGTTCGCCCGGGCCGGGGTCCTTCAGCGCGACCCACACGAAACACTCGGGCCGGGCCACGTAGTCGCTGATGCTGTCGATGTCGATATCGGCGAGTTTCCGGCCGTCCTGATAGGCGGCGCAATTGATCAACATGTTGGTTACCCTGAAAGCGCAGCAAAGTGGCCCGCATCGCAAGGCGTGCGCGTCTGAATGCCCTCTGCGTGAATGGACTGTGCAGCCGTCATGTTAAGGGCTGCGCGCGGGTCTCATGTATCGAATTGTTAAGTGGCGTGTTGAGCAGGACTTTCGCACTCGCATCCGGCTCTTGCGCGCACATGGGTTCTTCTTCATGATCGTTGCAAAGGACAACGGCAAGGAGACCGCCATGCGGTATTTTTTCACCTCGATGGCCGGGGCATTGTGCTTCGGCATGATCGATACGATGTGGCTCGTGAGCGACGGCAACCCGGCGTGCGACGCGCGGCGCGCAGCCGCTCTGATGAAGGACAGCTCGCCGTGAGCCGCCTGGTTTTCATTTGCGGTCACGCGGGAACCGGCAAGACCACGCTCGCAAAAAAGCTGATCGGCCCGCTCATGAAAGCGGCCGGCGCGCCGTTTTGTCTCCTCGACAAAGACACTCTGTACGGCGGCTATAGCGCCGCAGCCATGGGCATGCTCACCGGCGATCCGAACGATCGGGACAGCCCGCTTTTTCTGGAACATCTGCGCGAGCCCGAATATCGCGGCCTGATCGACACCGCGCGCGACAATCTCGAACTCGGCGTGAGCGCGCTCGTGGTCGGGCCGCTGTCGCGCGAAGTACGCGAGCGGCGGCTTTTCGATCGCGCGTGGCTTGGCGTCGGCGACAATGTGAGCGTGCGTGTGGTATGGGTGCATGTGTCGGAAGAAACCGCGCACCGGCGAATCGTGGCGCGCGGCAATCCGAACGACGCCTACAAGCTGGCGCACTGGGACGAGTACCGTCAGCGGCGCTTTGTACCAAGCGGCGATATGTGTAACGATCTTCTGATGTTCGACAACACGGCACCGGACGCGGCTCATTTCGACGCGCTGCTCGCGCATATCGTCGGTGCACCGCAAGCGTCCCCAGGACTGCTGCCGCCCTTGCCCGTTTGACTCGGCCGTTACGGCGACACGCCGATCAAACGCAGCGTGTGAGCATCATGAAAAACGCCCCGCATGCGGGGCGTTTTTCCATCTTTTTCTGTTCCTGGCCGGACCAAGTCAAACCGTCGCGACCGTTTGCAGCGACTCCAGCGTCTCACCCTCATAAAGCTGACCAAAGCGGTTGCCAAGGAACTCGCGCAACGACACCTGCTCCTGGCGCACAAAGCCGCGCTGCGGCAGCTTCTTTTCGCGGAACAGATCCAGCACCGCGCACATTGCGCCCGCCGTGGTGATCTGGATTGCGCTCATCGGCACGCCGCACACTGTCTTCGCGAAGATCTTGCGGGTGAACACTTCCTGCACCAGTTGCCCGTCGCGCATGCCGCTCACGGTGATGAACACGAGCACCACGTCCTGGGCCGTGGACGGCACCGAACGGCGCATGATGCCCTTGAGCGTGTCGCGGTCGCTCGCAAGACGCAGGTCTTCCAGCAGGAATTGCATCAGGTTGCGGTGGCCCGGATAGCGGACCGACTTGTAGTCGAGCGACTCGACGCGACCCGACAGCGTTTCGCACAACGTACCCAAACCGCCGGACGTGTTGAAGGCTTCGTACTCGGTGCCGTCGAGCGAAAAATGCTCGAGTCCTTCGAGCGGCTGCACCCACTGCGTGCGGCTGTCGCGGATCGCTTCGCAAGGCTGGCAGTATTCGTTGATGAGGCCGTCCACGCTCCACGTCAGGTTGTACTTCAGTGCGTTGGTCGGGAACTGCGGAAGCGCGCCGACCCGCATCTTGACGTCGCGAATTTCGGTGAAGCGATTTGCCAGCTCGTGCGCGGCAATGCCGATGAACCCCGGCGCCAGACCACACTGCGGCATGAACGCGTGTTCGGCCTCGTCGGCAATCGCGCGGATCGCGTGAGTCGCCCGCACGTCCTCGGTCAGGTCGAAGTAATGCACGCCTGCGCCCTTGGCAGCGGCCGCCACGTTCACGGCGAGGTAGTAAGGCAGCGCGTTCACGAGCGCATCGAAACCCTGAATGGCGGCGCGCAGTGCGGCGGCGTCTGCGGAATCCACGCGGCGGGTCGGAATGCCCTGTGCGGCGAGCTTATCGAGCGCCTGCTGATCGCGGTCGAATGCGACGACGTCGTAGTCGCCGGTCTCGCGCAGCATATGGGCAATGGTGTGACCGATCAGACCTGCACCAACAATGGCAACTTTCATGTTCTTCTCCTTATGAGGACCGGACTGAGCGCCTAAGCGCCCTGACCGGCTCCGTTCCGTGCGCTGTCTCCAGCTTGAAGTGCGCCGCGATCAAGCACGGCGCGCGGCGGGCTGAACCCTTGAGCGACAGTCTAGGGAGAAGCAAAATCAGTTGATACGGACAAAATGCTGCGCAATGACCACGGAGTTCGACGTTCTGACGAGCCCCGCAGACAAAGCGACGAAAACGTGTCGAAACGGCACCGTCGGGAGGCGTCGTTCACACCATGCCGCGGTCGATCTTGCGCGCGAGAATGATCGAGGTCGTGGTCCGCTCGACACCTTCCAGGCCGCCAATCTGATCAAGCAGATCGTTCAGACGATCAGGCGAGTCCGCACGCAGCCAGGCGACGTAGTCGAACTCGCCGCTCACCGCGCACAACAGTTGCACCTCGGGCATCCTGCCGAGCCGCTTTTGCACCGCAGGCCCATGTTTGGGCGCGATGATGATGCCGACATACGCATAGATGCTCGAATCGAGCACGTCCTGGCCGAGCCGCACGCTGTAGCCCGCAATCACGTTGCTGCGCTCGAGCCGCGCGATCCGGGCGATGACGGTAGTGCGCGCCACGTCGAGCTGGCGGGCGAGATTGGCGACGCTCTCGCGCGCATTCGCCTGAAGCAGCGCCACCAGGTTGCGGTCGAGGTCGTCGAGTTGGTCGAGGCGCGGAGGTCTCATTCGAAGGAGAAAGAAGTAGTCGCAGTGGTGCGGATTATCGCGCCTTCTTGTGCCGCGCGGCAGCTCGCGCCGTTCACGCGCCGAAGCGTTCCATCACGAAGTCGATGAAGCTGGTCAGCTTGGGCGTGGCGCGCCGGTCGCGCGGATAGACGAGATGCACGGGCGCGCCGGGCGGCAGATGCTCTTCGAGCACCGAGACCAGTTCCCCGCTCTCAATCTCGCGTGCGAGCAGCGCCTCCGGTTGCAGCACAAGACCGAAGCCGCGCAGCGCGGCAACCTTCAGCGCCTGACCGTTGTTCGCACGAAAACGCCCGGCGCGCAACGGGTTGTGCGCAGCGCTTTCGCCGCCGAGCCGCCATGTGCCCTCGCGACCCCAATGCAAAAAACCCAGGCACTCGTGATGCACCAGATCGGCAGGCGTGCGCGGAATGCCAGCGCGTGCAAGGTACGCGGGCGACGCGCAGGCGCGCATGCGGTACGGCTTTAACGGCCGCGCGACAAAACTCGAATCCGCCAGATGGCCGATGCGCACCGCGGCATCGAAGCCCTCTTCAACGAGATCCGTTATACGGTTTGACAGGTCCAGCTCCAGCGTCACTTCGGGCCACGCACTCAGATAGTCGATCATGGCCGGCGAAAAAACTTCGACGCCGTAGGTAAGCGGCACGGTTACCTTCAGTACGCCACGCGGCGCGGCAGCCATGGCCTCGGCCAGCGACTCGGCGTGCCTTACATCGGCAAGAATGCGTCTGCATTGCTCGTAGTACTGTCGGCCGATTTCGGTCAGGCTTTGACGGCGCGTGGTGCGCGTGAGAAGGCGCGTGCCAAGCCGGCTTTCCAGCGACCGGATGTGCTTGCCGACCATCGCCGAAGAAATCTCGAAACGTTCCGCTGCCGCGGTCAGACTGCCCGCCTCCACCACGGCCACGAAAATTTCCATGCTGACGAATTTATCCACCCGCTATTTCCTGTTCGTTTCGGTTGTAAGCGTTTGTCGCACAAGAGCCGCATTGTAGGGATATCGTGATACTAATAGCGCCGACGGCAAGGACCGGGCGATCCGCCAGTACCGCGCGGCCGCGCATTTTCCGGCATGGCGCAGGCGGGCCGCTCGCCACACGCCCTATTCCTATCCGTCCCAATTCGAACAGACATCAGGAGTTTCGATGAAAAAAGTACTGGTCTTGCTGGCCTCCGCAGCCGCGATGAGCGGCGCATTCGCACAAGCTTCCGCGCCGGCCGCAGCGCCTTCGGTTGCGGCCGCCTCCGCGCCCGCCGCGCCCGCCGCGAAAGGCGGACACGAACGCAATGTCGAAGACCGCATCGCCTATCTGCATGCGCAGCTGAAGATTACGCCCGAGCAGGAGCCGCAATGGAAAGCCTTCGCCGACGTAATGCGCGGCAACGGCCAGACGATGGGCGAACTGTTCAAGGAGCGGCGCGCCGCGACCAATGTGTCGGCGCTCGACGACATGAAGCAGTACGCAACCATCGCCCAGGCACATGCCGACGGCATGAAGAAGCTGGTGGACGCATTCGATCCGCTTTACAACAGCTTCTCGCCGGAGCAGAAGAAGCTTGCCGATACGACGTTCCGTCGTGAAGGGGGACCTGAGGGCCGGCATGGTCATCATGGCAAGGGCAAGAGCGGCAAAGCGGCGCCGGCCCCCGCAAGCGATGCGACGGTGAAGCCGTAAGAGCTTGCCGATCGGAAGGGTCGCGCAGATTTTCGCGCGATGAATGCGGCGTGATGAACTCAGCGCAATGAATCCGCGCCGCGCGATGTGAGTGCGCTCAGGACGGTTTTCCCGGCCCGACCGCACCGCCTGTCACCTTCATCGCATTCGCGAAGAAGCGCGCCGTAAGATGAGTCTGGCATGATGCGGGTTCGCGATCGATGACACCGCGTCACGATGCCGCGGCCCACCCACGCATTCACACATCATCTGCCGCTTCATGAACCACCTGACGAACCTCGACCTGAGCCACGACACCGCCGCCCGACGGGTCGTCAAAGACGAAACAGTCGCCGTCGAATTTGCCGCCACGCAAGGCGAGTTGATGAGCCTGGAAGGCCCGAACCGGTACATGCCGGGCGACGCGCTGATCACCGGTTCGACCGGCGACCGTTGGGTCGTATCGCGCGAGCGCTTCGACGCCAAATATGTCCCGGCCGATGTCGCGCTCGCGCACGGCGAGCCCGGTGCCTATCGCAACCGGCCCGCTGTCGTGCTTGCGAAACAGATGCACGAAGCGTTCTCGCTGGCCCGTTCGGCGAACGGCGGCGATGTGCTTCGCGGCGCCGCCGGCGACTGGATCATGCAGTACGCGCCGGGCGATTATGGCGTCGTGCAGGCCGCCCGCTTCGCCAAGGTCTACCGGTTCGCGGACTAAAGCGCTGTCATGCGAATTCGTCGCCGAGATCCACGGTGACTTCGCGGGGCACCGTTTCGCCGTTCGCATACTGTTCCTCGAGCGAGCCGATGCTCGCCTCGACATACGCGCGCAGCACCGCGAAGCTGCGGCCACGCAACCGCGCGGGCAACGCACGGTAGCGCGCGAGCGCCGCCGGCGCGATTTCCACCGTCATGACGATGCGGCGTGCCGTCGCGCCGAAGCGCATCGCCACCCAATGAATGGCCAGCGTGGGCGTGCCGTCTTCTGTCGCGCGCTGGATGAACTGGGTCTGCTCCGGAAAGAGATCGCTGATAACGCGCGCCAGTTCCTCGAACTCGGGACTGGCGCAGTCGTATTGGTAAGCTTCCATGAATGTGCCGAAAGTTATAGGCATGCGGTGGCAAGCCGCCGATTGTAGAGCAATCTGTAGAGCAATCGATGCAGGCAGCGGCCCCGCCTACCGCGGCAATTGCGTCATGCCTTGAGCGCCGGCACGTCGAAACGATCTGAAAAGCAGCCCAGCCACGACGGCCGCTGCGAGCGCATACACCGCGTCCACTGCCGCGAGCGGCACCAACTGCGCCTGGAAGAGCGCCGCAGGCACGTCCACGAGCGCATGCAGTGCGATGGCGAGCGGCAGAATTGCGCGCCAGCCGGCCCGCAAGCCGCGCCACATCAGCACCGATAAACCGATCTGAAAGACGAGCGCGGCCACCCTTTCCAGCGCGAAAATGCCGGCTGTCTGCGGCGTCAGGCTCGCGAGTATCAGATGGATGCGCATCACCGATTCGCCCGGCAGGTTGCCTAGATAGCTGTCGAGCTCGCCGCGGTTTTCGAACACCGCGAACAGAATCCATTGAATCTGCACCAGCACGCCGACAAACCACGCCTCTGCACCGCCATGACCGAGCCCGTAGGCGAGCGCGGTGCCGTCGTCCGCGCGCGGAGTCTGGTCTTCGGAAGCGGCTTTTGCCGCTGCTCCCGCCCGAGCAGCAACCGCCGCCCTTGCCGCCGCGCGTTTGATCAGCATGCGCATGCCGATAAAGCGGCCCACTTCTTCGCAGACTCCCGCGGCCAGCGCGCCATACACGACAAAAGCGAGCGGATGCGACAGCAGGCTTGCCGTCGCCTCGTTCCGATGCAGCACGAAGTCATTGAGCGCCCGCTCGATCACCATCGCGAACAGCGCGAACACGGCGATGCCGGCAATCGCGGCGCGCGGCTCCAGCGCGAGCGGCCGGCGCAGGCGTCGGTAAATGAGAAAAGGCAAAGCGGCGACGCCGAGCGTCGCGAGTGCGAGGCTAGACAGGGTAAGCGGTGCAACGACCATGTGTTTCCTTGCGATGACCGGCGCACAACCACTGCGCGCCGCAGCCCGCATGATCGCAGATTGACGTGAAATGAGCGCCGAAGCTCGCGTGAATGCGCGGGCGGGAGCTGGCATCGGCGCACCGCAGAACGCTCTGTGAGGCGCATGACACGCAGGTGGACACGTAGGCGGACACGCTGGCGTATCCGCTGGCCGATGGGCTCAGCCGCTCAGCCGCTCAGCCTTTCACCCGTTCGCGCCACCCGTCGATGCGCGGACGATCAACTCGCCCGGCAGCAGACAGTCGCGCGCGGTGGTTTGCACCCCCTCGATGCGCTCGTGCAGGAACTCGACCGCGCGATAGCCGATGTCGTAAGTAGGCTGACGGATCGTCGTGATGCCGTTCAGTTCGGCCCACTCGGGGTCGTCGATGGAAAGAAGCGCGACACGAGTCTGCCAGGCAGCGCCGTAACGCGCCTTGAAATGCAGCGCAAGGCGCAGCGCGACCGGCGCGTTCGCTGCAAACACCGCGACTCGCGCAGCGTTGCTGCTGGCGCTCGCCTGCCGATTCGCGAGGTCATATGGCTTGGCCGGTTCATGCGCGACACCAGGGGCAAGCTCCGCAAGCGCGTCGATCGCCCGGTCCAGTTCTGCAAGACTGTGTTCGGTCTGCACAGCATCCGCGAGATTCAGCACGAGCGTATGGCCGTGCACCGCCCCCGCATGCGCATGGGCCAGCATCGTGTCGCGAAAGGCAGCCTCACGCAGCCGCCGCGAACTGACCTGCTCGAACGGCTGCACGACGAACCAGATGTCGCGAAACCCGCGGTCCAGCAGATGCCGCGTGCCGAGCTCTGCCGCCGCGCGATTGTCGAGCCCGACGATATCGGTGACGAGACCTTCGACGGAGCGGTCGACGAGCACCGCCGGAATGCCGCCACCGCCCACCGGCCGCAGCGACTCTTCGCGCACGCCGAGCGCATTCACGATGACGCCTTCCACGCGGTACGTGGTGAGCAGTTGCAGATAGCGCCGCTCCATTTCGACTTCGTTCGCCGCGTGGCAGATGAGCGGCATGAGGCCGAGCGCGTGGCATGCGGCCTCCACGCCTTGCAGCACTTCGACGGTATAGGGATTGGTCAGGTCGGCAAGCAGCATGCCGATCAGCCGGTTGCGGCCGCGCTTCAAACCGCGCGCCATCTGATTCGGCTGATAGTCGAGCCGCTCGATCGCGGCCTCGATCCGCGCGCGCAACTCGGGCGACAACACGCTCATCTCGCCATTCAGATAGCGCGAGATACTGGTCTTGCCGGTGCCGGCTTCGCGCGCGACGTCGGTGATTGTCGCGCGGCGAGGCGCGCCTTGGGCGGTCGGCGTGGCGCTCATCGGGGGCACCTGTCCGGGTTGACGCAATGTCGATTGACGAGGCTGCATAGCAAGCGCTTCATCGCGACGCTCCTCACCGCTGCAGCACATCGCGATTGACGACGTTGGTTGTGAGCGTGCCGGCCAGCGCGGCGACCAGGTTTTCCGCCGCGTTGCGCGCCATTGCATGACGCGTCTCGTGAGTCGCGGAGCCGATGTGCGGCAGCGCGACGACGTTCGCCATCTGTAGGAGCGGCGAGTCGGCGCAAAGCGGTTCTTTCTCGAACACGTCGAGACCCGCGCCGCGAATCGTGCCGTTCCTGAGCGCCTCGACGAGTGCCTCTTCGTCGACGATCGCGCCGCGCGACGCGTTGATCAGGATTGCGCTTTTCTTCATCGACGCGAGTTCCTGCACGCCGATCATGTGCCGCGTTTGCGACGTAAGCGGCACCTGCAGACAGACGAAGTCGGCGGTCTCGAGCAGCTCGCGCAATTCGACGCGGCGCGCGCCATAAGCCGCTTCTGCCTGCGGATTCGCGCTGCGGTTGGTGTAAAGCACCTGCATGTTGAAACCGAGTGCCGCGCGCCGCGCCACCGCACCGCCAATGCGCCCGAGACCGACGATGCCGAGCGTTTTGCCCTGCACGTCCACACCGAATTGCGCCGGGCCGATGCTGTGCTGCCAGTGCCCCGCCTTCACCCATGCGGCGAGTTCGACAACCCGGCGCGCGCAAGCGAGGATCAGCGAAAACACGGTGTCCGCGGTGGATTCGGTCAGCACGTCCGGCGTATGCGCGAGCACAATGCCGCGCCGCGTAAGGTCGGCGACATCGAACTGATCGAAGCCAACCGAGATGGTGGAAAGCGCCTTGAGCCGCGTCGCGCCTTCGAGCATGGCCGGCGTGATCTTCACGCTCGCGCCGATGCCGCCGTCCGCGTCGCGCAATGCGGCGACGAAGGCATCGTGGCGGGCGGGATCCACCTGCACGACTTGTGCATGCCGTTGCAGATACGCAAGCACGTCCTCGGGCAGCGGCTTCCACGCGACAATTTTCTTCATCAGCTTATTTTCCTTGCAACGGTGTAGCGAGCGTGTGCTTCGGCTGGGCGGCCTGCTGTTGCGGCTTGACGATCAGCGTGAGGATGACCGCGGCGATCAACGCCACGCTCATGAACGCATACGAAGCCGCCGGTGTTCCCGTCGCGCCGTTCAGATAGCCGACCACGTACGAGCCGACAAACGAACCGAGCGCGCCCATGCTGTTGATCAGAGCCATTGCGCCGCCGGCGACGTTTTTCGGCAGCAGCTCCGGCACGATCGCGAAGAATGGGCCGTACGGTGCGTACATCGCGGCGCCCGCAATCACGAGCGATGCATACGAGAGCCAGAAGTGCGTCGTGCCGAGCGCGTACGACGCCGCAAACGCAACCGCCCCGATCAGCAGGAACGGCCAGACAAACGCTTTGCGGCGGTTGAGTTTATCCGATGCCCACGAGGCCGCAAGCATCGCGATGGTCGCGGCGAGATACGGCAGCGCGGAGAGCCAGCCCGTTTCGACCATACCGAGCGTCGAGCCGTTTTTCAGAATCGACGGCAGCCACAGCACGAAACCGTACACGCCGATGCTCCAGCAGAAGTACTGCGCGCACAGCTTGATCACCGCCGACGAGCGGAACGCCTCGCCGTAGTTGCGCACCGGTTTGATCGCGGCCTGCTCGGCGCGCAGCGTTTGCGCGAGCGCGTCTTTCTGCTGCTGCGTGAGCCACGACACCTGCTGCGGCTTGTCCTTCACGATGAACCACCAGCACACGGCCCACAGCACAGCGGGCAGCCCTTCGGCGATGAACATGTTGCGCCAGCCGAACGAATGCACCAGATAGCCGGACACGACCGACATCCACAGCACCGTCACCGGATTGCCGAGAATCAGGAACGTGTTGGCGCGCGAGCGTTCGCTCTTCGTGAACCAGTTGCTGATGAAGACCAGCATGGCCGGCATCACCGCGGCCTCGACCACGCCGAGCACGAAGCGGATCACCATCAACGAGGGAATATTGCTGACCATGCCGGTGAGCGCCGCGCAGCCGCCCCACAGCACGAGGCTCCAGAACACCAGCTTCTTGACGCTGCGGCGCTCGGCGTAGATGGCGCCCGGAATCTGGAAGAAGAAATAAGCGAGGAAGAACAGCGCGCCGATCAGCGATGAGAGCCCTTTGCTAATGCCCAGATCCTGATTGATGCCGGCGGCGGCCGCGAAACCGTAGTTGGCGCGGTCGAGATAAGCGAGGCTGTAGGTGATGAATACGATCGGCATGATCGCCCACCAGCGGCGAATCGCGAGAGATGATGTCATGGGATGTCTCCTTTTTACGGCGTCCCGAAACGATGATGAACGGAGCTTCTGCGGCGCTTTGCGGCGCTCTTGCTGTGATGAATGCGGGCTTCGCGTGGCGCTCGGCCGAGCGCTCTCGCGCTTTGCGGGGCGGCCTGAATCAATGCGCCCGCTGAGCCCCGCGTCGCGCGCCTTAAGCGGCGTGCGCGACGCTCGCCGCCTCGCTGCTTTCCAGCGCATCGAGTTCGGCGCGGCTCGGCAAACCTTCCGAATCGCCGATCACCTGAATGGCCAGCGCGCCGATGCGGTTGCCGCGGGCGACGGCCTGCGGCAGCGTGCGGCCTTCCAGCAGCGCGCTGATCACGCCGACGGCGAAACCGTCGCCGGCGCCTACCGTATCGACAACCTTCTCGACCGGCTGGCCTGCGATCACGCCGGCCTCGTCGGCGCTGCGGAAATACGCGCCCGCGGCGCCGAGCTTGACGATCACGCCGCGGGCGCCGCGCTCGAGATAGAAGCGGGCTATGTCCTCGGGCTGCGTGTAGCCGGTCAGAATCTCGCCCTCGCCGATACCGGGCAGCACCCAGTCGGCCAGCGCGGCGAGCGCGTTCAACCCTTCGACCATCGCGGCACGCGAGGGCCACAGCGTCGGGCGCAAATTCGGATCGAACGAGATTGTCTTGCCGGCTGCGCGCATCTCGCGTGCCAGGTGAAACGCAAGTTCGCGCGAGCTTTCGGAAATTGCGGGAGCTACGCCCGTCAGATGCAGATGGCGCGCCGGCAGCACATAGTCCGCCACGTAGTCTGCGACCGACAGATGGCTCGCCGCCGAGCCTCGGCGGAAATATTCGACGGCCGGATCGCTGCCGTCGTCGTTCTTCGACTTCAGCTGGAAGCCCGTTGGATGGCGCTCGTCGGTGGTGACGCAGCGCTGGTCGATGCCTTCTTGCGTTAACGTGTCGCGCACGTACTGGCCGAACGAATCGTTGCCGACGCGGCTCATCCAGCCTACCTTGAAGCCGAGCCGGGCGAGGCCGATCGCGACGTTCAGGTCGGCGCCCGCAATGCGTTTGGTGAACTGGCCGACGCGCGCGAGCGGGCCGGTTTCGGCGGCCACGAACATGGCCATGGCTTCGCCGTAGGTGATGACGTCCAGCGCTGCGGCTGTGGTGCTCATGCGTTGCTCCTGATGATGCGTCGGCTGTCTCTGTGTTTCGGTGCCGCGGTGACACGCGGCTCTCTGCTCATGCGGCGGCGAGCCAGGCAACGCGCCGCGTGGCGTCTTCGTCGATGCACGCGGCGTCGAGTGGGAACTCGATGCCGCGCGGCACATCGCGCGGCAACTGCTCGAGTACGGCGGCAAAGCGGGCGTCGTCGGCGGCGGGCGCGGCGGCGAATCGCCGTGCGCCCTCGCCCACCGCGCTCTTGCAATGCACGTACTCGACGTACGGCGCGAGCGCCACGGCCGCCTCGAGCGGCGGCACGCCACACCATGCCCAGTTGCCGACGTCGAACGTCATGCCGACGAGGTCTGCGTGACCTTCGTTTTCCAGAGCAGCGAACAGCTCGACGAACTGACGCAGCGAGCCGCCTTGCGCCAACTGGCCGTTTTCGACGACGAGCCGCACGTCGGCCCCTCGCAATTGAGCGGCAATGGCATCGCCATCTGCTTCGCGGACAAAACCGCCGAGTTGCAGCTTGACGAAGCGCGCGCCGAGTGCGACGGCTTCGTCCAGGGCGCGGCGCAGCGCGGGAGTGTCGAGCTGGCCGTCATCTGCGTACAGCGACGACGGGCTTGAGTACACCGACCACAAACCGAGCTCCGCGATCTGCTCGCCTAGTGCCGCAAGGCGAGCCGGTGCGGCATCGGCTTCCTGGCCGAACAGCTCCCGGCGCACTTCGAAACCGGCGGCTCCGGCGCGGCGGCTCGCTTCCGCCCACTTTCGATGACCCGAGGCGCGTACCGCGTCAACACCGAATGCGCTGGCGACAATTGCTATTTCCACTGCCTTCGACATGGGCTTTTGCTCGGTGACGAGCCTTTGGAACCGGTTCCAAAAGCGGATTTCAAAAAAGCGCCGCGGCGCTCCAATGCCTAATAGTGCGCCGGCGTCCGGGACAGGCGCCATAGTGGAAATCCCTAGGCGGCGAGTGGTACGAGCTACGCATCCCGGTTGAGAAGGGCTGGTGGGGTGGTGGGCAGTTGGTAGGCGACTACGTTCCCCGGATGTGCCCGGAAGGTTGTCGGCTTCGTGTCGGCCCGGCCATGCGCCGCTCACCTCGCCTCGCCTCGCTTCACCTCATGGAAAGCTTACCCACCATCGGCAAGACAAAGCGCGAGAAACTGCTGGACCGCGCGTGACGGCGCGCTCGCGTGCGGCACCACAATCGACAGCCGACGCGTCAGCGGCTGCGGACTCAGTGAGAAAACGCGCAGAGCGCCGTTTTCATGGCGCATCGACATCGCCGACACGAAGCCGATGCCCATGCCTGCCCGCACCGCCTCCTTGACACCCTCTACGCCGGCAATCTCCAGCGCCACGCGCATCGGCACGCCCGCGCGCGCGAACGCACGCTCGACAATCTGCCGCACGCCCGAGCCAGCCTCGCGCACAATCAGCGGTTCGGCGCCGAGCTCCGCCAGATCCAGACGTGAGCTGGCGACGCCGGGCCGGCTTTGGGGGTTTTGTCGGTGTTCCGATCCTGATAAGCCTCCCGAGGCTTTGGGGGCTTCCCCGCCTTTCCGGCCTTCTGAGCCCTCCGAGCCTTCTGAGCCTTCTGAGCCTTCTGAGCCTTCTGAGCCTTCTGAGCCTGCTGAGCCTGCTGAGCCCTCCAAGCCCTCCAGGCTTCTCAAGCCCCCAGAACCCTCCAAGTCGCCACCTCGCGCCAGTCGATGCGCCCGCGGCATGATCGCCACGATTTCATCTTCGTGCCACGTGTGCACAGCGGTGTCAGGCGGCAAATCCGTGCCCACCGGCCCCTCTATCAGCGCGATGTCGACCGAACCGAGCGCGCCGACGATGTCGGTCGTATTACCGTCGACGGTATGCAGCGCCACCTCCGGATAGCGCCGATGAAAATCCGCGAGCAGGTAAGGCAGCAGGTAACTGGCCGGCGTGGTCGTGGCGCCGATCCGCAGCGTGCCCTGCTCGAGGCCGCGCAGCGCGTCGCGGTACGCATGCGCCTGGCGCCACGTGTCGCGCAGCCGCGCGGCATATTGCGCCAACTGCTCGCCCGCCGCCGTGAGGCGCACGCCGCGGCCGTCGCGCTGATAAAGCGGCTCGCCGAATTCATCCTGAAGCTGGCGCAGCTGACCCGATACCGCCGGCTGCGACAAGTGCAACGCCACCGCCGCGCGGCTGATATTCAGATGCTCGGCCACAGCCGCAAAAGTTATAAGTTGATCCGGGGTCATGTAGATGAAATATCGGAACGCCTGATAGTTTCCATTCTAAATCACGATTTTTCATATTCATATATCTAATCTAGGATTAGACCCATCGAATCCAGTCAGTCCGTCGAGGCTGCCACCATGACCACCGCCCACGTCACCGCCACCACTGCCGAAGCATCGTCCGCGCGCGGCCAGCTCAACGGCATACTGTTCGTCGCGCTCTTCGCCGCCGCCGTCACCCACATCGCAAACATTCCGGCCATCGCCGGTCTCGGCCTGAGCCCGCTGATCGTCGGTATCGTGGCGGGCGCCCTGTACGGCAACGCGCTGCGCGACGGCATGCCGGCAAGCTGGGCGGCCGGCGTCAACTTTTCGGCGCGCAAGCTGCTGCGCATTGCGGTGGCCTTTTTCGGGCTGCGAGTGAGCGTCCAGGAAATCGCCCAAGTCGGTTTGCCGGGACTCGCCGAATCTGTGCTGGTGGTGGTGAGCACGCTCGTGATCGGCACGTGGGCCGGCATGAAAATCATGAAGCTCGACCGCGACACCGCACTCCTCACGGCAGCAGGCAGCGCTATCTGCGGCGCCGCGGCGGTGCTCGCCTTCGAGTCGACGCTGCAATCGAAGCCGCACAAAAGCGCGATGGCCGTCGGCAGTGTCGTGCTGTTCGGCACGCTTTCCATGTTCCTGTATCCGGTGCTGTTCAACGCGGGCTGGCTGCATCTGGACACGGTCGGCGCGGGGCTCTTCTTCGGCGGCACGATTCATGAGGTGGCGCAAGTGGTCGGCGCAGCGAGCAACGTGAGCCCGGAGGCCACGCATATCGCCACGATCGTCAAGATGACTCGCGTCATGCTGCTTGTGCCGGTGCTCCTCGCAGTCGGGCTGTGGGTCAACCGCGCCACGCGCCGCCATGCGTCATCCACGAACGCGCAGGCAGGCGCTTCGGGTCATCCGCATCGCAGCGGCAAGCTCGCGGTTCCCTGGTTCGCGCTCGGCTTCCTCGCTTGCGTGGCGGTCAATTCGCTGCACATGCTGCCGCAGTCCGCCACCGCCACGCTCAACACGCTCGACACCTTCGCGCTGACGATGGCCATGACCGCGCTCGGCATCGAAACACGCATTTCGCAGATTCGTGAGGCAGGTCCGCGGGCGCTGACCACCGGCCTGATTCTGTATGTATGGCTGATCGCAGGAGGACTGGGTATTACATGGGCTGTGCAGCGCCTTTTCGGCTAGACCGCTCCTCGCTCGAAGACACCCCGCCGCGTGCGGGGTTTCGTGCGTTTGGGAAAGCATTCGGCGCCGCCGCGCGGCATACTGGCTGGCGTGCGAAGAACGCGACAGGCGCTGGCCATCGCCTGCGGCATGGGCAACATTGCAACGTCCGCAACATCGCAACGCCCGCAGCAGGCGCAGCACCTGCGACACGTGCAGGAGGAACTGCACGGCCGGCGCGGACCCACAAGGAACGAGCAGCAAAAAAAGCGCAACGCGTTCGGCACAGCGTTCCTGCAACCCGAATGAGGACAGATCGATGAGCCTGCAACTTTACTATTGGGACGGTCTGCAAGGCCGTGGCGAATTCGTGAGGCTGGCGCTTGAAGAAGCCGGCGCGGACTACGTCGAAGTGGCGCGCGGCGAGCCGTCCGAAGGCCTCGGCACCGACGCGATGATGGCCGTCATGAAAAGCCGCGACGAGCCTTATCCACCCTTCGCCCCGCCGTTTCTGAAAGACGGCGATCTGGTGATCTCGCAGACCGCGAACATTCTGTTTTATCTGGGACCGCGACTGAACCTCGCGCCCTCCGTGGAAAGCCTGCGCTATGTGGCAAACGGCCTGCAACTCACCATAGCCGACGTGGTGACCGAGGCTCACGACACGCATCATCCACTTGCAACGAGCCTCTATTACGAGGATCAGAAAGACGCCGCCAAAGCCCGCGCGCACGACTTCATCGACAACCGCATCCCGAAATTCATGAAGTATTTCGAGCGCGTGCTGAAGCAGAACCCCGCCGGCGACAAATTCATGGTGGGCGACTCGCTCACTTACGTGGACCTCTCCATGTTCCAGTTGATCGACGGACTGCTGTACGCCTTTCCGCGCGCGCTCAAGCGCTTTGCCGCGCATTATCCGCGGCTCGCCGCCCTGCACGCCGCCGTGCAGGAACGGCCGAACATCGCCGCTTATCTTCAGTCGGAGCGCCGCATCGGACACAACGAGGCGTGCATCTTCAGGCACTACCCGGAACTGGACAAGGCGGCGGCTTGACCGGCACCGTCGTTTCACCTCCCCGCCCGGCCCTGCGCCCGCTCCGTCCAGCGGGCGCGGGTCTGTTGCCGTGCGCATTCTTCAACCTTTCCTGCAACCCCGTACCGCCGACGTGCTTTCATTCCTGCTGAAGCTGCGCACCCGCGCACAAGACCTTTTCCGTCTCTCCGATGCCCATACCATGCTGGTGTGGTCGGTGGTGGTGGGTGTCGGTGGCGCTTTTGCGACAATCGCCTTCCGCATGGGCATCGAGATGCTGCAGATTGCCGTGTCCGGCCACTCCGGCAGCTTCGTGGAGATGGCGCGCAGCCTGCCGTGGACGGTGCGCATCTGGCTGCCGGCGGCCGGCGGGCTGATAGCCGGCTTCCTGCTGCTGGTCGCGCGGCGTCACGCGGACAAATGCAATCACGTTGACTACATGGAGGCCGTGGCGATCGGCGACGGCGTGGTGCCCGTCAAGCTGAGCCTGTGGCGCAGCGTTTCGTCGCTGTTCACGATTGCAAGCGGCGGCTCGATTGGCCGCGAAGGTCCAATGGTGCAGTTGGCGGCGCTGGCCGCCTCGCTGATCGGACGCTGGGTCCATTTCGATCCGCCGCGCCTGCGCCTGCTTGTCGCGTGCGGCGCGGCGGCCGGTATCACGTCCGCATACAACGCGCCGATTGCGGGCGCGTTTTTCGTCACCGAGATCGTGCTCGGCTCGATCGCAATGGAAAGCTTCGGACCAGTGCTGGTCGCGGCGGTCGTCGCGAACATCACAATGCGCGAGTTCGCCGGCTACAAGCCGCCGTACGAGATGCCGGTGTTCCCGCCGGTGGCTGGGATCGAGGTGCTGCTCTTCGTCGCGCTCGGCCTGCTGTGCGGCGCGGCTGCGCCGCAATTCCTGCGGCTCCTCGACGGCTCGAAGGCCCTGTTTCACAGAATGCCGTTGCCGCTGCCGGCGCGGCTCGCGCTCGGCGGACTGGTGGTCGGCGTGCTGTCGGTCTGGGCGCCCGAGGTGTGGGGCAACGGCTACAGCGTGGTCAACTCCATCCTGCATTCGCCGTGGACGTGGACCGCGCTTGTCGTGGTGCTGGTGTTCAAGCTGGTGGCCACCGCGGCAACCGCGGGTTCGGGTGCCGTGGGCGGCGTGTTCACACCCACGCTCTTTGTCGGCGCCGTGGTCGGCTCGCTGTTCGGCCAGGGCATGCACGCGCTGTGGCCGCACGGCACCTCCGCGCCGTTCGCGTATGCGATGGTCGGCATGGGCGCGTTTCTGGCGGGCGCCACGCAAGCACCGCTGATGGCAATTCTCATGATCTTCGAGATGACGCTCAGCTACCAGGTGGTGCTGCCGCTGATGCTGTCGTGCGTGGTCGCGTACTTCGTGGCGCGCGCGATCGGCAAAACGTCAATGTACGAGATCACGCTGCGCCGCAATCAGGAGGAGCTCGAACGCACGCGCCTGCGCGCCACGCAGATGCGCGAGCTGATCCGCCCGGCGCAAACCGTGGTGCCGCCCAATGCGACCGTGCACGACATGACGCGCGTGTTCCTCGAATATCCGGTGAAGTATCTGTATGTGGCAAACGAGTCGGGCGCGTTTCTTGGCGTGGTGGCGCTGAAGGATATCACGTCGGATCTGCTCGATAAACGCGATACCTCGACGCGAACCGCCGCCGACTATCTGCAGCCCCATTTCGACGTGCTCACGCCCGACATGCCACTTGGCGTCGCGCTGCAGCGCTTCATGGCGTTTCAGGGCGAGCGCCTGCCGGTGGTGGAAAGCGCCGCGCATCCGCGGCTTGCGGGCGTGGTCTATAAAACCTCGCTGCTGGACGCGTATTTCCGCATGAATCCAACGCGCTGACAGCGGCCTTGCGCCGCTCCAGGTGCCCGGGTGCCCCGGCCCGCCCGAGCAGGGCCAAGCAGAGTCACGCAGAAAGGCACAAAGCCACGCAGAACCCCGCAAAGCCAAGCAAAGCCAAGCGAAGCCGCCCAAGGAAACGCAAAGTCTCTACAATGAAATGACGCTGCGGCGCCACGCCGGCAGTGCGGCTTACGCCACGACGGGCGCGCCGGAGTGCGGCGGTGCCCGCCATTCGACCGGAGCGAAGATGAGCGAACCGTCCCCCGACGCCGTGCGCCGCGATGAGGCCGGCTGGATTTTTATCCATATCGAAGGCGAGCCGTACGACCGCGGCGAACAGCACGGCCAGTTGCTGGCGGCGGAAATACGCAACGCGATCCGCACTGCCCGCTATCTCGCGAAGTGGGACACAGGCGAAGATTTCGACACGTTCGTCGCGGCCTCCGTCGCCCAGTTCGGCAGCAAGCTCGACACCGAATTCGCCGACGAAATCCAGGGCATTGCGGACGGCGCGAAGCTGCCGTTCGCCGAAGTGCTCGCGTGGAACGGCTACATGGACCTGCTGCAAAGCTGGTGGCCCGCGCACGTGGCGCAGCAGAAGCCCGGCCTCGGGCTCAAACCGTGGCGCGGCCGGCGCGGCCATCATTGCAGCGCGTTCATCGCGACGGGTCGCGCGACCCGCGACGGCCGCATCGTCATGGCGCACAATTCGTGGGACCGCTACGCCGCCGGCGACGCCTTCAACGTCGTATTCGACATCGTGCCGGACCGGGGCAACCGCATTCTGATGCAGGGCCTGCCGGGCTGCATCTCCAGTCTTACCGATTTCTGGATCACGGCCGCCGGGCTGATGGTGACGGAGACCACGATCTCGAACTTCGTCGGCTACAACGCGGCGGGCGCGCCGGAGTTCTACCGCTCGCGCCGGGCGTCGCAATACGCGAACAGCATCGGCGAATGGTGTGAAATGTTCGCGATCGCCAATAACGGCGGCTATGCGAACAGCTGGCTGCTCGGCGACACCAGGACGGGCGAAATCGCGCGCTACGAACTCGGGCTGCACTATTCGGGCTTCGAAAGCACCAAGGACGGCTTTTACAGCGGCTACAACACCGCGACCGACCTGAAGATCCGCAATCAGGAATGCATCGGCGAAGGCGAGGACTACACCGACGTGCGCAAGAACGGCGCGCGGCGCCTGCGCTTCATGCAGCTGGAGGCGATGCACCACGGCAAGATCGACGCCGAGCTTGCCAAGGCGATGATCGCCGATCACCACGACGTCTATCTCGACCGCAACGACAACCCGTGTTCGCGCACCATCTGCGGGCATCTGGAACTGGACGACGCGCGCTTCGGCGGCTCGGATCACGGACCGTTCAACCCCTGGGGTGCGAACGACGGCAAGGTGACCGACAGCGAGATGGCGCGCGACATGGCGTTCAGCGCGCGCTGGGGTCATCCGTGCGGCCGGCCGTTCGACGCTCAGGCATTCATGAAACGGCATCCGCAGTGGAACTGGCTGAACGGCTATATGCGGGACCGGCCTTCCTGGCCGTGGACGCGCTTCGAGGCGCTGCGCTAGCCGTTGCAGCAACGGCGCGCAGCAGCGAACGCCTGAACCTTGCCGCCAGGTTACTGCCATTCCCGCGCCATCATTGGCGATCTACAATGGGTAGTCTCGACAAGGGGCGCTGCAGAAATCGCGCGCCCGCTCGTGAGCACAGCGCGCCGCCTCGCAGGCTGGCTGCGCGCGGCTTGCGCCTTCCTTTCGACGCGGGGACGGCACAGGCCTTGCTGAATGCATAGCGCCGCATGAGCTTAGGAGGTCGGGCATGAAAACCTCGACACTGTTGACCATGGTGACGCTGTCCGCTTCGTGCTTTGCCGCGCCGGTTCACACAGCGCAGGAAAGCCCGCCCGCGAACGCCCTCGCCGCCCGCGCGAACGCCGCGCCCGTCGCCCCCGCGGCGCCTGACGTGGCTGTCACCGACGACAATCGCCCGCAGCAATGGCAGCACATCGTCTTGCCGAAGTCGCGACATCCTCAACGGGGCTTCGCGGCGCACAATGAGCGCCTGCAGACCTGAGAGCAACGCTTGGGCGCGGGCTTGTCCCGATCGGCCGCGGTCGAGAGGGACGAGTGCGGCGAACCGGCTCATCCGGCGGTATCCGGTTGCGGGCAGGGCGAGCCGGGATCCGCGCGCGGCAGCTATCATTCATTTCTCAACCGTATCCGCAGGAGCGCTTGCATGACGACATCGTCCATCCCCGGGGAATCGATCGACCTGCAGATTTCCGACGTGCTCAGCGAAGTCCGCTTCCCCGCCAACAAGGACACGCTCGTCGACGCAGCCCGCGAGGCGGGCGCGAGCAACGAGGTGTTGTCGATGCTCGACGGCCTGCCTGAGCAGGATTATGCGGATGTCGATTCCGTCACGCGGCTGATTGGCGGGAATTTCGGGCCGGGTTTGAGCGCGTGAGCGGGTCTGAGCGCGTGAGTGTGTCGGACGGCGTGAGCGAATCTGAGCGCTTGGCCGGACCCGAGCCCATGAGCATCCGCGAGCGCCTGACCGGACCTACGGACGGCCCGCCGGGCACCGCTGCCCCAGCGCCGGCGCGAGCCGCCGCCGCAGCTGCGTCGGTGGAAAAACAAGGCGTCGACTGGATTTACCGCTCGCCGCCGTCGGCAGCCACCGCAGGCGCGGGCGGCATCGAGCGGATTGAGGCGTTTTTCCACGGCGCCGGCTACGCGATGCACCGCCACGACACCTACGCAATCGGCCGCACACTCGCCGGCGTGCAGAGCTTTCGCTATCGCGGCAGCATGCGCCACAGCGTGCCCGGCGGCACCATGGTCCTGCATCCCGACGAGCCGCACGACGGGCAGGCCGGCACCGGCGAAGGGTTCCGGTACCGCATGATCTATGTGGATCCAGCGCTCTTCCAGCAAGCGCTCGGCGGCCAGCCGCTGCCGTTCGTCAAAGGCGGCCTGTCAAACGATCCGCGCCTCTTTGCCGCCACGCACAACGTGCTCAGCAGTATGGATCGCGCGATGAATCCGCTGGAACAGGACGACGGCCTCTACGAACTGGCGATGGCCCTGCACGCGGCAGCCGGCGCCCGCGCGACGCGCCGCCCGGTCGATTTCGGCGCCGCCCGGCGCGCCCGCGAATATCTGCTCGCGTCGCTCGAGCGCGCGGTGACGCTCGACGAACTCGCGGCCGCCGCCGGACGCGACCGCTGGAGCCTGTCGCACGACTTTCGCGCGCTGTTCGGCACGAGCCCGCACCGCTATCTGACCATGCGGCGGCTCGATCGCGTGCGTCAACTTGCGCTCGCCGGCATGCCGCTCGCAGATGCCTCTGCCGCGAGCGGCTTTGCCGACCAGAGCCATATGACGCGGCACTTCAAGCGCGCGTGGGGCGTGGCGCCCGCGCAGTGGCTCGGGATGCTGGGGATTTCATCGCGGGACAGGAGCTAGCGCGGAAAAACCAGCAGGAAAACGCTACGCAAAACGCAGTACCAAACGGACCGCAAAACCGGAGCGCAAAACCGGAGCACAAAACGCAATTCAAGGCGCGACTCCAAGCGCGATACAAAGCGCAGTACCAAACGCAACACAAAACGCAGCACCAAAGCGCCCTGCCTCTCACGCACCCAGCGCGCCCACAAACGTTCAAGACCTCTCCCCGCGGCGCGCGCTACGCTCCTTCCCGAGACAGCCACCATCTTTCGAAGGAGCACCGCATGTCCGACACTCTCACGAACCAGAAGACCTACCGCGCGATCAATTTTGCGGAAAAACTCGCGCTGTTCAACGACCAATGGCAAGCGCGCGTCGTCGCTGAAATGAACGACTATCAGTTCAAGGTCGTGCGTATCGAAGGCGATTTCGTGTGGCACCAGCACGCGGACACCGACGAAACGTTCATCGTGCTGGACGGCCAGTTGCGTATCGACATGCGCGACGGTTTCGTCATGCTGTCGGCGGGCGAAATGTTCGTCGTGCCGAAGGGCATCGAACACAAGCCGTTCGCCGAACGCGAGGTCAAGCTGCTGCTGGTTGAGCCGCGCGGCGTGCGCAACACCGGCGACGAAACCAGCGAACGCACGGCCGTCAACGATCTCTGGATCTGAGCGGCCGCGCCTTTCAGGCTGGCAGCGACGCAGCCGCGGCCGCTCGCGGCCGTCCGGCCCGGCCCGCCGAGGTCCTAAGCGGATATGCGTGCTTCGGATGCCGCGCGGTGCGCGCCGGCGCGGTGGCGTCCGACTGGAAATGCTCGACCAGGTGATCGACAAAGGTCCGCACCTTCGCCGGCAAATGAAGGCGGCTCGGATAAGCAATCGTGATTTCGATCTCTGGCAGACGGTAATCGCCGAGCAGTTCGACGAGCCGGCCGCACGCCAGGTCCCGGCCAATCAGATAGCTCGGCAGGATCGCGACGCCCATGCCGAGTAGCGCGAACTGCCGCAGCATCTCGCTGTTGTTCGCGGCAATCGCGTTCGCGGGTCGCACGCGCACAGGCCCTTGCGGTCCGCTGAACACACGCTCCTCGCCGCCTTGCTCCGGCGGCCGGCTCAGGCACGGATGGCCCCGCAGATCTTCGGGCCGCGTCGGCGTGCCGTGGCGCTCCAGATAAGCCGGCGTCGCGCAGACGGTCAACTGACAGGTAGTCAACCGCCGCGTGACGATGCTCGCGCTGCGTGCCGGCCGCCCGATCAGGATGCCGACGTCAAAGCCTTCGTCGACGAGGTCTGCCTGCCGGTCGGCGAGCGTCACGTCGGGCACCACCTCGGGATAGCGCGCGGCGTACGACTGCACCGCCGGCGCCAGATTTTGCAATCCGAACACCACCGGCGCGACGATCCGCAACGTGCCGACCGGTTCGTGATGCCGCGCCGCCAGCATCTGCTCGACGCCTTCGAGGTCGTCGAGTATGTGGCGCACACGCTCCAGATAGGTCGCGCCCGATTCCGTGAGCGAAAGGCGGCGCGTGGTGCGGTTGAGCAGCCGCGTGCCGAGACGCGCCTCCAGATCGGCCACATGACGGGTCACCACAGCGGTGGAAAGATCCAGCGAAGTTGCCGCGCGAACGAAGCTGCCGAGGTCCGCCACCTTGACGAACACGCGCATGGACTGCAATTGATTCATGGGACGACTCCTGCCTCGAAATGCCGGGCCGGCGCAGTGCTGCCGCCTGTATCACCCCGCGCGGCAAGGCTCGCGCGGATTTGCCCAACGAATCGATTGTATCGACGCGACCTGTCCCAACGCTGACCTGCACATGGCAATCGCGTCAGCTTCCGGCGACGCGCGCACGCCACTGTTTCAAGCATTATTGCGGAAATTGGCTAGGTATAAACCCTTACGCGCTGGTAAGATAGCGTCTCGACGAACCGCCCGCTACGCCGCTCGCTGATTGCCATGCCACATCGTTTCCAACTTCTCGAAAAAATCGCCTTTTCTCTGGTCTGCTGGTCTGCCGCAGCCTGCTCAGCCTTCATTGCTTATGAGCGCTGCCCAGACATAGGAGTCGTCCTTCACGCCGGTAAGGAAGTGCTGCGCTACAGCGGCCAGTATGCGTTCGTATGCGCAAGCCCCGTAGGCGATACCTGCACGCAAGTCACCGTGAACTGATCGCCGCACAAGTGCGCTCTATGTGAGGCACTGTTCGCCTCACACACAGCGCCTCTCACGCGCCCTCGCCGTTCCACGTTCGTCGTTTTGCCTTCCGGGCCGCCCGCGCCGTTCAGGCGCTCGCGGCCCTCAAGCGCTGCGCCCATACACGACGCGCGCGAAAAATCCCGCCAGCACCGCTTGCGCCATCTCGCCCGGCACATTCTGCGGATCGACCGTGTGGAAAAACTGCACGCCGTCGCACAAACCCATCAGGCCCATGGCCAGCATCTCCGCCGGCAACGGTAGCGGCGTGCCGACCCGCTCGGAGAACTCGCGCACGTAGGCAGCGAGTTGCGCCAGCTTTTCGTGCAGGAACGCGTTGAAACGCAGTCGGAAACGGCCGTCGCGTGCCGCCAGCAGTTTCGCCTCCACCCACAGCAAAAAGCATTTGTTCTCGCGATGCAGGTTGCTGTAGTAGTGCATCACGCGCTCTTCCATCTGCTCGCGCGTGGCCTCTTCCTCGAAAATGGCTCGCAAGCCTGCCTGCATGGCCTCGTGATCGCGCCGCAGCAGTTCGAGCAACAACTCGTTCTTGCTGCGGAAATTCGAATAGAACGCGCCGCGCGTATAGCCCGCCGCTGCCGCGATGTCTTCGACACTTGCCGCGACAAAGCCCTTCTTCATAAAAATTGCTTGCGCAGCATCGAGCAGACGCTGCCGTGTCTGGTCCTTGCTTTGCTCGCGTGTCAGTCTTTGCCGTTTCATGGGCGCAAGTCTAGCACCGAAAAGAATTCCAATTCACATCGACATTCAGATACAGGTGTGTATTAGAATGCGCACTGTCATTGGAAATCAGATGCGTATGCCAATTGCATGAGCGGGCCTGCGCAGTTCGCTGGCGGCCGCTGCGGTTTGCCTGTTCCTCCGCTGTTTCCTGTCTGGGGTCATTGTGAAGCGTCCCGGTTTTTACGCATCCTCGGCGATGCGTCAGCAGTCTGGTCGGCTCGCGCGCCACGGGCGGCCGCGCCATGCGGCTCTGGCGCTCGCTTTCGCCGCTGTCGTCGGGTTGAATGCATGCTCGAAGAAGGAAGCGGCCGCACCCGAGCCGCGTCCGGTCGTGGCCGTCGCGGTTCATGCGGACGGCAATACGGCGCCTGCCACCTCCCTGCCCGGCGAAGTCCAGGCGCGCTACTCGACGCCGCTGTCGTTTCGCGTCGGCGGCAAGATTGTCGAGCGGCGCGTGCGCCTCGGCGACGTGGTGAAGAACGGCCAGATCGTCGCGCGGCTCGATCCGGCGGACGCACAGAAAAACGCGGCGAGCGCGCAGGCGCAGCTCGCCGCCGCCGAGCACAGCTATCTCTACGCGAGGCAGCAGCTGGACCGCGATCAGGCCCAAGCCAAAGAAAATCTGATCGCACCCGCGCAACTGGAACAGACCACGAACGCCTATGCGTCGGCCGCTGCGCAACGCGACCAGGCGGCGCAGCAGGCGGCGTTGGCGAAAGACCAGTTGCAGTACACCACGCTCGTGGCCGATCACGCAGGCGTGATTACGGCCGAGCAGGCCGACACGGGGCAAAACGTGTCGGCGGGCCAGGCCGTGTACAACCTCGCATGGAGCGGCGAAGTCGACGTAGTCTGCGATGTGCCCGAAAGCGCGCTCGCCGGACTCGCGCCCGGACAGACCGCCCGGGTCACGCTCGGCGCACTGCCGGGCCGCACTTTCACGGCGCGCGTGCGCGAGCTCTCGCCCGCGGCGGATCCGCAAAGCCGCACCTATCGCGCGAAACTCACGCTCGACAATCCCGGCCCCGACGTGCGCCTCGGCATGACTGCGGACATTGCGCTGTCGGCGTCGGCCGCATCGGCCGCGAACAGCGCCGAAGGCCAGCACGGGTTCTTCGTGTTGCCGGCCACCGCGCTCTTTCACGACGGCCCGCAACCGGCCGTGTGGGTCGTGCGGGCGGCGGACAGCGCGCTCGAACTGCGCCGCGTCACGGTCGCGCGCTATAACGAGCGGACAATCGTGGTGAGCCAGGGTCTGAAAGACGGCGAGCACGTCGTGCTGCAAGGCGTGCACACGGTGAGCGCCGGACAAAAAGTCCGCACCATCGCGCCGCTGCATCCCGAGGACTTCGCTTCATGAGCACGACGCATGAAGAGGGACGCTTCAACCTGTCCGCGTGGGCGCTGCGCCATCAGGCGCTGGTCGTGTTTCTGATCGCGCTCGCCACCGCCTTCGGCATTCTCGCGTACACGCGCCTCGCGCAATCCGAAGACCCGCCCTTCACGTTCCGCGTGATGGTGATCCGCACCTTCTGGCCTGGCGCAACGGCGCGGCAGGTGCAGGAACAGGTGACCGACCGCATCGGCCGCAAGTTGCAGGAGACGCCCCCCATCGACTTCCTGCGCAGCTACTCGCGCCCTGGCGAGTCGCTGATGTTCTTCACGATGAAAGACTCCGCGCCCGTCAGCCAGGTGCAGGCAACCTGGTATCAGGTGCGCAAGAAAGTCGGCGACATTGCGGCGACGCTGCCGCAGGGCGTGCAAGGCCCATTCTTCAACGACGAATTCGGCGACGTCTACACCAACATCTACACACTCGAAGGCGACGGCTTTTCGCCTGCGCAACTGCACGATTACGCGGACCAGTTGCGCACCGTGCTGTTGCGCGTGCCCGGCGTCGCCAAGGTCGACTATTTCGGCGACCCGGACCAGCACATCTACATCGAGATCGCCAATACGCAACTCACGCGCCTTGGCATCTCGCCGCAGCAACTAGGCCAGGCGATCAACGCGCAAAACGCGGTGTCGCAAGCCGGCACGCTGACCACCACCGACGACCGGGTGTTCGTGCGCCCCACGGGCCAGTTCGGCAACGTCGATGCGCTTGCCGACATGCTGATCCGCATCAACGGCCGCTCATTCCGCCTCGGCGATATCGCCACGATCAGGCGCGGCTACGACGACCCGGCCGTCACGCAAATGCGCGCGGGCGGCAAGCCGGTGCTGGGCATCGGCGTGACGATGCAGCCAGGCGGCGACGTGATCCGGCTCGGCAAGGCGCTCGACGCCGAGATGCTGCGCCTGCGCAAAGCCCTGCCCGCCGGCCTGCAATTGACCGAAGTGTCGAGCATGCCGCACGCGGTCGCCCATTCCGTCGACGACTTCCTCGAAGCCGTGGCCGAAGCCGTCGCCATCGTGCTGGTGGTCAGCCTCGTGTCGCTCGGCGTGCGCACCGGCATGGTGGTGGTCATTTCCATTCCGGTCGTGCTCGCCGTCACGGCGCTGTGCATGTATCTGTTCGACATCGGGCTGCACAAGGTCTCGCTCGGCACGCTCGTGCTCGCGCTCGGCCTGCTGGTGGACGACGCCATCATTGCCGTGGAAATGATGGCGGTGAAACTCGAGCAGGGCTGGAACCGCACGCGCGCCGCGGCCTTCGCCTACACCAGCACTGCGTTTCCGATGCTGACCGGCACGCTCGTCACCGTGTCGGGTTTTCTGCCGATTGCGCTCGCCAAGTCGAGCACCGGCGAATACACCCGCTCCATTTTCGAAGTGTCAGCCATTGCGTTGATAGCGTCGTGGCTCGCCGCGGTGGTGTTGATTCCGCTGCTCGGCTATCACCTGCTGCCGGAGCGCAAGCGGGCGGCACATGAGGCGCACGACCACGAGCACGACATCTACGACACGCGCTTCTACACGCGTCTGCGTGGCTGGATCGGCTGGTGCATCGAGCGCCGCTTCATCGTGCTCGCGATTACCGTGGTGCTGTTCGTGCTGGCCATGGCGGGTTTCTCGCTGGTGCCGCAGCAGTTTTTCCCGAGCTCGGACCGGCCCGAACTGCTGGTGGATGTGCGCTTGCCCGAGGGTGCGTCGTTCGAGGCCACGCTGCGCGAGGCGAAGCGGCTTGAAAAGGCACTGGTGGGCCGCCCGGAGATTGATCACTCGGTCGACTTCGTCGGCAGCGGCGCGCCGCGCTTTTATCTGCCGCTCGATCAGCAGCTCACCCAGCCGAACTTCGCGCAGTTCGTGATTACAGCGAAGTCCGTGAAAGATCGCGAGAAACTGGCGCAATGGCTGGAGCCGGAACTGCGCAACCATTTCCCCGCGATCCGCACGCGCCTGTCGCGCCTCGAAAACGGACCGCCCGTCGGTTATCCGGTGCAGTTCCGCGTGAGCGGCGACGAAATCCCGACGGTGCGCTCGATCGCCGAACGTGTCGCCGCGACGCTGCGCGCCGACCCCGGCACGCGCAACGTGCAATTCGACTGGGACGAACCGGCCGAACGCTCGGTTCGCTTCGAGGTCGACCAGAAAAAGGCGCGCGAGCTCGGCGTGAGTTCCGACGACATTTCGAGCTTCCTCGCGATGACGCTCTCCGGCTATACCGTCACGCAGTACCGCGAGCGCGACAAGCTGATCAGCGTCGACCTGCGCGCGCCGAAGGCCGAGCGCGTGGACCCGGCAAAGCTCGTCACGCTCGCGATGCCGACGCCGAACGGCGCGGTGCCGCTGGGCACGCTGGGGCATCTGCGCAACGATCTGGAGTACGGCGTGATATGGGAGCGTGACCGCCAGCCGACCATCACCGTGCAGTCCGATGTCGCGCCGGGCGCGCAAGGCATCGACGTCACGCATGCGGTGGACCGCGCGCTCGCGCCGATTCGCGCCAGCCTGCCGGTCGGCTACCGGATCGAGATAGGCGGCTCCGTGGAGGAAAGCGGCAAGGGCCAGGCTTCGATCAATGCGCAAATGCCCATCATGATCATCGCGGTGCTCACGCTGCTGATGGTGCAGTTGCAGAGCTTCGCTCGCGTGCTGATGGTCGTGCTAACCGCCCCACTCGGACTGATCGGCGTCGTCTTCACGCTGCTGCTGTTCGGCCAGCCGTTCGGCTTTGTCGCCATGCTCGGCGTGATCGCGATGTTCGGCATCATCATGCGTAACTCGGTCATTCTTGTCGACCAGATCGAGCAGGACATTGCCTCCGGGCACAAGCGCTTCGACGC